>Ga0209500_10000764_pt1 | contig 26372 bp, 26 predicted proteins | sample S_140212_EF_Meta_FD_187323 | JGI IMG/M metagenome (GOLD analysis project Ga0209500, IMG submission 187323) | Freshwater microbial communities from Lake Simoncouche, Canada to study carbon cycling - S_140212_EF_MetaG (SPAdes) (version 2) | ecosystem: Environmental > Aquatic > Freshwater > Lake ...
AATCCAGCTGTAGTGCATCCTGCTGCTAAGTTTTTTGAAAAAAATCATTGGGTTAAAATAGATAAGTTTATTGACCAAAATATGGCCAATTTATTATATCATCACGTTCAGTTAGAAGCGAAAAGATTAAACTACCTAGACGAAACATTAGGTAAAGGTAATTATGATACAGATTATTTTGGTACTTTTGAAGATAGTCAAGCGCCAGGTGATTTCAGTAAATATGGTGAACCTATTTTTGATACACTTTTAAATTTAGGTATAGAACAAATGGAAATGTTAACAGGTAAAAAATTACTACCTACTTATTCTTACCACAGACTTTATACTACAGGTACAGAATTAAAAAGACATAAAGATCGACCTAGTTGTGAAATTTCAACAACGTTATGTTTAGGATATGATGTATCAAATGTAGATTCTAAAAAATATCCAAATTGGGACTGGCCTATGTTTGTAAAAGAAACAAATGGAACTGAAGTTCCTGTTCATATGAAACCAGGTGATATGATTATCTATCGTGGTTGTGAAGTTGAACATTGGAGAGAACCGTTTTGGGGTAAAAATCACGCTCAAGTATTTTTACATTACAATGAAAAAGAAGGACAATATAATATTCCTTATGATGGAAGACCTGTATTAGGATTGCCAGCTAGTTTTAGAGCAAAAGATGCTTTAGAAAAAAATGAATCAATGTCTTATGACGCTAATACTAATACAAATAATAATGTAACAGTAAATAACGTTATAGTAAATAAAAAGATTATATATTAAATTGTAATTTTTATTATGGAAATTAAACAAAACTGGATAGTAAATGTAGTTAAAGAAAATCCTACATTTCCTTTTATAGTTATTGATAATTGGTATACACCTAACGAAGAAAAGGCCATTTGGAAAGAGTTAGATTATTATTCAAGTCCTCCAAAAGAACATATAGATCGTGCTGAAAATACAGTAGTTGCCAGATATAAAGATGGCACAGCTAAAAGTAAAGCCTTTCGTTGGTATTTAAATACTTACTACAATATAGATGGTTTAAAAAAATCAGCAATATTTAATTGTATGTATAAAGTTAAAACTCCACAGTTTCATAAAATTATGGAAGAAGTTATGCCTTACGGTCGTTCTTTTTTAACATCAAATGGCGATAGTACATTGGTTTCTTATTATGAAGAAGATGACCATTATGATAGTCACCACGATACTTTTCTATGGACTCAATGTACTTGGTTTGTAAGAGAACCTAGATTATTTACAGGAGGAGATTTTGATTTTCCTGAATCTGGTTTTGAGATTAAATTAAAACATAATCGTACTGTATTTTTTCCTTGTTGTTTTTTACATAGAGTATCCCCTGTAAAATTTCATACACAACCAAAAGAAATAGGTTTTGGTAGATATACTATTACACACTTTTATTATTCTACACCAATAGGTTAATTATGAAAACTGATAAAATTATTATAGTTGGTGGAGGTTCTGCCGGATGGATGGCAGCGGCCACATTAATAAGTCAATTTCCAAATAAAGATATTACTGTTATAGAATCACCAAACACACCTACTGTGGGTGTTGGAGAAAGTACTTTAGGTCAAATTAATCGTTGGTTAGATTTATTGGGTATAAAAGACGAAGATTTTATGCCTCATACAGATGCCAGTTATAAGTTAAGCATTCGTTTTGAAGATTTTTACCAAAAAGGAGATGGAGGATTTCATTATCCTTTTGGTAGGCCTATTGAAACTGAAAAATTAGGTATAAAAGAATTATGGTTTTTAAAAAAATATTTAAATCCTCAAACACCTGTTTTCAATTACGCTGAGTCAACATATGTAAATATGGCATTAGTAAATAATAATGTTTTGTTTAAAAATAAAAACAAAGAACTACCTTATTTTGATTTTCAAAATGACACTGCTTATCATTTTGACGCCGCTAAATTTGGTTTATGGTTAAGAGAAAAATATTGCAAACCTAAAGGTGTTAAACATATATTAGACGATATAAAAACAATAGAACAAAACGAGGATGGTATAATTTCTTTAAATAATGAACATAAAGCTGATCTTTATATCGATTGTACAGGTTTTAAATCTTTATTATTAGGAGAAACACTTAAAGAACCTTTTAATAGTTATTCAGATTTATTACCTAATAATAAAGCTTGGGCAACAAGAGTGCCTTATAAAAACAAAGAAAAAGAATTGCAACCTTATACTAATTGTACGGCTATTGAAAATGGATGGGTATGGAATATACCTAGTTGGGAAAGAATTGGTACTGGATATGTTTATTCGGACAAATATGTATCTGACGAAGAAGCTTTAAATGAATTTAAAAGACATTTAGATAAAAAAGGTTCAGATTATAGTAATTCTGAATTTAAAAATATTAAAATGAGAGTAGGAATTCATAATAGATTATTTGTTAAAAATGTTTGTGCTATTGGATTATCAGCAGGATTTATAGAACCTTTAGAGTCTAATGGACTTTTAAGCGTGCACGAATTTTTAATAAATCTTGTAAAGGTTATGAAAAGAGGTGATAAAATTAGTCAATGGGATAGAGATAGTTTTAATTTAACTTGTAGAAAGTTTTTTGATAATTTTACTGAATTTGTGGCTCTACATTATGCTTTATCACATAGAGATGATACTACTTATTGGAGAGATATATCTAAAAAATCATTTTATGAAAAACGTTTAAGTGACGAAAATTTAAAATTAGATATAGAAGCTAAAATGTTAGATGGAGAATATTACAATTCTAAATTTGGAGTTCATTGTATCACAACAGGTATGAGATATTTTGCTATTGATTTTTTGAAACATAATAATAGTGTAGATGAAAATGATAAAATGAAAATATTGTTGAGAGATAAAGAAGTAAATAAATGGAATGTTTTGTGTAAAGATAAAACTTCATTATTACAATTTTTAAAGGATAATATACATAAAAATGCCTCAATTTAAAGCTCACAATCTTTGGCCAATACCGGTATATGAGTCTGAAATACTTGTAAAAGATGAATGGAAAAAAATTATTAAAAATTTAAATTATGAAAGAACTCTTATAAACAATAGTGATATTTCTACAGATCGTTACGTTTTAAACTCTATGCCAGATTTAAAAAAAGAAATAGAAGATCATTGTGAAATATTTGTTAGAAAATATCTAACCGTTAGTAATAATGCAAATTTTTATTTACAAAATTCTTGGAGTAATATACATAATCCTTATGAACAATCTCAAATACATTATCACGGAAATAGTTTATTAAGCGGAGTTTATTATCCTATATTTCCAAAAAATTCAGGCAATCTTAAATTTCATAAAAACTCTTTATATACTAATATATTTCACCAATCAATTCGTTTTCAATTTGATGAATTTAGTAATTTAAATGCTGAAACTTATGTTGTAGATTTAAAAGAAGGAACAATTGTAATATTTCCTTCTCATTTAGAACACAGTGTTGAAAAGAATTGGAGTACAGAACGAAGATACTCTCTTGCATTTAATTTTTACGTAAGAGGTGATTTTGGTAAAGAAGAATACGAATTGGTGATAAAATAACAATATAAATATTAATTATTATAAAGGAAAAATGACAGGTGAAAAAAAGTTAAAAGTTGATTTGAATAATTTAAAATCTTTAGATGTAAAAAAATCAAAAGGAAAATTTAAAATTTTTACAAATGGTAGTGTTATACCGGAGAGTAATTTACAACCTTATCTTGGAAGGCCATTAGCAATAAATTTAGATAAAGTTCTTTCAATTTATCCAGCTGAGGATAATATAGGTACAATGATACACTCAGAAAATAATCAAAGTACTTGGAAAGTTTTAGAAGATTTTGATACAGTTATTAAAAGGATGTGTGAATAATGTTTAAACAAGAATATTTTAAATCGCCAGTTTATAATGAAAGAAAACCTGAATGGGTAGATCATTTAAATAAATTGTGTGATCCATACGTAGCACAGGCCAGAAAAGACCAAGAAAAAAATAATACTGAAAGATTAAAATTAGGTTATAAAAATGATATTGGTATGACCTATCATAGTGGCCCATTAGAAGCTGATTCTAATTTTAATGAGTTTCATAGTTATATTGCATCCAGATCACGTTGGATATTAGATGATATGGGTTATGATATGAATAATTATAATTTAATTTATACAGAAAGTTGGGTACAAGAATTTTCATTTAATGGAGCAGGCCATCACTGGTTTCATACACACTCTAATAGTCATATATCTGGTTTTTATTTTTTAAAGGCAAGTCAAAAAACATCAAGGCCAATGTTTCAAGATCCTCGTACAGCTCACGTTCCTTTAAAATTAAAAGAAAAAGATAGTTCAAAGGTAACAAATGCAAACGATATTGTTAATTATACTCCAGAGCCTGGAATGTTAATATTGTTTCCTGCTTATCTATCACACGCTTATGCGGTAGATCACGGTTTAGAACCATTTAGATTCATTCATATTAATATGAGAGCTATTGAAAAAGATGTATTAACCTCTTTTAATATGAATAGTATGAAGTAATATAAATAGAATAAAAGGAAATTATGGCAGATATAACAATTGACGGTGTAGTATATAAAGAAGAAGAACTAAGTGTTTATTTAAAAAATATCATATTAGCTAGACAAGAGATACAACAAAGTAGAACTAGACATAATATTGAAATTGAAAAAATAGATGTATTGACTTCTTACTATAACGACAAAATTAAAGAAGAAATAGCAAAGATTGCAAAATAAACAATGGCAGCAATAGCAAACCTTAGGCTAGAACAAGGAACAACATTTTCTAGTGATATAACTGTTACTGGCGATGACGGTTCTATATTTAATCTTACTGGTCACACAGCATCAGCTAAGATGGCCAAAGGTTATGCTTCCACACATACAAGAACAAACTTTACAACAGCAATTAATACAGTCACAGGTGTTGTTACTATATCATTAAATGCTGACCAAACAAACGGTTTAGAAGAAGGCCGTTATGTTTATGACGTTGAAATATTAAAGACTTCCGACAGCACAGTAACACGAGTAATTGAAGGAATTATTACTGTTTATCCGTCAGTCACTCTATAAAAAATAATTTAATTTTATATCATTTTATAACATAACTTTTTTATAAATATTATAAATTAAAAGAGGTACTATGGTCAAAGCAACCATTTCAGCTAAATTAGGTGGTTTACCACAAAAGGTAAGCGTTACTTTACCATCAGGTTCATCTTTACAAAATAGCGCTTTATCATTAAAATTATTGAATGACGTGGTTACAACAGGTATAGAAGATGGTGCTCTATTACAATATAGATCAAGTGATGAAAAGTTTGTTGCTAGAAGTGAATTAGAAACAACTACAGGTACATTAAAATTTAACGGCGGAACATTTTAGGGAGAATAAATGGCTACAATACTACAGATTAAACGTTCATCAGGAACAACATCACCAAATACATTAGCACAAGGAGAACTGGCCTATACGTATGGATCAGGCACCCAAGGTAATAACGGTGATCGTCTCTTTATAGGAACAGGAACAGAAACAGAAGGCGCAGCAGCCAATATAGATGTCATTGGTGGTAAGTACTTTACAAGTTTAACAGATCACGTAACAGGAACTTTAACAGCTTCTTCAGCAATTCTTGTAGACTCAAATAAGGCCATAGACGAACTTTTTATAGGAAATAGTGCTTCAACAGGTGGTACAATTAAATTTAATGAAGGAACAAATAACGGTTCTAATTTTGTTGCTTTAAAATCTCCTAATAATGTATCAACATCTCACACAATTACTTTACCTGCAGCTGCCGGTACAAATGGCCAATTTTTACAAGTTGATGGTTCTGGTGTTTTAAGTTTTGCTGATGTTAGCACAACATTAACTTTTGTTGATGATACTTCAACTACGATTAATATACCATCAAGTCAATCAATTAAAATTTCAGGTGGAACAGGATTAACTTCATCAATTTCTGGTTCTATAATTACTTTAAATTTAGATAACACTTCAGTAAGTGCTGGTTCTTATGGATCTGCAACTGAAATACCAACTTTCACTGTTGATGCTCAAGGTAGATTAACAGCTGCTGGTACAGCTAACATCTCAACATCATTTAGTATTGCTGATGACACTTCATCAACCATTACATTAAATACTGGTTCAACTTTAAAAATTGCTGGTGGAACAGGTATTACTTCAAGTGTTTCTGGCCAAACAGTATCGTTAGATATTGATAATACTGTAGCAACTTTAACAGGTACACAAACATTAACAAATAAAACTTTAACAACACCGATAATTTCGAGTATTTCAAATACAGGTACATTAACTTTACCTACATCAACAGATACTTTAGTTGCTAGAGCTACAACTGATACATTAACAAATAAATCGATCAGTTTATCTACAAATACAATTACTGGTACATCTGCTGAATTAGCTACGGCAATTTCAGATGAAACAGGTTCAGGAGCTTTAGTATTTGCAAATACACCGACACTTGTAACACCAAATATAGGTGCAGCAACAGGAACAAGTCTTAACTTAACTAATATAAATTTAGAATCAAATGGTAACGCTACTATAGCAGGTGTTCTTGCCGCTAATGGTGGTATTACTGTTGATAGTACTAATTTTATTGTTGATGGCTCAACAGGTGCTATTACTACGTTATCTACTTTAGATCTTGGTCACGCTACTGATACAACGTTATCACGTTCATCAGCAGGTGTTTTAGCAGTTGAAGGTATTGTAGTTCCAACAGTTTCATCTACTAATACATTAACTAATAAAACAATTAGTGGTGCTAACAATACAATATCAAACATTGCTAATTCTTCTTTAACAAATTCATCAATTACTATTTCTGATGATACTTCATCAACAACTACTATTAGTTTAGGTGAAACATTAAAAATATCTGGTGGTACAGGTATTACTTCATCTATATCAGGTGATACAATTACTTTAGATATTGATAGTACAGTAGTTACAGAATCTTCTACTGATACACTAACGAATAAATCAATTAGTTTAAACACAAATACAATTACAGGTACTCTTGCTGAATTTAATACAGCGGTATCAGATGCTGATTTCGCTTCATTAGCTGGCACAGAAACATTAAGTAACAAAACACTTACTGCTCCTAAAATAGTAGATGATGGTTTTATTGCTGATGCTAATGGTAATGAATTAATTATATTCAATACAATTGGTTCTGCTGTAAATCAATTAGAAATTTCAAACTCAGCCACAGGTAATGGCGTTACAATTGCTTCTTCTGGTAGTGATTCAAATATTAATATAGTTTTAGATCCAAAAGGAACTGGAACAGTAGATGTTAATTCAAGTAGAATTACAAATGTTTCTGATCCTTCAGGCGACCAAGACGCTGCTACAAAAGCATACGTTGACAGTGTTGCTAATGGATTAGATGTTAAAAAATCAGTAAGAGCTGCTACAACTACAGCTTTAGCAACAGTAACATATAATAATGGTGCTGGCACTTTAACTGCTAGTGCTAATGGAGCTTTAGTAATTGATGGTGTTACAGTTTCGGTTGCTGATAGAGTTTTAATTAAAGACCAAGCAAATGCTGTTCAAAACGGTATTTACGTTGTAACTACTACAGGTTCAGCTGGCGCTGCCTTTGTTTTAACAAGAGGGTCAGATGCTGATACAGCAGCCGAATTAACAGGCGGTGCTTTTTTCTTTGTTGAAGAAGGTACAGATAATGCCGACAATGGTTATGTAACTTCATTTAATGGCATACCTACTTTAGGTACAACAAACATTACATTTAGTCAGTTCTCAGGAGCTGGCCAAATCAGTGCTGGTAATGCTTTAACAAAAACTGGTAATACTTTAGATGTTGCCGTTGATAATAGTACAATTGAAGTTTCTTCTGATGCTTTACGAGTTAAAGCTTCAGGTATTAGTGCTAATGAATTAGCAACTGATGCTGTTACAACTATTAAAATACAGAACAGTGCCGTTACAAATGCTAAATTAGCAAATTCAGTAATTTACTTTACAGATGAAAGTTCTACACAAGGTTCAGTATCACTAGGTGGTAATATTGAATTTTTAGCTGGCGAAGGCATAGATACGACTGTTGTAGGTAACACTGTAAGAATATCAGGAGAATTAGCAACATCTTCAAATGCTGGTGTGGCTTTTTTCCCAACAGCAAACTTCTTAGTAACTACAGGTTCAGTATCAATTACAAAAATAGACGGCGGAACATTTTAATTATTAACTTAGGAGAATAAGTGTCACCACCATCATCAACTGTAATAAAACTTAAAAGAACAACAACTGCTGCTGCTGTCCCTACTACAAGTGATTTAGAAGATGGTGAAATAGCCGTTAATATTACAGATAAAAAAGTTTTTGTAAGAAATGGTGAAAGTATAGTTACTGTTGCTAATTTTAATAGTTCAAACACCGACTTAACATCAATTGGCAGTAATGTATTGCCTAGTACAACAGAAACTTACGATTTAGGTTCTACATCTAAAAGATGGCGTTCTTTATATCTTGCTGGCAATACGATTGATTTGGCCGGTGCTACAATTTCTTCAGATGGCACAGGAACTATATCAATTTCAGCAACAGGTGCTACATTACCTTTAAACTCAAATGTTCAAATATCTGGTGCTGTAACTAAAAATATTGCTTTGGCTGGAACTGACGGTTCTCCTGTTCAATCTGTTCCTTTTTACACAAATACTGGTGGTTTAGAATCATATAATACAAAGTTAGATTTCAAAGCAGATCCAAGTAAAGTTGTAGCAAATTTTACACTAAATAATGGTACACAACTTGGTTATGAACAAGGAAATACATTATTTTTCTTTTAGGAAATAAATATGGCAACAGAAAAAATACCTATACGTACAGTCTATGACGGTGCCACGGCCGTTGGACTTGCAGAATATCAAGCAAATGAAGTTGTAGGTGTAACCTATGGAGGTATAGGCACAAACACTCTTACTTCTAATTCTATTCTTTTAGGTAATGGAACAAGTGCTTTACAATCTTCTTCAATTCAAATTATAGGAACAACCTTATCATCTTCAGATTCTTCTACAATTAATATTAATGAAGGATTAGTAGTAGAAGGAAATTTAACAGTTACAGGTTCAATTACAGGTGCAATTGCTAATTCATCTTTAACAAATTCAAGTTTTACATTAGCAGATGACACATCATCAACAACAACAATTAGTTTAGGTGAAACATTAAAAATAGCTGGAGGTTCTGGTGTTGATACATTAATATCAGGAGATACTTTAACTATTTCTTTAGAAAGCACAATAGTTACAGAAACATCAACCGATACATTAACTAATAAATCAATTTCTTTAAGCACAAATACTATTACTGGTACACTTGCTCAATTTAATACGGCCGTATCAGATGCTGATTTAGTTTCATTAGCTGGTAGTGAAACACTTACAAATAAAACTATAAGTGGTTCATCAAACACAATATCAAATATTGGAAATTCATCTTTAACAAATTCAAATTTTACTTTAACTGATGACAGTTCAACTACTACAACAATCAGTTTAGGTGAAACGTTAAAAATAGCTGGCGGTTCTGGTATTGATACAAGTATTTCTGGAGATACACTTACAATTGCTTTAGAAAGCACTGTTGTTACCGAAACATCTACAGATACATTAACTAATAAATCAATCAGTTTAAATACAAATACAATTACTGGTACTTTAGCCGAATTTAATACGGCTGTATCTGATGCTGATTTAGCTTCATTAGCTGGTTCTGAAACTTTAACAAATAAAACTATTAGTGGTTCTTCAAACACTTTAACAAATATTGCTAACTCATCTCTAACAAATTCGAGTTTTACACTAACAGATGACACATCATCAACAACTACTATAAATTTAGGCGAAACATTAAAGATTTCAGGAACATCAAACGAAATAGAAACAACTATATCAGGCGATACAATTACAATTGGATTACCAAGTAATGTTACAATAGGAAGTAATTTAACTGTAGGTGGTGATTTAACTGTAAATGGTACTACAACTACAATTAATTCTACAACTTTAAGCGTAGATGATAAAAATATAGAGTTAGCTTCAGTTGCAACTCCTACGGATGTAACAGCCGATGGTGCTGGTATCACAATCAAAGGAACAACTGATAAAACCTTTAATTGGTTAGATGCCACAGATTCATTCACATCTTCAGAACATATTGATCTTGCTTCTACTAAAGTTTTTAAAATTAATAATTCAACAGTATTATCATCAACACAAGTTTTAGGAAAATCTGTTCCTTCAGGAACAATTGTAGGTACAAGTGATAGTCAAACATTGACTACTAAAACAATTAGTGGTTCTGATAATACAATTACTAACATTGCAAATTCATCATTAACAAATTCATCATTTACTATTGTAGATGACAGTTCAACAACATCAACTATTTCTTTAGGTGAGGCTTTATTGTTGGCTGGTGGTACAGGTATTACTTCTGTTATTTCAGGAGATACCGTAACTTTTAACATAGATAACACCGTAACAACTTTAACGGGTACACAAACATTAACAAATAAAACATTAACAACACCAATTATTTCAAGTATTAGTAATTCAGGAACAATAACACTTCCTACTTCAACAGACACTTTAGTTGGTAGAGCAACAACAGATACATTAACAAATAAATCTATTAATTTATCAAATAATACAATTACAGGTACAATAGCATTATTTAATACTGCTTTATCTGATGCTGATTTTGCTACATTAGCCGGTTCTGAAACATTAACAAATAAAACTTTAACAACACCTATTATTTCAAGTATCTCAAACACAGGTACATTAACATTACCAACTTCAACAGATACTTTAATTGGTAGAGCAACAACAGATACATTAACGAATAAAACGTTTACATCTCCTAAAATTAATGAAGATGTAGCCGTAACAGCAACAGCAACAGAATTAAACTATACAGATGGTGTAACATCAGCTATTCAAACACAATTAGACGCTAAAGCTTCACGTGCATTCGCTATAGCTCAGGCCGTTGCTCTTGGTTAATATATTATAAATATAGTAAATAAGACTAAAAAAGGTATGAAATGGCAACACCATCAACTAGAGAAACACTAAAACAATACGCTTTACGTTCATTAGGTAAACCTGTTATTGAAATAAATGTGGACAACGATCAAGTCGAAGATCGTATAGACGAGGCCTTACAATTTTACGTTCAATACCATTATGACGGTATAAGAAGAACATACCTTAAATACAAGTTAACACCAGAAGATAAAACAAGACTTAAATCTCCAGTTCCATTTTCTGAATCTGTTACACAAGATGCTGTTACGACAACTTGGTATGAAGCTAATAATTACCTTGTATGTCCTGAATCAGTAGTTTCGGTTATCAATATATTTCCATTTTCAGACAAAGCTAATATGAATATGTTTGACGTAAGATACCAATTACGTTTAAACGATTTATATGACTTTGCTTCAACATCAATCATTAACTATGATATGGTGTTAAGACATTTAGATTTCTTAGATCAAATTTTAGTAGGTATGAAACCTATACGTTATCAACAACACGATAATAGATTATATGTTGATATGGACTGGACAAATGATTTACAAGAAAATGAATATTTAATTATTGAATGTTATCGTAAATTAGATCCTGATTCTTTTCCAAATGTGTATAATGATATTTGGTTAAAAAGATATGTTACGTCTCAAATAAAAAGACAATGGGGTTCCAACCTTAGTAAATTTAATGGAGTTACAATGATAGGTGGAGTTACGTTAAATGGAGAAAAATTATTTACAGAAGCACAAACTGAAATAGAAAAATTAGAAAAAGAAATAAGAGATTCTTACGAAATAAGTCCAACTTTTATGATGGGTTAATGTATGCCAGTAAATCATTATTTCCAGGAAGGCAATGGTATAGGAAATCGTGCTGAACAAACACTACACGAAGATTTAATTATAGAAGGCCTACGTATGTATGGCCACGATGTCTATTATTTACCACGAACACTTGTTAATAAAGATATTATATTAGGTGAAGATGTAGCAAGTAAATTTAATGCTGCTTTTCCAATTGAAGCATATTTTGAAACATCAGAAGGTTTTGCTGGTCAACAAGAAATAATTAATAAATTTGGTTTAGAAATACGTGAAGATACTACCTTTATGATTTCTAAAAGAAGATTTGGCGATTTAGTAAATTCTCGTACAGTATTAATTAAAGAAGGCCGACCAAATGAAGGCGATATACTTTATCTACCTTTAATGAACAGTTTTTTTGAAATACAGTTTGTAGAAGATCAACAACCATTTTTTCAATTAGGAAATCTACCCGTTTATAAGTTAAAGGTAACACGTTGGGAATACAGTTCAGAAGAATTAAATACAGGTGTTGATGAAATAGATGATAAAGAGGACGTTTATTCTTTAAGTCAATTAGCTTTTCAAGTTTCATTAGAAAACGAATCAGGTTCTATGTTATTAGAAGATGATAGTGTTGATAATGTAACTCAATACATTTTATTAGAAACTTATAATTTACAAACACAATCAACTTACGCTGCTAATAATGATTTGGATAATGAAGCAGGATTTGATACAGCATCAACAGCAGATGATATATTAGATTTCAGTGAAGCAAATCCATTTGGAGATCCAGGAGATTACTCATAATGTTTAACGATTATTTTTATAACGAAGGCCTAAGAAAACTTACCGTAGCTTTTGGTACAATTTTTAACAATATACAAGTTAAAAAGGCCGACGCTAATGGCACGTCAATTCAAAGCATACGTGTTCCTTTAGCATACGGACCAAAAGAGAAATTTATGGTTCGTTTAGATCAACAGGCTAGTTTAGATAGTAGAGAGTTTGCTGTTGTTTTACCACGTATCAGTTTTGAAATAACTGGTATTGCTTATGACGCTACAAGAAAATTAACAAGAGTGCAAAAATATAAGACAGTTAAAACAGGTTCTAATAGTATATTAAACACAAACTATACACCAGTGCCTTATAATATAAATTACACTTTAAATGTATTTACAGCAACAGCAGAAAATGGCCTACAAATAGTTGAACAAATATTACCATACTTTCAACCTGATTATACTATTACTTTAAATGTTTTACCAAATATGAATATGAGTAGAGATGTTCCTATTGTGTTAAACAATGTAAATTATGAAGATAGTTATTCTGGCGATTTTGTTACAAGAAGAGCTGTAATATATACATTAAATTTCACTGCTAAAACATATCTATATGGGCCAGCAGGTACACAAAAGGTTATACGTACTGTACAATCAGACGTTTATAGTAACACGGATATTGCTGAAAAGGCAAGAGAAGAAAGAATTACTATAACTCCTAATCCTTCAGGGGCTGATGCCAATGATGACTTTGGTTTTACAACAACCATACAGAATTTTAGTGATGGAAGAGTTTATAATAAAACAACAGATACAGATGAATAAATATAGATATGCCATTTAATAAGATAAAATCAGGTTCTTTAGATACTAGTTCTGTTACAACAGTAAAGATACAGAATGATGCCGTTACTACAGGTAAAGTTGGGTCGTCAGCAGTCACAGCTGTAAAATTGAATGCAGATTTTATAACAGGTTTAGCAGAATTGAATGAAACAGCGAATGATGCTGATTTTGTTTTAATTTACGATACAAGTACAAGTTCTTTTAAAAAAATTTTAAAATCATATTTTGGTGATACTGTACCCACAATTTCTAGTATAACACCTACTAATGTTTTTTCTACAGATTCTTCAGTTGTAACCTTTACAATAACAGGTACAGGATTTAATGCAGGAACAGTTGCTAAATTAATAGGTAGTGATGGCAGTATTTTAAATTTTGATACTGTTATAAGAAATTCTACAACACAATTAACATCAACTTTATCGACAGGAGTTTTAGCTTTAAGTGAAGATAAAGACCCATATAGTTTACAGGTTATAGGTGGTACGGGGTTGTCTGCTGTTTTAAGTAATCAAGTAAACGTAGATCAAAGTCCAACTTTTATTACTGCTGCCGGAACAATAGGAACTTTTACAGGCAATGATTCTGTAAGTGTTTATATTGAAGCTACTGATCCTGAATCGGCTGGCGCTGTTACTTTTGAATTATTATCTGGCTCGTTACCTACAGGATTAAGTTTAAATCAATCTACTGGTCAAATTTCAGGAACGGCTACTAATCCAGCTTCAGATACTACATCAAGTTTTACTATAAGAGCTAAAGACATTTTATCAAATGTAAGTTTGAGAGATTTTTCTATAACTATAAATCGATTTTATGCTTATCAATCATTTACTTCTTCAGGAACTTTTAGTGTACCATCAGGAACTTCAGCAGTTGATGTATTAATAGTTGCTGGAGGTGGTGCTGGTGGTTATGCTTTCGTGTGTGGAGGTTCTAGTAATCCAGGACCTGGCCAAGCAGAAACAGCTAATGGTGGCGGTGGAGGTGCCGGAGGATTAATATTCAGACCATCATTTCCAGTTACGCCAGGCGGAACAGTTTCAGTTACAGTGGGTTGTGGAGGACAAGATTCAGTTTTTGGAACTTTAACTGCTAAAGCGGGTGGTGGAGGAGGTATTGCAGGATCAAACATTGGTACTCCCGGAGGATATTCAGGAGGATCTGGAGGAGGAGCATCAAAAAGGTGTACTGTTACCATACCAGGTAGAGGAACTTTTCCTGGTTCAAACGGAAGTCCAGGTTCAGCAACTCAGCCTACTCAACCAGGAGATTCGGGCACATATGGATTTGGAAATGCTGGAGGTGGATATACAGCTCCAGGTTCTGCTTCTGGAGGTGGTGGAGGTTCAGGAGCAATAGGTTCAAATAATTCTACTGGTACAGGCGGAAACGGAGGTGTAGGAAAAGCTTACACTATAGCTGACGGCACAACTTCTGTTTATTATTCAGGTGGAGGAGGCGGTGCTGGTGCCTGTGGTGGAGGTCAAGGTGGTCAAGGTGGTGGGGGTGGTGGTTCTCAAGGAAATGGTAGTGGTCAAGCAGGTCAAGCAAATAAAGGCGGAGGAGGTGGTGGTAATAGAGCAGCACAAACCGCTCCTATTGGTGGCAAAGGTATTGTAATTGTTAAGTATTAATAAGTAATTTTTTATATAAATATACAAGGAATTAAAAATGGCAATTAGTAAAATAAAATCAGGTTCATTAACAGATAATAGTATCACAACAGATAAAATTAATAACGATGCTATAACTACTGCTAAGTTAGGAACTGCTTCTATTACATCTGCTGATATTAGCGCTGATATTATTACAGGTCAAAGTGAATTATCTGAAACGGCCGCTGATACAGATTATATTTTGATATATGACACTTCTACAAGCACTTTAAAAAAAATTTTAAGATCAAATATAGTTTTAGCAGCACCAACTATTACAAGTATATCACCAACAACAATAGATTCGTCAGCAGGCGGTAATGAAACATTTACGATTACTGGAACAGGTTTTTCAACAGGTTCAACAGCTAGATTGATAAGTGCTTTAGGACAAGTAAAAGAATTTTCTTCTGTAACTAGAAATTCTACAACTCAAATAACTGGAATTATTTCTAAATCTTCTTTACCGGGTGGATCGTTATCCCCTTATAGTGTACAAGTAACAAGCGGATCTGGAGTTTCAAGTTTATTAGCAAATCAAATAAATTCTGATGCTACACCGACATTTATAACTGCTTCAGGTTCATTAGGTAGTCAAAGAGTGGGTTCTTTTTCAGCTACAGTCGAAGCAACTGATCCTGATTCTGCCGGTGTTGTAACATATGATTTATATTCAGGAACATTACCTACAGGTATCACATTAAATAGTTCAACAGGAGTTATATCAGGTACAATTACTCCTGAAACTTCTGAAACAACATATAATTTTACAATAAGAGCTACAGACGTAACGTCTAATACAAGTACAAGAGCTTTTTCTATAACTTTATTAGGACCAAGTTATACATCATTTACTTCTTCAGGTACATTTAGTGTACCATCTGGTATTACATCAGTTAACGTATTAGTGGTTGCTGGTGCTGGTGGAGGAGGACCAGGTGGTGGTAGAGTGGGGCCTCCAGGAGACAACGGTTCAGGTGCAGGCGGTGGTGGTGCCGGCGGATTAATATTCAGACCAGGATTTCCAGTTACGCCAGGCGGAACAGTTTCAGTTACAGTTGGTTGTGGAGGAGGAAGTGCTACTTCAGGACAAGATTCAGTATTTGGAACATTAACAGCTAAAGGCGGTGGTGGAGGAGGTGCCGGTAATAAGGGAGCGGGACAAGCAGGAGGATCCGCAGGTGGAGGAGGCGGAGGACAAGGTGGAACAGGTCCTGGAGGTACAGCTACTCAACCTACTCAAGCAGGAGATTCAGGTACTTACGGATTCGGAAATAATGGAGGTAATGGTCAAGGAGGAGATTATCAATCTGCCGGTGGAGCAGGAGGTGGTTCTGGTGCTGCTGGTACACCATCACCAGGATTTGCAGGAGGAACTGGTGGTATAGGAAAAGCATATACAATTGCTAATGGCACAACTCCGGTTTATTATGCTGGTGGTGGTGGAGGTGGTGGTGGCCATACTGGCGGAGGTGGAGGTACTCCAGCTCCAGGAGGACAAGGTGGCGGTGGGGCAGGTGGTGCTGCTATAGGTGGTTCAGGCCAAAATGGCACAGCAAATACAGGTGGAGGTGGAGGTGGAGGCGCACAATCTCCTGGTGGAACTCCTGGCTCTAGTGGTGGTAAAGGTATTGTAATAGTTTCTTACTAATTGATTTTTTTATTTTATGAAAATTTATGAGTTATCAAAATAATATATTTGTCTTTGACGATATAATATCTAAAGACTATCAAAATTCAATTAAAGATAAATTATTTAATAATGCTGGCTGGCGTTTTGTTGCTGATGTAACTAATCCAAAAAATACTCAACAACGTCCAGGTTTTTCTCATTACTTTGTCTCAGATGAAAAAGAAACAAGTAAACTACATCAAGATTTAATACCTTTAATACAGGCCAGTTGTAAAAAAATAAATTACAAATACAGTAGAGTTTTACAAGGCCGTTCTTTTTTACAGTTACCATTAAATTTAAAAGATAAAACAATAGACACACCTCATATAGATGTTGCTGAATTTAAACATTTAGTAGTATTGTATTATGTAGTTGATAGTGATGGTGAAACTGTAATCTATGAAAACCAATATGATGCAAAAGGCGATATACCTAGATTTGATACATTAAAAGAAAAACAAAGAGTGATGCCTAAACAAGGAAGAGTAGTTTTATTTGATGGTTATTATTGGCATACTTCTTGTCAACCTGAGAATAACGTAAGATGTATAATTAACTATAACTTGATATAATAATGGAAAATAATTTTATTCATACATTTAATTTAAAAGATTTATCAATATGTGATAACTTAATTAGTATGTTTAATGATAAAAATAACGATAAATTTAAAAAACCAGGAAGAGTTACAAAAGGTGTTGATAAGAATGTAAAAGATTCAATTGATATGGAAGTGTCAATTATTGATAATAATACTATAATTAATTCTTACTATGATGAACTAAAAATAGGTATTAATAATTATTATGAAAAATATGGTAAATATATGGCTAGTATTAGCATAAAAGAAAATTGGAATATTCAATATTATCCTCCTGGTGGTGGTTTTAAAACTTGGCATTCTGAAAGAACTGATAGAAATAAAAGTATAAGGTATTTGGTTTTTATGACTTATTTAAATAATGTTGATAATGCTGGAACTGAATGGTTATATCAAAATTATAAAACAGAAGCCAGAAAAGGATTGAGTGTTATTTGGCCTGTTGATTTTACACACGTTCATAGAGGAATAGTTAGTCAAACACAAGAAAAATATATTACCACAGGGTGGTTTTCATTATGATATATAATATAGTTAATGAAAAAATTTTAAATCCTTTTAATCCCACATATTCATTTTATCTATATGAAAATGATATATATGATAGTTTAAAATTAAATTTTTTAAAAGACTTTATATTAAAATTTGAAAAAGAAGGTTTAAAAAAATATCCATATTATTCGGACGCTGGTACTGGATTAGGAGATAATAGTTTAACCTCTCGTTTCAAACATTATAATTTATTAAAAATAAAAGAAACTTCATATTTAAAAGAAATTATTAGACAATCATATAACAATTTTTTAAGTGAATTAAATTTAAATTATGATGAAAAAATTTATGTTCAATGTTGGGCAAACGTTCTAAGAAAAGGTCAAAAATTTAATGCTCATAGACACTATTTGAATAATTACGGTTATTTAAGTGGCCATATTTGTGTTTCTACAATTAACACATCAACACACTACGTGTTGCCGTATTTTGAAAAACCTTATGCTGTGAAAAATAAAAATGGTATGATTACTCTATTTCCTAGTTGGATGGAACATTATACTGATGAAGTTTCTTTAGATGAAGAAAGAATTACAATTGCTTTTGATATAACAACTAAAGATGCTTGGAATAATACTAAATCTGATAATGATATAAACCATTTCGAAATGATCTGATAAATAGGTATATGACTAAAATTGAAGATAAAGTAAATGAAATATTAGGTATTGAATCTACAGAAAAACCTACGTTAGAATCTATTGTTAAGATAGATAATCCGCCTGTACCTAGAATTAACGACACTACTAAAGCTGATATAGACAATGACTATGAATATAGTAGAGAGAATTACTATAATCTAATTGAAAAAGGCCAACAGGCCATTGAAGGTATTTTAGAGATCGCTAAAGAAGGCCAACACCCACGTGCCTACGAAGTAGCAGGCCAACTTATAGCAAATGTGGCTGGCACAGTGGATAAGTTACAAGATTTACAAAAGAAATTAAAAGAATTAAAAGATTTACCTAAATCAGCTTCACCTCAAATTAAAAATGCTTTGTTCGTAGGAAGTACTAAAGAGTTACAACAAATGTTGAAAGCAAATGAAGATACTAAAAGCAACAAAAAGTTACCTGAACAAACAGACGTTTCAGATAAGTGATTTAACTTTTATAAGAACGGCCATACCTTTAAAAGAAATACTTAATGGTGAGAATATGATTGAACCTATACAAATAGTTAAGCACACTATAAATGATGTATCACGTATGGGTGCTAACGGCATTCCTTATATTGAAAAACAATACAGTGTTTATAAAGGCAGTCAAAGATTAAAAGCTGGTCTACAATTAGGTTATACACACATAGAAGGAATTATTATTAATGAATAATATATTAAAAGAACATTTATTTCCTGTAGAAAGTTTTATAGCAGGATGGTATATTGATGAATCTTTATGTGATGATATAATAACTTATTTTAAAAACAATCAAAATTATCATAAACAAGGTTCTTTTTATATTTCTGGAATTAATAAAATAAATACAAATATAAAAGAATCTACTGATTTAAAAATTAAAAATACTGATTATTTTTACCCTTTTAATGATTATAAAAATTATATTCAAATAATTATAGACAATTATCAAAAAAAATATGATGAATTAAAAATTGGTTCTCGTTTTAATATTATAGAAGATTATAATATACAACATTATAAACCTAATCAAGGTTTCAAAATTTGGCATAGTGAAAGAACTTTTGATACTTCTAGTCGAATGTTAGTGTTTATGACTTATCTTAATGATGTTCCTGATGGAGGAACAGAATTTAAATATCAAAAAACAATTTCACCAGCAAAAAAAGGATTAACACTTCTATGGCCTAGTGATTTTACACATACTCATAGAGGACAAATTAGTAAGATTAAAGAAAAATATATAGTTACAGGATGGTTGAACTTTTATGAATAATTATAAAGAGCATATTTTTCCTACTGAAAGTTTAATTGGTGGTTGGTATATGCCTGAATCTATTTGTGATAATATGATAGACATATTTAAGACAAGTAAAAAAGAAGAAAACAAAATATATTTAAATAAAGAAGATGTTACTGATCCTGTTTTAAAGATAAGTTTAGAAACTGGTGTTAGAAATAAAGAATACGAAGATCATTTAAATAATATTTTAGAATTATATAAACAAAAATATAGTTTTTGCAATGTTGGTACTTATGGTATTAATGATTTAATTAAAATACAATACTATGAACCAAATGAGGGATTTTTTAAATGGCATATTGAGAACACTTATAAACCTCATAACAAAAAAAGACATATTGTTTTTATGACATATCTAAATGATGTAGAGAATGGTGGTACAGAATTTTTATATCAAAATCTTATCAGTCCAGCAAAAAAAGGTTTAACTTTATTTTGGCCTGCTTACTATACACATCCTCATAGAGGACAGATAAGTAGTATCAAAGAAAAATATATAGCAACAGCGTGGTACACATTTAATGAGTGAAAAATCTTTCGTATATCTTGGTAATCCTAATCTTAAAAAGGTAAACGTACCTGTAGAATTTACACAAGAACAAATACAAGAGTTTGATTTATGTTCTAAAGACCCTTTATATTTTATTCAAAACTATGTAAAGATTGTTTCTTTAGATGAGGGATTAGTACCTTTTAAAATGTATGGCTTTCAAAAAGAAATAGTAGGTACAATACATAATAATCGTTTTACTATATGTAAACTTCCAAGACAGTCAGGTAAATCAACCACAATTGTTTCTTATTTACTTCACTATGCTTTGTTTAATCCAAATTGTAACATTGCCATATTGGCAAACAAGTCATCTACTGCTAGAGATATATTAGGTCGTTTGCAGTTGGCCTATGAGAATATACCAAAGTTTTTACAACAAGGTGTATTAAACTGGAATAAAGGTAATATTGAATTAGAAAACGGTAGTAAGATTGTGGCTGCTGCTACATCTTCAAGTGCCATTCGAGGAGGTTCATATAATATAATATTCTTAGACGAGTTTGCTTTCGTACCAGCAACTATTGCTGAACAATTTTTTAGTTCAGTGTTTCCTACAATTTCTTCTGGTAAAAGTACAAAGATGGTTATTGTTTCAACACCTCACGGAATGAATATGTATTATAAGTTGTGGTCTGATTCTGTAAATAAATTAAATGATTATATTCCTGTAGATGTTCATTGGTCAGAAGTTCCTGGTCGTGATGAAAAATGGAAAGAAGAAACAATACGTAATACAAGTAAAGAACAATTTGCTAGTGAGTTTGAGTGTGAATTTTTAGGATCTATTGATACTCTTATATCTCCTGCTAAAATCAAAGTCATACCTTATGTGAGACCATTGCAATCACAAGGAGGTTTAGATATATTTGAAAGGCCAGATAAAGAAAAAATATATGTTTGTACTGTTGACGTAGCGAGAGGTATTACAAAAGATTATTCAGCGTTTGTTATATTTGATGTAACTCAAATGCCATATAAAGTTGTGGCCAAATATCGTAACAACGAAATTAAACCTTTAGTGTTTCCTAATATTATAGAACAAACTTGTAAGGCCTTTAATAGAGCCCACATATTAGTAGAAGTAAATGATTTGGGTGGACAAATATCTGATGCTGTTCATTATGATTTAGAATATGACAATGTATTAATGACTACACAAAGAGGTAGAGCTGGCCAAGTTTTAGGTACAGGTTTCAGTGGCCGTGGTAGTCAGTTAGGTGTTCGTATGACTAAACAAATTAAAAAAATAGGTTGTTCTAATTTAAAAACTATTATTGAATCTGATAAACTAATTGTAAATGACTTTAACATAATAGAAGAAATGTCTACCTTTGCTAGACGACATAACTCTTGGATGGCAGAAGAAGGATGTAATGACGATCTAATGACTTGTCTTATTATATTTGGCTGGTTATCAAATCAAACATACTTTAAAGAATTAAGTAATTCTGATGTTCGTTCCAAATTATATGAAGAACAGTCTAATATAATTGAACAGGATATGGCCCCTTTTGGTTTTATAGATGATGGCTTATCTACTGAAGATACTCAACCATTTAAAGATGAGTATGGAGAAACGTGGCATCCTGTAGTAAGAAAAGGCGAAAGTTAGTATAAAAAAGTACAAAACCAGTGTATTATAAATAGATTGTAGATGATTAACTTTGATTATGGGCGTATGAATAATACGAGTTTTGAATAACATATGTTAAAATTAGCTAATTAAAAAAGGAGAAAACCTAATGGCATTTCAAGTATCACCAGGTGTTCTCGTACAGGAAAGAGACTTAACAAGAATTATTCCTGCTGTATCTACTTCGGTAGGCGCTATAGCAGTTCAATTCTCTAAAGGTCCACTTGACGAAATCGTAACGGTTTCTAGCGAGCAAGAATTAGTAGATACGTTTGGCAAACCAAATTCAACTAACTTTGAAGATTGGTTCAGTGCAGCAAACTTTCTACAATACTCTAATGCTTTAAGAGTAGTACGAGCAACTAACACAGGATTATTAAACGCTACCTCAAATACGAGTGGTATTTTAATAAAAAACACACAAGACTACCAAGACAACTATTCTACAGGATCAGCTTCTATCGGAACTTTTGCTGCTAGAGAAGCCGGTTCTTATGGTAACAATTTATTAGTATCAACTTGTCCAAGTGCTACAGCATATTCGGCGACAGTAACAACAGTTAATGACGCTTCAGCAGACGTAGCCGATACTACAGTAACTTTAACATCAGTGGCAGGTATTAATGTAGGAGACATATTAGAGTTTTCTACTACAGCTGGTGGAACAGATTATGATGGTTACAAATATAGAGTAACTGTTATAGCTTCTTTACTTGTTACTTTAGTAAGAGCTGACTCAGGCCAAGGCGGATTACAAGTAGCATTAACAAATGGTGCTAATGTAAAACGTTATTGGAGATATTACGATCAAGTAGCTGGCGCTCCAGGTACATCACCTTACGCTTCTGATAGAAGTGGTGTTAATGACGAAATTCACATTATCGTTATTGACGAAGATGGTGGTATTTCTGGTACTGCTGGAACAATCCTAGAAGTATTTGACTCAGCATCAAAAGCTGCTGACGCTAAATCACCTCAAGGAGATTCAAATTATTACGTAGATGTACTATACAATAAATCAAAATATGTTTATTGGATGGATCACAATTCAAGTGGTTCAAACTGGGGCTCAAATGCTTCAGGCACTACATTTACAGCTGTAACTGTTCCAACTTTAGAATCACTATCAGGTGGTTCAGACGGTTCAACAGTAACAGTGGGTCAAAGAAAAACTGCTTATGAAAAATTCCAAGATGCTGAAACAGTAGATATTGGATTAATCATTGGCGGTACGTGTTCAGCGACTCATATTGATAATCTAATTACAATTGCAGAAAATAGAAAAGACGCTATAGCGTTTGTATCTCCAGAGAGAGCAGACGTTGTTAATGTTGCTTCTGCTAACACACAAACTCTAAACGTTATTGATGCTTATTCAAGCATTCGTTCATCTTCTTATGTGATGTTCGATAGTGGATACAAATATCAATACGATAGATACAGTGATGTTTACAGATACGTTCCATTAAATGGCGATATGGCTGGCTTAGCGGCTAGAACTGATCTAATTGCTGACTCTTGGTATTCACCAGCCGGTTTTAACCGTGGTAATGTAAGAGGCGCAGTTAAATTAGCATACAATCCTAATAAGACACAAAGAGACGATCTATACAGAAGCAGAATCAATCCAGTAGTAACTTTTCCTGGACAAGGTACTGTACTGTTTGGAGATAAAACAGGATTAAGTGCTCCATCTGCATTTGATAGAATAAATGTACGAAGATTGTTTATCACTTTAGAAAAAGCAATCTCTACGGCTTCTAAATTCCAATTGTTTGAATTTAACGACGAGTTTACTAGAGCAAACTTTAGAAATATCGTTGAACCATTCTTACGAGAGGTACAAGGTAGACGTGGTATCACAGACTTTTTAGTAGTGTGTGATGAAACAAATAATACAGGCGACGTAATTGATAGAAATGAATTTGTAGCAGAAATATATGTTAAACCTGCTAGAAGTATCAACTTTATTACATTAACGTTTATAGCAACCAGAACTGGTGTTTCTTTTGAAGAAATCGCTGGGTAATTTTAGAATAGGAGAATAAAAAATGGCTAACATTACAGACTTCAAAGCTAAACTTGCTGGCGGTGGCGCTCGTGCCAATCAGTTTAAGGTAACAATGCCTTTTCCTGGTTACGCTCAAGTTGGTGGAGAAATAGAAGAACTAGCATTCCTTTGCAAAGCTACTACAATTCCTGCTATGACATTAGGTACGGTCGATATTAAATTTCGAGGCCGATCTATTAAAATAGCTGGAGATAGAACTTTTGCTGATTGGAGTGTTACAGTTATAAATGATACTAACTTCAAAGTTAGAAATGCTTTTGAAAGATGGCAAAATGGTATTAACAATATGTCGGATAACGAAGGATTAACAAATCCTGCTGATTATCAAGTTGACGCTTTCGTAGATCAACTAGACAGAAATGGTAATACTGTTAAGTCTTATACTTTAAGAAGTTTATTTCCAACAACAGTTGGTGAAATTGCTTTAAGTTATGATACAGTTGATGCTATTGAAGAATTTTCAGTAACATTTGCTTATCAATTCTTTGAAACAAATACTACAACTTAGTAGTTAATATTAAGAAGAGCCGCCTAAAAGCGGCTCTTTTTAGACTTATAAATAATATTATGAAACAACAACATCAAACACTTCTCAAAAACACAGTTGATGTAAAAAGGATATAAATTATGGCCGATCTATTTGGATTTTCAATCACAAGAAAAAAACAAGAACAAGACCCCAAACAAAGTTTTAGCATTCCAGTTGCTGATGACGGAGCAACAACCGTTTCTGCTGTTGGAGGTTATTTTGGGCAATACTTAGATTTAGAGGGTACAGCAAAGAACGAAGCTGACCTAGTTAGAAGATATAGAGAAATTTCATTACATCCAGAATGTGATACAGCTATAGATGATATAGTTAATGAAGCAATTGTTGTAAATGAAAATAGAGATTCGGTTAACGTAAATTTAACATCTTTACCTTTTGGTGTAGAGATTAGAAGAAAAATAGAAGATGAATTTAAAACTATATTACGTTTGATGGATTTTAATACAAAAGGCCACGACATCTTTAGAAGATGGTATGTAGATGGCCGTATGTTTTATCAAAAAGTTATTGATAGAGAAAATCCTAGAAATGGTATTGTAGAATTAAAATACATTGATCCTAGAAAAATTAAAAAAGTAAGAGAAGTTAGAAAACAAAGACAGCAAGTTACATTAGATATTATAAGTGAATATGAAGAATATTATATGTTTAATGAAAGAGGTGTTTCTGGTGCTACTTCTGGTTCTGGTATTAGAATTGCTCCAGATACAATTTCTTACACATCTTCAGGACTAATAGATCAAAATAGAAATTTAATTTTATCTTATTTACATAAAGCAATTAAATCAGTTAATCAATTAAGAATGATTGAAGATGCTATGGTAATCTATCGTATCGCCAGAGCACCTGAAAGAAGAATATTTTATATTGATGTAGGTAATTTACCTAAGATCAAAGCAGAACAATATTTAAGAGATGTAATGGCACGTTATAGAAATAAACTTGTCTATGATGCCAATACTGGTGAGATTAGAGATGATAGAAACTATATGAATATGTTAGAAGATTATTGGTTACCACGTAGAGAAGGTGGTAGAGGAACCGAAATCACTACATTACCAGGTGGCCAAAACTTAGGAGAAATTGCTGATATAGAATATTTCCAAAAGAAATTATATCGTTCTCTTAACGTTCCAATTAGTAGATTAGAGTCAGGTACTGGTTTTAATATGGGCCGTTCTGCTGAAATTAGTAGAGACGAATTGAAATTCACAAAATTTGTTGGTAGATTAAGAAAGAAATTTACAGAATTGTTTAGTGATATTTTAAAAACACAGTTAATATTAAAAGGTGTTATTGCTGAAGAAGATTGGGGTACAATACAAGCAAACCTTAGTTACGATTTTATAAGTGATGGACATTTTTCTGAATTAAAAGAGAGTGAAATGTTAAAAGATCGTATTGCTTTAGCTGACAGTATGTCTAATTACGTTGGTAAATATTTTTCAAATAGATACATTCGTAAAAATGTTTTAAAACAAACTGATAGAGATATTGAAGATATTGACAGTGAAATACAAGAAGAAGGTTCGGATACAGAAG
>Ga0209500_10000765_pt1 | contig 26366 bp, 39 predicted proteins | sample S_140212_EF_Meta_FD_187323 | JGI IMG/M metagenome (GOLD analysis project Ga0209500, IMG submission 187323) | Freshwater microbial communities from Lake Simoncouche, Canada to study carbon cycling - S_140212_EF_MetaG (SPAdes) (version 2) | ecosystem: Environmental > Aquatic > Freshwater > Lake ...
TTAAAATTTTCCTATTACCAAAGTACCCACTGTCTAAATTATAAAATTTTAAATTATAATTTTTACAAATGTCTGTCCATTGAGGTTTGAAAAATCCTGCCCAGCACATAGGCATTGTGGTATTTGCGTACATTTCTTCTTTGGTTACAAATTCCCCACCGCTACCGAGAGTAAATTCGTTGGCTCCGTAGTCTGTGCCTTCTACACATATGAAATTCATCATTGCCAATATGCTTCTGTTCTTTGAACTTTTAGATCTTCGGGCTTACTGCGGCCTAGTTTCTTTCTACCACCCTTGAGGTGATCTAACCAAGCACCCCAATCACTGTTTATCAACGGATGCCCTTCACCTGTGCTACTGCCTGGATGGGGTTTGAGATTATGTAGGTGTGCAGCCCAGTCTAACTGCCGCATCTGAGGAAATTTTATTCTAACAGCATCAAAAACAAAACTGTCATGCCATTCGGCTAATCGAAAAATTCCCTGTTCAGCCTGATCGTAAAATCGTTGGAATTCTTTGAGAAACGATTGGATGTTAGGCGATCGCAAATTCATGGCATAAAGACCACATTCTGAATATTTGCCCTTTCGACCTAGATAACATAATTCACTATCCAAAGGAATCATTCTATATAAATCGTTCATTGTGATAGGACTATGGCAGATAGTATCTGCATCCATCCATATTAAAATATCTGCATCTGTTTCTTTGGCACAATCAAATATTGCATATACCTTATGTGCAAATCTCACAGCATGCCATTTAAATCCCTTGCCGGAATCTTTTCTTTTAGATCTTACAGGATCGGATGAAACATCGCCGTTGGCTTTGGGCACATCTTTCCACTGATTTTTAAATGCCATCAACTCTGGAATTTCTTCTAATCGTTTTAATGTAACATGGCTATGATCACGTATAGCAGGATTGCATTGTTCTGGATAAATGTGTAAAATTACTTCATGAGGCCAGTTTTCACAGAAAGTATCAATCATCTTCTGTGCATATTTTTTTAAACCTTCTTCATGGAAGGTGGTGACCACTGCTATTTTCATCTATAGAACTCCCATACTTGAAACATGCCCTGTAGGCTGGTACAGGCCCAACCAGAATCGTCTAAAATCTTCACTCTGCTATCCATTATGCGGTCACTGCCCTCAATAAAAAGTTTTGAATTATGTTTACGCCATATAACTTCTATATTACCGAGATTAGACAGCTCGGAAACATCAACAAATATTGATGCAATGTCAGCTAGTTGATCTAATCTAACAAAATTTTCTTTATACACAAGATTTTTAGCTTTGATAGGAGGAACAGTGGCACTGACCACAAACACTGTGTTATATATTTCAACAACTTGGTCTAAAATTCCAAAAGCCGAACCAAGAACTAACGCATGAGCATTGTTTCTTGAAAGTTTATGCAGTCTTTTTTGGAATTTGGTCATAATCTATAAATAAACAGCAGTAATTAACTACGTAGATTATTTATTAAAATTATGCGCTTCAGATTATATCGAGAATACGGTGCTTTGAACAGTCCGCCAGTGTTTGACGCAGTGGAACATGGACTGAGACAACAGGGACATGAAATTGTCACTGACAACGAAGATGTTGCTGTGATATGGTCAGTGTTATGGTCGGGTAGAATGCGACAAAATAAACTGATTTATGAGCAGTGTCAGCAGATAGGCAAGCCTATAATGATAATAGAAGTGGGAAATCTAAAAAGAGGTGAAACTTGGCGGGTCAGCCTCGACCATATTAACAATCTTGGAAAATTTGGCAACGATATCAATCTTGACCCACACAGGCCTGAAAAATTAGGCGTTAAATTGCAGCCAATTCCTGCAATACGCCGTGGTGAAATACTTATTGCCTGTCAACATCAAGAAAGTCTTCAATGGCAGGGAATGCCTGCCATGAAAGATTGGGTAGCAGACACTATTGAAAAAATAAAACAGCACACCCATAGAAGAATTCGTGTGAGATACCATCCTCGGTCAGCATTTCCATTTAAACAGTCCGGGGTAGAGGTAGAAAGACCTATACGCATACCCGACACCTATGATGATTTTGATATTTTTTACAATTATCATTGTGTGATCAATCACAACAGTGGCCCGGCTGTTCAAGCAGCTATAAATGGTGTTCCTATACTATGTGACTCATCGAGTTTAGCTTGGGATCTCAGTATCAAATGGTCAGAACTAGACTGTCCTTATGTACCTGACAGGTCTGAATGGTTTGTAAAATTATGTCACACCGAGTGGACAGTCGACGAAATACGCCAAGGCACGCCAATTTCTAGATTATTCAGTTGACAACCAGAAATCAAGGCTGTATACTTGAATAATGCTATCATCAGAATTTGCCGAAGATGTATTTGTTGAATTTTATAAACTAGTTGCTCAACAAAAAATCTCCATACAAGGTCAAGATTTTTCACCTATCTCAAGTTTTCATGAGAAAATCATCAACGGCGGAGAATTGACCAAAAATCAGGCAAATTTTCTCGTCAAATTATTAGAAAAATATAAAACCATTTCTGTTGCAGCCGGGCTTGATTATAGAAATCAACTTAACAATCTTAAATGGAAGAAGTTATTCAGAGTTCTAGATCTCAGTAAAAAAATATATGTAGAACTGCGTGAAAACAAACTGGAAATTTGTCTAAAATTTCCTTATCAACTGAAAAAAGAGTTTGAAGATGAAATTGAACGTCGAGAAACTCTTCATGCTCATAGTTTTTGGGATCCCGATAATAAGGTAAGACGCTTGGATTTTTATCATTATAACTTAATCACATTATACGAATTTGTCTGTAAGCATAATTTTGAAATTGACGATACTTTTATGAATGTTTTGTCGGATGTAGAAGAAATTTGGCAAAATTCTGAAGATGCCATACCATACAGCGAACTTGGAATATATGGCGTTCAATTGACAAACGCCAGCGACGAAACTGTAGAATGGTGGCAAAGTAATAAAGCCAGTAGCATCAATAAAGATTTGTTATTGGCTAAAAGTATGGGATTTTTATACCGAGAAAAACCTCGAAATTTAGTGGAAAAAATTGCGGCCAGCCAAGAAAATAGTTTTTGGATTAAAACCAATCAAGATTTTTTTGAGTTGTCTAAATCTTTTTCCGGAAAAATATGTGTGTTACTAGATCGAAGCAGCTCCACATTACCATGGCTACAGAATTTTGTGGTCGATGCTGAAAACTGTGAAGTCAACCGTGAAGAAATCAAGGTGTGTTTTAGAGATAATAAGGAATCTACCACTGGGTTAAATGAATGGATCAAGATCGCAGGAGTTGGTGGCAAAGTCGAGACAGGAAAGATATTAATTTTTGAATCAAAGCCAGCCAAGTGGTTGTTTAAGTCAACCAATGATGTTACACTATTAGTAACAAATAACATTTTTCCTCCGACAAACACCATGGCGAGGGATTGGTTCATGTGTCATCCTTGTGTGATATATCTTGGTGATACTAGACCAACAGAAACCAAAGGACAAAAAATTGTCGAACTGTAAGTTAACAATCAAAGACGAAGTAAACATCAAGGTAGATGGACTGCGAGTTGAAACACGACGAAAAATTGTCAATAAATTAAAGTTCGATTTACCCTATGCCCGCCACATGCCTGCATATAAACTAGGCCGTTGGGATGGAACTAAGACCTATTTTAATATCGGTGGCAGTGGATATCTTGCACATCTTGATGTGATCTTAGCAGTGATCGAGGATGAAGGATATGACATCGAAGTTGAGGATCTTAGACCACATCAAGAATTAAAATTTACGGCCATTGATGAAAATTATTGGGCTAACTTAGGTAAGACTTGGCCCAAAGGACATCAGCAGGCAGGAGAACCTATTGTACTGAGAGACTATCAGTATGAAGTGATCAACAAGTTTTTAGAAAATCCCCAAGCTCTGCAAGAAGTTGCTACAGGAGCTGGAAAAACAATTACTACAGCCACATTAAGTCATCTGTGTGAGCCATATGGCCGCACCATGGTAGTTGTTCCTAATAAATCATTAGTGGTGCAAACCGAAGAAGACTATCGTAATCTCGGACTAGATGTGGGAGTATATTTCGGCGATAGAAAAGAACTAGGCAAGACACATACCATATGCACATGGCAGAGTTTGAATGTGTTAGACAAGAAAAGTTATGACAACGACACCATGACATTGGCAGAATTCTGTGAAGGTGTCTGTGCAATTATTGTTGACGAAGTTCATCAGGCCAAAGCCGAAGTGCTGACCAAACTACTAACACAAAACTTTCGCAATTGTGCTATACGTTGGGGACTTACTGGAACTGTGCCTAAAGAACAGTGGGAATTTCAAGGCATATTGGCTAGTATCGGGCCTGTGATTAACCAAGTGTCTGCACATGATTTACAGGAAAAAGGTGTACTAGCACAGTTGAATATCAACGTATTACAGACCACTGATGTGCAGGTGTTTAATTCATTCCAAGACGAATACTCATTTCTTGTCACGGATGATAATCGATTACAATGGATTGCTGGTAAGATCACTGCGCTATCTGCTACCGGCAACACTCTGGTGTTGATTAACAGGATCGACACAGGAAAAAAATTAATTGACTTAATACCAGATGCGGTGTTTGTCAGTGGTGGTATGAAGCTGGATGATCGCAAGGAAGAATACGATGAAATTAAAACAAGTGATGGCAAGATTATTTTGGCGACTTACGGTGTGGCCGCTGTGGGTATTAATATTCCACGTATTTTTAATTTGGTTCTTCTTGAACCCGGAAAGAGCTTTGTCCGTGTTATACAAAGCATTGGGCGAGGCATTAGAAAAGCAGAAGACAAAGACCACGTAGAAATCTGGGATATTACCAGTACCTGCAAATATGCCAAGCGGCATCTTACAGAAAGAAAAAAGTTTTATAAAGAGGCCAAATACCCCTTTACTATTACCAAGGTTAATATATGAGTGAAAGAAAGATAAAAGAATGGGCATGGCCCTATATAAAAAATTTTAGGACATATATAGATATCGGTGCTAGTACAGGAACTACATCGTCACCATTTATTGATTCGTTTGAAAAGATACATTGCTTTGAACCTAATCCTAATAGTTTTAAAGAATTATCTAAATTTTCAAAACTAATATGCCATAATTATGCATTAGGAAATACCAATGAAAAAAAATTATTGGTAATGAATGCTACAACTCAAAATCCAGAACATGGATCACTATCTGATATTAGAACCGAGGGGTGGGATAAAACAGAAACATATGAAGTTGAAATAAAAAGACTAGATGATTTTAAATTTGATTTTGTGGATTTTATAAAAATAGATACCGAACAATATGAATTAGAAGTTGTACAAGGGGCTTTGAAAATTATTAAAAAACATAGACCTACGATCTTTTTTGAAAATAAAAGAGGCGAAGCAGATCAAGTAATTCTTCTGCTGTTAGATCTTGAATTTACAGTTAAGAAATGGAAAAGTGATACCATAGCATTTTACACGGAATAAATTATGAGAATACTTACATTAAACAATCAAGCATTTGATTTAAACGAACTACCAGACGAGGTAGACGAAGACACGAGATTTTCGGTGCTGGATAATTCAAATCCGCAGGAACCGGATTTCTTTTTTATGCCGTTGATATTTTTGGAATCATTCAACTCGCCTGCCATCGTACTGAATATAGGCGGCTATGAAGTGCAGATGCCTCTGGACTGGTGCATGGTAGTAGGTGACAAAGATTGTGGGCTTGATCCTGAAGTGTTGCCACTAACTAGTATCAATGAGCGTGGGTTCGATGCTCTTGTGTTTAATCCAATCAAAGGATTTAGAGCAGAATATATGCCTATAGAAATTGTTAATATCTATCAGGATGTGCGCTGGTATTTTCCTAAGATGAAAAACGGTCAACTATTAACTGTACCACTCAGCGAAGAGGTCAACCCGCCATGTGTGTACTTTGTCAAAGAGGTCAGTAGGCAAAGTGAAGTTTTACAGTTGCACAAATTAATCTGATTAAATACACACATTAAGGAGATAGCATGAAAGCAGGCAAAGTGTGGGGGCAGACAGAGTTACTAGAAGCTAACGGTGTATTAGAATTCCATAGAATCGAAGCTACAGCCGGTGGTGTGTGTTCTAAACACAAACACAAATATAAATGGAATGGCTTCTTTGTAGAGTCCGGAGAGATGATTATTCGTGTATGGAAAAATAATTACGATCTAGTCGACGAAACATTACTCAAGGCCGGCGAGTATACTAAGGTAGCTCCTGGAGAATATCATCAGTTTGAAGCTGTTACAGATTGTGTTGCCTTTGAACTTTATTGGGCAGAGTTTGATCACGACGATATTGAAAGAGAAACTGTTGGGTTTGCGAAATGAAAATAGGAATTGTAACTACCTTCAGCGATAAAGGTTATGAAGAATACGGAAAGTATTTCGTAGAAAGTTGTAAAAAATTTATTAGCAAAGATATAACATTATTCTTTTATGTCGATAACACCCAGATCGCATCTAAATCTAATTTTGTTATTAGAAAATTAGAAGAGTCTGTTCCTGATCTAACAATTTTTAAAAATAGAAACAAGGACAAGATTCCTGGAAAATTTATAAATGATGCTGTAAGATTCAGTCATAAGAGCTATTGCATATATCATGCAGCAAATAATTCCGATGTTGATCTCTTAATTTGGTTAGATAGTGATACAGAGATCTACGATCACATCAACGCCTCTTATCTAACCAAATTTTTACCGGAAGGCAAATTTACCAGCTATCTAGGAAGACCTGACTATTCAGAAACAGGATTCCTTGCTTTCGATTTACGTAATCCTTACTGTAAAGAATATTTCGAATTATTCAAATGGTATTATGACTCTGACGAAATTTATAAATTAAAAGGCCAATTAGATTGTCATGTTTACGATGCAGCAAGAGTTCGATTAGAAGAAGAAAATAAAATAGAGAATTACAATTTATCACCGCCAGATGTAGGCAAGCATCATTTTAATCATGTGTTCGAGGGTTATATGATCCATTACAAAGGCGATAGAAAAGAAAAAAGAGATGAACAGATTGCTCGAGCCCTAAAAAGAAAATATAAAAAATGAACATTGCATTAACTGGACATAATGGATTCATAGGAAGTCATTACTACAATCTGATTAAAGAAGACAATCAAATTTTCACATTTGATAGGCGTTCTGGAAATGATTTATGTGACTCTAATATCACGAATGCGATTCCAGACTGCGATGTAGTAGTTCATATGGCAGCTACTAACGGAACTAAATTATTCTACGAAATACCTACAGAAGTTTCATTTAATAATACTATTCCTACATTTAATTTGATCAAAAGATTTAAAGATACAAATACTAAATTTGTGTTCACTTCGACATGTGAAATTTTTAATGGGGCAATAGATGACGGGTTGTATCCAGTACCCACAGACGAAAATGTTCCAGTAATGTTTAAAGATGTAATAAACCCTAGGTGGAGTTACAGCTTACCAAAAGCACTCGGTGAAAATTTAGTAGCGAACAGTGGGTTGCCTTGGTTAGTTATACGTTATTTTAATATATACGGGCCAGGGCAACAAGATCATTTTATTTCAGAATTTGTAGAACGTGTTGCCAATGGTGAATATTATCTCAAAGGCGATGACACTAGATCATTCTGTTATGTACAGGATGCTGTTAACATCACACATCATTTAGTCAAACATACCAACAATGAAATAGTCAATGTCGGCAAGCAAGAAGAAGTAAAAATAAGTGACGTCGCAAGAATTATTATGGACATCATGGGAGTTGATCCAAACAAATTAGAAATATTGCCTGGCCCAGTCGGAAGTGCAAAAAGACGATGCCCTGATACATCTAAAATGTTAAAATTAACAAATTATGAATATCTGTTTAATTTAAGAGACGGATTAAAACTTACAGTGGAATCATTATTATGAAAATTGGAATCGTGGGATTAGGTGCAGTTGGGTCTGCAAATAAACAAGGTTTTGAGCATCTAGGCCACGAAGTATTAGTGCATGATATAAAACTTAATACTTCGATAAAAGATGTATTATCGACAGAAATTAATTTTCTGTGTGTACCGACACCTAGTGCAGATGATGGTCAATGCGACACTAATATTTTAGAATCAGTTGTACAAGAATTAGATGATAGCAATTACAAAGGAATTATTGCCATAAGAAGTACTGCTGTTCCCGGATTTACACAAAGTATGATTGAAAAGCATAAAAATCTAGCAATTTGTTTTGTTCCAGAATTTTTAAGAGAACGATGTGCTGTAGATGATTTTATACATAATCATAAATTACTAGCGGTAGGAACCTTTGATATCTGGGTTTTTAGAAAAGTAGTTAAAGCACATGGCAATCTTCCAGAGCATACTGAACATCTAACACCAACTGAAGCAGAAGTATTAAAATATTTCAATAATGTTTATGCCAGCCTTCGTGTAACGTTTGCAAATGTCATGTATGAAATATGTGAGAAACTAAATTGTGATTATACAACTATAAAAAATTCATATATTAAAACTGGCAAGGCTGTAGACATGTATCTAGATGTATCAGACGGTCTACGAGGATATGGCGGTATGTGCTTACCTAAAGATACTAGAGCGTTGGCGAGGTTGATGGAAAAATTAGATTTGGACCTAGATTTGATATCGTCGATCGATCATGATAATTCTAAATTTAAAAGAACGGTATTTAATGGAATGAGGGACTTATGATGGGATGGATATTGCCTTATGAAAAACAAATAACATCTCAGCACGGCGAAGATGGTATTATTGAGCAAATGATCAACGCTATTATTACTCCTGACAAAACATTTTTAGAAATAGGGTGGGGCGATGGTGGTACTAATATGACGTGGCACCTTATGATGGACAAAGGATGGGGAGGAGTAGGTGTTGATGCTAAAGAACCGGCCAAAGGACGTGATAAGTTTCCCCCGCAGTTTAAACATATGCAAGAGTTTGTATATCCTAATACCTGCACAAAATATTTAGACCTTGTACCATTAAATTGTGATTTCTTTAGTTTAGACATAGATAGTTTTGATTATGAAATTGCAAAAACATTATTCGCTGCAAACTTTAGACCAAAGACCGTATGTGTTGAAATAAACAAATTTTTTGGTGCTAATCATTATGGTAGCTTTCCTTTTGAAACTCCTAGAAAAAAATTATATCACAAATTATATAGATCCGGAGTAAGTCTTCAGAAATATATTTCATTTTTTAATCATTACGGGTATGAATATTTTGGATACGACTCTTCATATACTAATGCATTCTTTTACAAAAAAGATGAATGCAATAAAATTGATTTGCCAATTTTAAAACTTGAAGATTTTCCTTATCAGACAGATGAACCTATGAGAGAAAATTTAAAAGATAGTTTTTGGGAAGATAAATCTCGTTTAATATTTCAAAAGAGATTTGATTTATGACCTTAGACGACTGGATTATAGTCCCAGGAGATAAGGCATTAAGGTCAGCACTTGCAAAAGCAGATGTTATTAATGATCAACCACTATCTGTCACCGATTATCAAAAAAATAAACTTGATATTGCCTTGGGGTTTGTCAAAAATTTTACTACAGCTATAGATGCAGGTGCTAACTATGGTATAATGAGTTACAACCTAAATAGCAAATTTTCTAAGATATATGCATTTGAAGTTGATGTTCCGGTTCGAGACTGTCTTAAAAAAAATGTAGAAAAATTTCAACTAGATAATGTAATAGTGTGTGATTGCGGACTCAGTGATCGAGAAGAACTTGTTTCTCTAAATTACCTTAAAAATACTTTCGGTACTCATATCAATAAGGAAGTATCCGGAACAAACATCTGTAAAACTTTGGATTCTTTCGAATTGATAGAAGTTGGATTCATAAAATTAGATTGTGAAGGATATGAACCGTATATTCTAAAAGGCGCTGAACAAACTATCAAGAAATACAAACCTGTAATATTGATGGAAGAAAAAAACTATTCAAAAAGGTATTACGGTGAAGAAGGAAATTTAGCAGTTGACCTTTTGTTAAGTTGGGGATATACTATGGAAGTAAGTTGGCCAAAAGACTGTGTTATGATTTATAAAGGTGAATAATGGGATCTCTTAAACCTGGTGCTGATTATATCTATGAACGAGCAAATGGCGTCACATATGCTAGAGAATTTGGAGCAGATCCAAGTACTAGACAAATACATGGTTGGGACTATAATAAAGATAACCCAAATTTCGATCCTAGAACCGGGGATGGCAGACCATTGCATGATCACATCATGGATAGTAAACTTTGGGGAGAAATTCGCCAAATGGCTCGGACAAATAAAGTATTGCAGGATGTATTAGAACGTGCTATACTAATATATCATCTGAGTAAAGACCATGGCCAAAAATAAACACGTAGATCTATTCAAAGATATCATACCCTGCGTTGATCAGGGAATCAAAGAACTTTGGGATGCCGCCACGGAAGAAGGCCGCAAGGAAATCAAAGGTGATCTGTGGAATCTCAACAGATATATCAGCAGTGTAGCCAGCTCTGATAGAGAAATACAAGAACACTATCTGCTCACAGTTAATCAATACTATAACAAGAACTGGGCCAATGTCAGCCAGCATCCTAAATTGCAATGGCTAACTCTGGCTTCTTGCAGTCACGAAAGCAAGGCCAAGCAGTTTCATGAATGGATTGCCTTAAAGAAAGAAAAGAACAAAAAAGAAGAATTCCTTGCAGAACTATTTCCAACCATGAAGAGAGCAGACCTTGCTACACTTGCAGTCATTACCACAGATCGAGAAATCAAAGACTATTGTCAAAGCCTTGGATGGGACAAAAAAGAAGTCAATGCAATTAAATTTTAAGTGTGAACATTGCGGGAAATTATTTGCCAAAGAAAAAACTTTGGTAGTGCATGTCTGTGAACAAAAGCGCAGACATCTCAGTCGTAATGAAAAACATGTGCTAATGGGATTATTGACCTTCCAGAGATTTTATCAGCTCACACAAAAGGCACAACAGCCCAAGACATTTGAAGAATTTGCTAGTTCTAGTTTCTACACAGCTTTTGTGAAGTTCGGCAGTTTCTTAGTTAACACAGCACCTATATACCCTGAACGATTTGTGGACTATGTGGTCAAGAGTGGAGTCAAACTAGACCATTGGTGTAGAGATGAATTGTATCAGAACTATATCGCGGAATTGATCAAGGTCGAACCTGCTGACGGAGCCATACAACGCAGCATTATGACCATGATGAGTTGGGGGGAGTCAAACTCTGCAGCATGGGAACACTACTTTGCCTATGTAAATTTAAACAGAGCCACACACGACATTAAAGAAGGACTAATAAGTCCTTGGATGATATTAAATACCCGAGCAGGTAAAGAAATGTTGCAGCGTATGAATGACGAACAGTTAGAAATTATAGGACCTATGATCGATCCTCAGTTTTGGATGCGAAGATTTAAAGCACTGCCTGCTGATATAGAACTAGTCAAAGATGTTATCAAGGAAGCTAAAATACTGTGACAGAAGAAAATAAACAAGAATTTATATCCAGTGACGACATTGATATAGAAGTAATGAGCACCGAAGAAGACGACGAGCATTGTGTGTATGTTAAATTTTCAAACTTTGCCGACGAAGAATCTGCAGAAGAATATGCAACATTTTTAGCAGAAACATTACCTTTGTTGCTATTTGAAACCACAAGGATGCAATAATGAGTAGAATATTGTTAGATGGCAGTACAGTTGATGAATTACATTCGGCAGTGGAATTAACTATTAGAACCAAATGCCCAGAGAAATGGCTTTTGATTGACAGAGAAACTGGCGAGATATACACTGCTTACACGACACCTGGACCTAGGCAATGGAAGAAAATAGACTATGCCACATGGGCTCCTCCCGAAGAGATCAATGAAAATGCCTGATATCGATATAGACTTTGTAGATAGAGATCATGCTCTGAAATTATTTAAGCACATTCCAGCCAGTCGCGTTGACCACGATCAATTGGTCGGGCATAACACTGGAGTATATCTACACAGTGTACCTGCAAGTGCTGTTGATGGCGTGTGTAGTGTGCCTTACGATCATGCAGAAGCAGAAAAGTATTTTAAGATTGATTTCTTAAATGTTGGTATCTACAAAGGTGTCAGAGATGAAACACACCTTATTCAACTCATGGAGACTGAGCCATTATGGGATCTACTACAAGACGAAGAGTTTATCCAGAATCTATTTCATGTGAACAGTCACGGTTCTATATTAAGACAAACGAAGCCTCAGAGTGTGGAACAATTAGCGGCAGTACTCGCGATGATTCGACCCGCAAAACGTTACTTGATAGGGAAAGATTGGAACGAAATCAATTCAGAGGTATGGGCAAAGCCTGTAAACGATGAGTATTTCTTTAAGAAATCCCACGCCACAGCCTATGCCGTAGCTATTGTAGTGCAGATGAATTTGATCTGTGAGCAGATCAGCTACGGGTTTAGTTAGCCTATTTTTCTAACTAGGGTGATTGATTTACGCTTGATTCGCTTGACAATGATGTCATTGAGGCTTGTACACGGGCCGTGCATGAGTTTGACATCTTTGGTTGAAAAGTTTCTAATCACGTATCGAAATTCAATGATTTCTCTGGCCAAAAAAATGTTGATAGGAATTTGCCTGTTTGATTCCCACCACCAGGCTTCGCCCAGTTCTAGGAATCGCTGTTTTTCCTCATCTGTTTTTATCATAGAGTAGTCGTACATGCTGGTGACCTGGGCATCTTGGTTGATAATGATGCCCACATATTCATGGCTGACATGCACTATAACGCTGATAAAAGGGAAATTTTCTTGTAGGTTGGTTGTTATTCTCATTCGATAAATACTGCTAAAGGTCCATTAGTGTATGCAATTCAATCCTGTTTATTTGTATGTCAACAAACTCGATGTATTTACCACCCCGACGGACACTTGGTCAACTGAGAGGTATCGTAGAGTGTATAATAGAAATCTAAAAATATTTCGTGGTGTTGATAATCGTATTGACATCCAAGTTCGTAATAGTGATCAAAAAGCCAGCAACATTGTTGGCAGCACTTTGGTATTTAATCTCGTCAGCCAAGACACCAAAGATTTAGTGTTACAGAAAGACTTCACTGCTATGGATCTTGCCACTGGCAAGGTCACAGTGATTGTTACTGCTGAGGAACTACTGGATCTCGATATAGGATTCTATAACTATAGCATAGTCAAAGAAGTTAGATCCACAGTAGATAGCACAGACTACACAGTGACTTCTAAAATGCCCTTGTACATGGACAGTCAATATGACACTGTGGGCACCTTGGAAATCACAGGTGATGTTTATGGAGGAGTGGCCAACAGTGTGATAGTGGATACCTTTAACTATACTAATCCGTTCACTCAAGGTGCTACAGAACCTTTTCCGTTTTATGTCAGTGAAATCATAGATGCTGCGCCTAACACTTCACCCGCATATCCCATACATACATTCCAATTTTACACAACCAATTACACAGGCACAGTAGAGATACAGGCCAGCCTTGACGCACAAGGTGCCACACCAAGAGATACCAAATTCAGCACAGTTGCCACGGTAGATCTAGCCAATGAAAAATACAAGAATGTCACTGGCAAGTATAATTGGTTTAGAGTCAAATACATTCCGGCAACAAACAACACAGGAACCGTTGACAAGATACTGTACAGATAGTATACTTGTAGTATGACTCTAGTTGTTGATAAATTTCGAACACTGCTCCCGCCTCGTGCTAAATCAAGCCCTTCTGGTTGGACATCATTCAACGCACCCTGTTGTCAACATAGAGGACACAGTCCAGACACTCGCAAACGTGCTGGCATAAGATTCGATGGCAATGGCATAGTCTATAACTGTTTTAATTGCAAATTTACCACTGGTTGGCAACCTGGCAGCAGCATAGGCGAGAAAATGAAAACGCTGTGTAGGTGGTTAGGCAGCAGTGAAGACACTATCAAAGAACTTGTATTCGAAGCAATGAGAACTGAAGGCGATGATTATCGCCCAGAACATCAAGAAATCAAACTAGAGTTCGCAAACAAAGAACTACCAGAAGGTGCAATGTCTATCGCTGAATGGGTTAATTCTGCTTACTTGCCTGACATATCAGAAGAAATTGGTCCTGTAATTGACTATGTGTACAGTAGAGGAATGGATCCACTAACTGATGATTTTTATTGGTCGCCAACAGCCGGTTACGAAAATCGTGTTATTATTCCTTTTAGGTGGGAAGGCCGTGTTGTAGGCAATACTGCTAGAAAAGTCACTGCAGGAAAACCCAAATACTTATCAGATCAACATCCGCATTTCGTATTCAACTTTGATCAACAAAAAGAAAATCAGAAGTATATATTTGTATGTGAAGGACCGTTTGACGCCCTAGCTGTCGATGGTGTTGCACTTCTTACCAATGAAATTGCTGAACAACAATCAAGGATAATTAATAGTCTAGGTGCAGAAGTTATTGTGATTCCCGATCAAGATCGAGCAGGTTTGGTGTTGTTTGATCGTGCAGCAGAACTTGGATGGGCAGTGGCCATGCCTAATTGGGATTCAGATGTCAAAGACGTGGCAGATGCTGTTCAAAGATATGGCAGATTGTTTGTGATAGTTGACGCAATAAAAACAGCACAACAAGGACAGATCAAAATCAACATGGCCAAGAAGCAACAAGAACACAAATTAGAGAGGTTAGAAAATGTTTAAAAGAATCGTAGACTTTATATTATATCCCTTAAACAAATATTTGGAACACAGGAGATTTAAACGCAGACTAGAGGAATTGCGGAAACGTGATCCTTTCATTTACAAATGATTACCTGGGGAATCTCTGCTGCAAGTCATAATGCTGCGTTAGCAGTGTTCGAAGATGATAAACTGATATTTGCCAGCGAAAGCGAAAGATTCAGCGGAGTAAAAAATGACGCCGATCTAGATCAAAAATTAGTAGATCATGCACGAACATTTGGCGAGCCCGATCTTGTGTGTTGGTATGAAACGCCATGGAGGAAAACTCTCCGCCAACTAACGGCAGGTCAAGGCTGGCAGGATAACAACGTAAAAGATTATCTTAGAAAGTTTAATATCCGAGTACCTGTTAAAACTTTTGGGCATCATCAAACACACGCAGCCGCAGGTTATTACACCAGCGGGTTCGACGAGGCTTGTGTGTTAGTGATCGATGCTATAGGTGAATTCGAATGCCTAACACAATGGGATGCTGTTGGTACTAACTTACACAAAAGATACAGCCTAGAATATCCAAACAGTCTGGGATTGTTTTATAGTGCAATGACACAACGCTGCGGACTAAAACCCAACGAAGAAGAATATATCTTAATGGGTATGGCAGCATTAGGAAATCCAAAAAGATTTCTCAGAGATTTGCTGGATGAATTTATCGGGCTACCCAATGACGATTATGAACACGCTTACAGAATCAAACAAAATTTACATCGTGGCTGCGCATGGTGGCGCCCCGAATTAACATCACAACAAGATTTCTATGACATAGCCGCGGCCACACAAGCCGTATACGAAATGGTATTTGAGCGAGTGTTACAGCAGGCTGTTAGAACCAGCTCAAGTAGAAATTTAGTGTTAATGGGCGGCTGCGCCCTAAACTGTTCGGCCAACCCCATAGCCTACAAATACTTTGATCGGATTTGGATCATGCCCGCACCTGGAGACAGTGGTAGCAGCATAGGCGCTGTGTTAGCACACAAGAAAAAACATATCGAATGGGCTGGACCGTTTCTAGGGCATGACATGGGTTATAAGACCAACAACGAAGACATCGTAGCTCATTTGATGGAACACAAAATGTGTGGACTTGCCCGAGGTCGTGCAGAGTTTGGGCCTAGAGCACTAGGAAACCGCAGTTTGATAGCAGATCCACGTGGTTCGGAAATCAAGGTCGCAATTAACCAGATAAAGCACCGTGAGCAGTTCAGACCCTTCGCTCCTGCAATATTAGAAGAATTTGCAAATCAGTACTTTAAAATGCCAACAGAATCAACGACTTACATGCAATTTATCGCACCTTGTTTGGAATCTGAGTCTTTTCCGGCCATTGTACACTTGGATAATACCAGCCGTGTACAGACTGTTAATAAGACTGATAACCCTCAGTTCCGTGAGTTGTTAGAGCTTTGGTATGCAAAGACTGGTTGTCCTATGCTGTTAAACACCAGTCTGAACATCAAAGGCAAGCCCATGGTCAACGATGCTGCTGATGCTGCAAACTGGACCCAACTACATGGTTTACCTGTGTTCAACTAGAGTGTATAATATAATATATGATAAAAACCTACGACTACGAAGTACAAAAATTATATCTTGAACTCATGCTTGCAGATGCAGAAGTGTTTGTTCGCTGTCAAGGTATATTTGATCATAGTCTATTTGATCGCAAACTACAAGATGCGGCAGAATTCATTCATGAATATGCCAAAGGCTATAATGTATTGCCAGACTATGAAATGGTTAATGCCACTTGTAGAACTGAACTCAAACGACCCGATGATCTCAAAGATGGACATATGGATTGGTTCATGGACGAATTTGAAAAGTTCACCCAACACAAGGCACTAGAACGTGCCATTATTGAAAGTGCTGATCTATTAGAAAAACATGACTACGGTGCAGTGGAGGTCCTGATCAAAGAAGCTGTGCAGATCGGACTTGCTCGAGACATGGGCACAGACTATTTTGCTGATCCACGTGGAAGATTAATGGGCATCAAAGACAAGAACGGTCAAGTAAGCACAGGCTGGCCTTGCATGGATCGAAAACTGTTTGGTGGTATGAATCGCGGAGAGCTTAACATCTTTGCAGGCGGTTCGGGTGCAGGTAAGAGTTTGTTCTTGGCTAACCTAGGGGTGAACTGGGCCCTGGCAGGATTGAATGTGGTATATCTAACACTAGAACTTTCAGAAGCACTGGTCAGTATGCGTATCGATGCAATGATAACAGGAACGTCGACTAAAGATATTTTTAAAGATCTAGACGATGTTGAAATGAAAGTTAAAATGATTGGTAAGAAATCGGGTATGTTGCAGATCAAATACATGCCCAGCGGCAAGACTGCCAACGATATTCGTGCATATCTAAAAGAATACGAAATCAAAGTAGGCAAGAAAGTTGATGTGCTATTAGTTGACTACTTAGATCTGTTAATGCCTGTGAGCAAGAAGATTTCACCTGCAGACCTGTTTATCAAAGACAAGTATGTGTCAGAAGAACTGCGTAATCTAGCCGTGGAAAAGAACTGTGTGTTTGTAACTGCGGCGCAGTTGAATCGTGGTGCTGTTGAAGAAGTTGAGTTTGATCACAGTCATATTTCAGGCGGTTTAAGTAAGATTCAAACTGCAGATAACGTGTTTGGTATTTTCACAAGTCGAGCAATGCGTGAGCGTGGACGCTATCAAATCCAACTAATGAAGACTCGTTCATCCAGCGGTGTGGGCATGAAGATTGATCTAGAGTTCAATCTAGAAAGTCTGCGTATCAGTGATCTTCCAGAAGAAGAACAAGAAAGTCATAACGGTGCGGGTCGCGGTGGATCCAGCATTATTGAACAGATCAAACGCAAAACTGAGATCACTGCCAGAGAAGAGCCTTCTGAGGGCATACCTGTGGCCAAAGTCAGAGCTCAGGTAGAAAGCACCAAACTGCGTGAAATTTTAAACAGCATGAACACAGATGAAGAGTAGTAGATTTGAACTATATCATTGGCACACACGCAACGGCAAAGATATCATCGAAGTAGACTGGCCCAAAGTACACAAAACTGTGGGAGTTGATCTAATAAATTGGATCAATAAACAGCCCAAGGAAAAATGTCAGTTAGTGGTAGATAAACTCAACGACGATTTCAAGCTCATGGCAGAATTCTACGATCAGCAAACATTAGTGGCTTATCATTTAATGTGGGCTAAATAATGGATGCGAGCAAAAGAATTTATTCAAGAAGCCAAAACCAAGGGCACAGCTGAGAGAATTTCTGACCGTAGCAGCGGTCCTCTTCCCGGAGTGTTTGTACAGAAACAACTAAGAAACACTGACCCTTACATGCAGTATCGATATGGCATGGCAGTGGCAGCTGCTCGTTCACATAAAGAATATGGGGTTGATTTTGATCAAGAATCAGCCTGGGCTGAGAATCTTACCCAAGTAATGTTTGTGCCAGAAGATGAAGAAACCATTAGATTAGCATCTAAGATGATGGGCGTGACTCCTAGCAGGATCACTGATAACACCAGCAGAGAACCAAAATCTACAGAAACACACAGCCCTGTGGCCAAACCCAAACGTAATCGCTACGGAGTTTGATGTGCGCCTAAGAGAATTTTCACACAACGATTTTGTCACGGTAAATGCAGACCTAAATCCCAAACTGTGGCAAGAGGGTAGGCTAGACGGTGAAGTACGTCTAAAGCTGTTAGAAATTGCCAGAGCATTTGTGGATTTTGTAGGCATAGATCTAGATATCAAAGACTATACCATAACAGGATCTAACGCCAACTACACCTGGAGCAAATACAGCGATCTCGATCTGCATGTGATCATTGAAGGTGAAGTCTCTGATGAACAACGTGAGTTGTTTACCGCCAAAAAGGCACTGTGGGCAGAATATCACGACATTACTATAAAAGGTCTGCCTGTGGAGTGTTATGTACAGGGCGAAGCAGAAACACATCACAGCACAGGTGTCTACAGCATCATAAACAGCTCGTGGATCATCAAGCCACAAAAGACAGAACCTGAACTAGATGATCAAGCAGTGGAAGCCAAAAAAGACAGTATGTTGACCCAGATAGAACAGGCCCTGCTCAGCAAGGATCTAGAAAAACTCCGCATAGTCAAAGACAAGATCACAGTCATGCGCAGAGCTGGCTTGGATCGTGCTGGAGAGTGGTCAGTGGAGAATGTGGTGTTTAAGATCCTGCGCAATCTAGGCTTGATAGATCAAATCACCGAAAAAATAAGAGAGCTGGAAGATGCCGAGCTCTCTTTGGAACAGCAGACCAACGTATTGGATTAATCTCGAAATTTAATTTGTAGTTTGTTTTTCTTAGAATCATCGCTGCCTTCTAGACGATGAACTATGTCAAATCCAGCAGACTCTTGCTCTCGAGCTATGATTTTTCTACGGAAATCCATGATGATTATAGAATCTTGATTAGTATGCTTGCGTATGAAATCTCTATAAGTCAGCATCGGATAATGGAATCCACAACTAAGCAGACTATAAACTAGATCAAATTTCACTGTAGGATCTATTAATGGGTTACGTGCATCAACAAATGTGTAACTCATATCTCTATCGTTCCAATGCGATTTCAACGTGGCCTCAGGTAGATAGAATTGAAAATTATCTACAGGACCGTACTTATTTTTTCTAATAGCAGTCGCAGAGTTACTATCACTGTCGCCGTCTAAGAGGTATAGTTCAGTACCATATTTTTTTTGGAAAAGCTCGCTGACTTGTGCGAATCCGCAGCCGATATCTAAAATCCGTTTAGGGGGTGCAGACAAGTGCTGATCGATAACTTCAAATACAGCATTCTTGCCTGCGGTATATACATCTCTATTCCATTTTGATACAAAGTAATCTTGACGACTCATGTTAGTCTTTTCTACCACCAAACAACTGTAGTAGATTCAAGAACAAGTTGATAAAGTCCATGTACAGGGTTAATGCACCTGATACTTCTGCTGCAGGGTTGGTATCCACTGAAACCATTTCACGAATCTGCTGTGTGTCATAGGCAGTTAGGCCCAAGAAGATAATGATAGCCAGTGCTGAGATCACCATCTGCATCACAGTTGAACCAATAAAGATGTTAACTATACTGGCAATGATAATGGCAATCAAACCCACTATCATGAACTTGCCCATGCTGTCTAGACTCTGTTTGGTAAAGTAACCATAAAAGCTCATTACAGCAAACAGTATGGCTGCACCCATGAACGCTGACACAATTGATCCCATGGTGAACACAGCAAAAATCATGCTAAAGCTCAGGCCCATTAGGGCTGCAAATCCATGCAGGCATAACTGTGCAACCTGCTTGCTAGGGTTAGTGCCCAAGACATACATGACACCAAAGATGGCTGCTAGGGGTGCAAAGATCACTATCCATTTCAGCACACCGGTAAAAAAGAATTCGAGCAGTTCTGGGGTTGTGCCTACAAAGTAACTGACCAACATTGATACTATCACAGCCAGACTCATGTGCGCATACACACGACCCATGGCTGAGTTAATTTCTTCTGCGGAGCGATAGCTGATAGCACCGTTATCGATATAATTTGTTCCGAACATTTGGACTCCTTGTGGTTGATATAACATTAATTATACAGTATAATATTTACTAAGTCAATACGTGATTGTGCCGAAAAATCATGTTTTTTGATCTTGACAATAAATACGCATATAACTTAACCAATCATGCTACATATCATCAACGACCTTAAAGACAACTTACTCACTCTGATCAAAGACGATCCTGTGAGACCCGAACTCACGCCCGAATTCCGTGTGAACTCAAACTCAAAGATATTTGTCCTGCGAGACGATGCTACCAATGAACCCCTGGCAGTGACCTGCGTGAAGTTTTTGGATGGCATTCCTAATAATGTGGATCAGCTGGCTGAATTGGCTGTACATACCAATACTGCGGTGTTCTATACCATCTGGAGTTATGCTGCGGGTGCGGGACGTAGACTCATTGAAGAAGCACAACAGCAGATCCGGCAAGAACATCCTGAAGTTAATACTTATGTGACCCTGAGCCCAAAGACCGAAATGGCTCGAAAATTCCACCTCAAAAACGGTGCGGAAGTATTTAGAGAAAATCCTGATACAGTTAACTATCTCTACAGATAATCAAGCTGAATAGGGCTGTATTACAGCACACCAGGTATCCGGACCACGTTGAGTCATTTGATTAGCTAGTCTTTCAGCTAATAACTGACATTCTCTTCGCTGACTAGGGATGTACCGTACATCTGAAAGATCCTGCGATTTCACTGTTTCTCTTGTGCGGAGATTGCGGGCCATGGGCATGATGTATTGTTGCATATAGGTATTTACCGCAAACAGTCAGGTTTCTGTTGAAATAGTCTTGCCAACGGCACTGAGCTAACTGTAGAAATTAGACTCATTATAACCACAGCGGCAAACATATTTCCGGATATAATTGTGGCTTTAAGCAATAATGTAGCTAGGAATATTTCCATTAGTCCTTTGTTTTGCAGCACCGCAGTTTTAAACATAACTGATCTTAGTCCTTCGTTGCGGTAGGCCAACCATACACCTACAAATTTAGTGAACACAGCTATAACATACATACCTATTGCAGCACCTAAAATCACAGTCAGACCGGCCGTCCACTGTACCTTAAGCCCAGTCCAGATAAAGAACACAGGCATCAGCCAATACATCTGATGTTGGTCCATTCCCCCCAACCACTCAGTGGTTTTTCTAGGTATAATCATACCTGCAAAGAATGCACCTAGTACATAGTGTAGTCCAGCCCAGTGACTGAATGCTGCCATAGTTAACACTAATACCACTGTCAACGTGGGCCAACTAGTAGGACCCAAGCGGTCCATTAACTTAGGCCATAGGTGATACAGCGCAAATGCTGAAACTAAAAATACACTGCTAAGTAGCATGGTTTCACCAAAAGCCACAATTAGACTCACTGTGATCCACAGTATAAGATCGTCAAATGTTACTAAAGCTAACAGTCTACGATAAAGATCAGTGCCGTGTATGCCTAGACTTTTTGAAGCTATGACCAACATTGGCATGGCTGTGATACAAGTGGCTACCCCCATGGCCCAGATGTACTTCCAAATACTGCCGTCGGGATTGTGCCATTGTGGATGATCAAAGAACAACCAAAATGCCGCAGAAGCCAAGAAGATAGGCACTAGAATGACCTGAAAGGCCTTGGTCCATAAGCTGGGCCCTTCTTGATCCAGCACTTCTCTGGGTTTGAGTTCTAGTCCAGCTATAAAAGCAAAGATCACAATGGCCAGAGTCTGAATGGTATCTAGACTGGCTCTTACTCCTGGGGTAAACACAGCAGCAAATACTTCAGGATAGAACGCACCTAGAGCACTTGGTCCTAGTAGTATACCGCAGAAGATCTGAAACATGGGTAAAGGAATCCAAGGTTCCATGCGTAGTGTGCGTAGCACCAGCCAAGGTACAAACACCATCACAGCCATAATCAGCAAGGTATTAATCATAGTTTAACCAACATTCGTAATAGGGATCATAGCGCCATCCCTCGGGTGGATTTAATGGATCAAACAGTTCTGGGTTCGATGCAGGGGTTGTTTTGGGTCTCCAGCGCAGTTCATAGTCACTAGCGATTCTTGTGCGAATCTCGGGATCTACGTACTGCTCTGCTGTGAGCCCTTCATAGAGTACATCATTGTTCATAGCGATATTTAATCACGGTGATCATAGATCAAGAGCGTTTGTGGCGGAGATTATTCTCGGCGAAGCTGCGCAAAAATTTTTTAGCACGAAGTGTTGTGCGCAGATTTTAGTCGAACAGTGTGCGACATATACGGGTATGTTCAGGATAGCGCATGAGCCATAGGTCAGCTAGTCCTGAGTGGCTAAACAACAACCACCAATCTGTGACTATGTCAGGATATGATCGATCACCATTGGGATATGATCTGGGCCAATAGTTAACATGTTTATGCCATGTGACCAGCTGTAGTTGCTGTGAGTCAGACAGTGATTCCAGATATATCAACAGCATAGATATGACCTCCCAGGCTGCGCTGATATATTTCTGCACAGGCCAGTATCCAAAACTCCATGGAGTTCTCCGAATCTAGTTGCAGTATATACAGCATGTAATTATTTATAGCCCAAATGGGTCTAGCAGCCTAAAAAAATACAGCGCAGTTTTTTTAACCAGCCCGAACAGGGATCATATGGCTCCCCTAAGTATGCTCATGGTAATTTCCTGATCTGTGATGCGATACACGTTGTAGCACTCTCTTCGGATCTTTTTTAGACTGGGGGTGCCTCTACGACCGCCTGCATCACTAGATAATGGCTGTAACTGTAGTTGATTGCTGCCATCATAGAGTTTGATCACACGGGCTAGGATGATTCTATTGTGTTCAGTGACTAGGCAATGATCTCCGGGTGAGAGATGACTGCCAGCAATGTCTCTGTGAGTGAGTGAATGATTCATAGTAGAAAAAGAGTTTGAAGTTGAAAAAAACCAGCTGCGTAAAAAATTTGGGTGGAGTACTTTTCATTTCAGGGTGGTGATTTTAGACCCCATAGCTGCTAGTTAGCGCATACTAACATACAGCACATATACCGACCACCCCACCATGACCACCATCCCCACCGACCGCCTCAGGTCAACACCGGATGTTGACACCACACTGCTGCTGCCAATTGGGCATCTGATCGAACAGGCTTTGACCTCGCCTCAGATCCGGATCGTAGCGGGTATCTCTGCGATCGTGTGTGGCGCAGCCCGTAGCGAGTACTAGAATACTAACGGCTACCAATACTGTGCAATAACGCTGTAATATCTTCATGTACCACCTCTACGTTGTCTAGTTCTGCTGCTATCATAAGCTCACGCATGATCACAGCTCGCTGCTTGTACGCAGGGGGCATGGCATTAACCATAGCGTCCACTGCTTCCATTGTATCACAGTTCCATAACAGCTTACAGATCTGCACGTCCTTCTTTGACAGTCCTTCAAGCTGGATCATCCCAAAGCCTTCAAGTAATCACACATGTTCTGCCATGTGTTTGCAGGTACCTCTATAGGTGTAGCCTGGACAGCTACATGACTCTGCGGTGACTGTGTACGTTTGGCCTTTACTACCAATAACAGTGTGTGCATTTGTGTCTTTCTTAACAGTGAATAATGTGATGTTACCTGGCTCAAACTTCCTGCCTCTCCGGTCGAATCCTTTGATGGGATTCCGGAAGTAGAACGGCTGGGTTTCGTTGACCTTTACATATGCCACTAGGTTGTTACCGTCTAGTAGGTATGTGTGTGCAGGAAATGCCCCGCCTGTGGTCTCTACAACAGCTTCCATTACTTGGCAGCTTCTTTGCTGATGTCTTGCACCTTGCTGACGCCATTGTCTACCATACGAGCCAGACCTGAGAAGCCAACAGTTGCTAGGATGAGTCCAAATACTGTGCCAACGATAAATGCTTTCATTTCGAGACCTTTCTGTGTGTATGTGTTTATTATACTGCGATTCTACCAAACTGTCAACCAAAGACCCTTGCGGGTCCCGGGTTAATCTAACCTACTTCCCGCATATACATCTTCGATGCCCAACTCCTGCTTTATGACCGCTGCGTAGGCTGTGGCCCCGTGATCAGCTGCGTCAACACTCTGGCCTGGCCACCATTTGTTCCACAGTTGCAGAGCGCCGGAATAGTCCTTGCGGAATCCCACCTCTTGCAGTGCCTTCCCGAGCTTGCTGTTGCTGCGTACCTTGTAGATGTTAACCCAAGCAAAGCCACAGGCGCCCCCGTCTGAGCCATTGAAATGCTTGTTGGAGAATTCCTGTGCTGCCGTCTGTGCTGCTGCCAAGGCTTTTGCGTGGGCTTGTTGTACTTGGGTGTGATCGATAGTTGCTGTAGTCATTGCCTGCTCCTTAGTGTGTGTATGTGTCAATTATACTGCCGTTTGGGCTAGATGTCAACCGCGATCGTAGTAGTCGCTGACCTTCAGTGCTGCCACTGCACAATACATCAAGGCCAAGCCAGTGATGCTGACCAACATACTGCCCAACAGTTCACTGTCTGTGATGCTGTTCTCAATGCCGCCTACGCCAAAGGCTGTAAGCAAGAAACCCAAGAATCCCAAAATCGCTGCTGTCTGTGTAGTCATCTTTCGCTCCTAGTTTGTTTGTGTATGTGTCTAGTATAAGCTCAAACGCCCAAAGTGTCAACCAATAACCCTGCACTGTCTAGGTGTTTGATCTGTGTGTCTGCGGGCTGTTGCCAGAAGCGACGGTCCGTGTTGCAGGCCTCTATGACTCGTGCTGTGATCTCGGGATAGGCCGCTAGGACTCTAGAGAATCGATTGTAGATCTCTTGACTCTGCTCCTGGGTCAAACCATACTCTGATCGTGTGCTGCGTACCTGGAAGGCCAGTAGGGTGATCAAGTGATCGAGATCCTGGGTGGGCTGAGTCGTGCCCGATTTCAGTGAGTCAAAGGTCATGTTCGCTCCTTGTTGCTGTGTGTTAATTATAACGCACTTTCACCAATCTGTCAACCAATTTGTGTGTTGCAGAACTGCCACATCTTCAGTGCATCGCCTCTAAGCCCCATCAACACTCCCTCATAGTCTCTGTATGAACAGTAGGCCCATATGCGTTCAGGACTATACCTATAGTTAGGCACCCCCATCTGGGCGCCTGCCCTACCCCAATCATAAGTGCGTTCAGTGTTGTGCTGGGTGCAGATACGTTTGGCTGTTGAAGCCAATTTGTAGTACTTCTGCATATGCCCTGACTTCTCATCGTAGACCACAAATCCCATCACAGCTCCTTAGACTATAACACAGGTTCCACGCACAGCATAGTGCCTACGGGTGCCAGTGCGAGTGTGTGCAGTCAGTCCAGCCTGTGCTAAAATGGTTTCGGTCTGTTTGGCCACGGCCTTGGCAACTCGGCCATCAAAATACAAAGGCTTGGGTCCCGACACATCAATGCCCACATAGCGTTTTCTAGTTGCCGTCAAATGCAGCACGGGAGCATCGGTCCAGCCGCCATGGCTTTGATAGCCAAGATTGGCACAGGCTTTGCGAACTGCGTTACGAAATTGAAGTGTTGTTGCTGTCTGCATAGTAGGTTCCTTTGTTGCTAAGTCTAGATTATAACAGAGATTGATCTTCCTGTCAACCAAACGAGGTGGGGATGTTTGATAGAAGAAACAGTTTTGAACCTGCCCTACCGTGCCGTCCACGGACTTGTCTACCAACCACATTACACTCCAACTTGATCCGGCGTGCCTCGCCCTTGCGGGTCTGCTTTCGTGTAGTCCAAGTAGAGCCTAGCCGTCACTAGGAATAGTTCTCTACTTGGGTACCTACCGGAGTTGGTAACCCCTTATCACTTGCGGAGGCCGAGTCTACAAACTCGCTTCGTGTCCCTTGGTTCCAACCCTTTTTGCATCTCTGCTGGGTTCTTACATTCGA
>Ga0209500_10000766_pt1 | contig 26354 bp, 19 predicted proteins | sample S_140212_EF_Meta_FD_187323 | JGI IMG/M metagenome (GOLD analysis project Ga0209500, IMG submission 187323) | Freshwater microbial communities from Lake Simoncouche, Canada to study carbon cycling - S_140212_EF_MetaG (SPAdes) (version 2) | ecosystem: Environmental > Aquatic > Freshwater > Lake ...
TGGGCATCAATGTAGGCACGAGAATCAGCGGCAACGGCAGCGGGTCCACCGAAAGCATGGATAGCATTAGGAAGAGCATCAATGGCATCAGTGTAGTTGAAGGGTTGAGCACCGAGGACCTTGAAGAGGAGAGCATCGCAAGTCAAGGAAGAGCAGTAATCAACGTTTTGATCAGGTTGGACAACCCAGATAAGCTCCTTAACGGGGTGGTTAAAGTTGAGCTTGATCTTGTTAGAAGAAGAACCAACAGACTCATCACCAGTGAATTGGAGTTGAGTGATCAAGTACTCATGGGGGTTTTGTGCCATTCTGCGGCGCTCATCAGTGTCCAAAAAGACATAGTCAACGTACAAAGAGGCAGCAACCAAAGATTGATTGTAGGCAATGGTGGCTGGGACTGGGCGTCCAACTGTGTATGCGTTAGTAGTAGTGTAAGGACTATCATGGCAGTTCAATGTGGTAACAGCCCACAAGCACTCATCAATAGGACGGATATCAAGATTGATCTTAACTTCGTGATATTGGAGAGCAATAAGAGGAAGGGCAAGACCAGGGTTGGTACAGAACCAGAATTGAAGAGGAACATAAAGGGTAGTCTCAGGAAGAGCGTTACGGGGAGCGCAAACTTGACGAGGAGCTAAGGAATCACAAGGGGATTCAACATCAGAGAAAGAAGGATCAGTGATGAATGTAAGTTGAGTGGTGTTACCAATCATCTTGAAGTATCCGCGTTGTTGCTCAGCAGTCATGGTGAGTTGATTCCAGATGTGCATCCAGTCACCATATTGACGGTCGATTCTTTGACCACCAATCTCGACCTCAACTTGAGCAATGAGTTGCTCACCGGGGTAGTCCAACCAACGGGCATAGACACCAGTGTTTTGGCCGGTAGTGTAGTTTCCGAGACCCATAAGTTGATTGATCTCAGGAAGTGTAACTTGTAAGTATGTTCTGTAGGCAAGGTCACCATTTCTGCTGATGACACATTGTACACGGCGACCGAAATCGGCTTGACCGTTGAAAGTTTGTTCGATTGACTCGATAGCAAAGTTAGTATATCTGCGATAAGTAACTTTCCAGAAAGTAATTTGTGGATTACCAGTAAGGTAAACATCTTGAGCGCCATAGGCGACTAATTGCATAAGACCTCCTCCCATTTTATATATTAAGCTAAAGAAAAAAAAATTTTGGAAATTAATTTAATTAAATTAATTAAATAATTAATTAATTTAATATGAATATTCTATTTATACATGGATTTTTAATTTTATAAATTATTCTATTACTAAATAGATTATAAACTATTGATATATTTATATAAGTTGATAACTAAACTAAACAACAACTACTTATTTCTAAAGCAAAAAATCAAAATAATTTAATATGAAAATGCTCTAAATATTAGGAAATTATTTTACTTAAGTCTAAATTTGCTTTCATGAATTTTTTTAAATATGAATCTTCTAGCACTTCCTTTTTACCTTCATGACTTTTTGTGAAGACAAAAGATTCACCACGTTTTTTAACAGACCAACCTTGCTCTATAGCATTAAACAAAAAAAGCATTTTTTGAAATTTAATAGCGTCAATCTTAACATTTTCCAGATCGGTTAAAGATTCTAAATTTACTTTGATATCCATTAATTATTTTTAAGAAAACATTAATCAGCTTTTAACTATTGAATTTTTTTGATTTCTATAAAATCTGGAATAATGTCTCTCTTCTTTTTCTAAAGTATTTAATGATGTTTTTACAATATCTCCAAACATATCTGAATAATAAATATTTTGAACTTTATATCCCTTTTTAGGAGGCAAATTAATCATTGTTTCTATACAGTTACTACATGGCTTACTAGATTGAATTTTATTTTTTGTTGATAATCTTATTACAAGAATATTTATATTTTCAAGTTTTTTTCTTGGTTTTAATGGAATTAGCTTGGAAAGAGCATCACATTCAGCATGTACACCTGGAGCATTTCCATATACGTCACCCATATGATTCACTCCAAAACTAAGAATTCTAGCCTTTTTTAAGTTTCCCTTTCCCTTGTAAAACGCACGATACATGATTATAATTTCCGCACAAACACGATGATACAGTAGACTTACCATTCTCATACGAATCAAGGTCCGAATTAGACGGCAAACAGAAGCGCTTAATAAACATAGTGTCGAGCAAGGTATTCATCTTAAATCTTATATAATAATATTAATAATCCTTTAAACGTTTCAATTTTATTTAATATTAGTTCTTTAAATTTATTTAAAATATATTTTATCGCTATTATTAATTAAATAAATTTCATATATTTATTTAAAAGACAATGCCTAGTTTTAAACCAAAGTCTAATAAAAAAATTAAATTTAACAAAAAAACGTCTATAACACTTGATACAAAGCACAAGGAGTTTTTAAATGAATTCACTAAAGATGAAAACGGTACGATTCCTGATTTTAAAATTGAACGTCAAGAATTAAGACAAAAAATTATTGATAGTTGCGGCGAATTAACAGTTGAACAAAAATTAGATATTGAAGATAAAATTAATGATCTTACTGAAAAAATTAGAGAGACAAAATTAAAGAAAAAGGATTACTTTCTTGATAATTCTAAATTTATATTTGAATATTTTGAAAATAAAAAAAGTATATCTGATGGAAACTCAGTTCAAGCTTCAACAAATAAAACAAAAATGATTAATACCTTTTTTAAAATTAAACAAGATAATACAGATGAATTAAAGCAACAACGCGATAACAATAATATTGTTATTAAATATTTAAGCAATATTGACGATTCTTTTCTCGATGTTAATTCATTTATTTGTCAAACAGATATTTGTCAAATATGTCATAAAGGAGAATTAATACCTCTGGAAGATGAAGGAATCATGGTTTGTAATAGTTGTTCAAGAATTATTCCATATTTAATCGAAAATGAAAAACCTTCTTACAAAGAACCTCCAAAGGAAGTATGCTTTTACGCTTATAAAAGAATAAATCATTTTAAAGAAATATTAGCACAATTCCAGGGTAAGGAAACTACTCAAATACCTCCAGATGTTATTGAAAATATTAAACTTCAAATTAAAAAAGAGAGAATAGAATTGGCACAAATTACTAATATCAAAACAAAAGAAATTCTTAAAAAACTAGGCTATAATAAATACTATGAACATATACCATTTATTAAAGATAAATTGGGGATTAAACCCCCTATCATGTCTCCTGAATTAGAAGAAACATTATGTAACCTTTTTGTGGAACTACAATCACCATATTCCAAGTTCTGTCCTGATGATAGAGTTAACTTTTTAAATTATTATTATACAGCTTATAAACTTTGCGAACTTCTTGGGGAAGAAAAATATCTTTCATTATTTCCTTTGTTGAAAGATAGAGAGAAAAGAATAGAACAAGACGACATTTGGAAAAAAATTTGTGAAGAACTTGACTGGGAATTTATACCTACTATTTAGATATTAACATAATAAATTCTTAACATAATCCATGCTGTTTATAAGGCAAAATAACCAATAATTTTATAGCATAAAATAACATTAATGAATTTATTGACCAGCACCATAATGAACCAAATGAACCGTCTTTTCGATAAGAATACAATGAAATTATTAATAATGCCACTGTATAAGCCAAAGCTAAATAATATTTATTATAAAATATACTAAAAAACAAGAAAAATAACCAAGCTATTAATAGAATTTGTTTATTTCCCGTTAAATCAATCCAATCCCATTTTAAATGTCCAGTTTTTGATACAACAGTTAAAAAGTCTTTATTAGCAAATTCATAAATAAAATAAGAAAACGCAGGTATAACATAAAGCGTTAACATTTTATTTCGTAGGTCTATATCTTTTAATAACGTTAGTGAAGCAACTGGCTGTAATAGTAATAAAAATACTCCTAAAAATGAAAATAATTTATTTAATTCTTTATTATTTAAATTTCTCCAAAGGAAAAATTCAATTAGTTGCATTACAAAAAATGACATTAGAAAGAAGTATGCATATATACTATTTAATTCATCAAGCTTATAAGGTGAATATTTATTGTTGTATACAATTAATACTAGTACAAACGCACTAAAAAGAAATGTATTTAAAGAAACATATTGATTCCAGCACATAAATTATAAAGTTATTTTAATTATTATTTATGTTAGTATTTTAGGTTAAATATTAATTTGTAGGCCTGTAAGGAAATAATGTTAATTCTCTAGTATTGTAAATAGAGAAGTTAGGATCGTAATTATTAGCACCTACACCATTTCCAAAACACATTCCTCCACGTTGCTTGCGACTTTTGCGCCCCTTTCTTGTCTTTCTTGCTTTTCTTCCTTTTCTTGTTTTTCTTCCTTTTCTTGTTTTTCTTCCTTTTCCGCCAAAAGAATCATCTTCCATCGTTGTATTTGTTGAACCATTGTCAGCACTTACATTTAAATCTGATAAATGTAGCGAATCTTGTGAATTATTATTTCCATTAAACACATTACTATCATTTAAATTTGTTTCTTCACTAGTTGTATTCATTGAATCATTATAAGAATCATTTAAATTTTGCCCATCGTTTAAATTTTGCCCATCGTTTAAATTTTGCTCATCGTTTAAATTTTGCTCATCATCTAAATTATGTTGATCATCAGACGCATTTGAAATACCCGATACGTCAAGTTGATTTATTTCCTCGTTTGTTTCATTTACACTTTGAATTAATTCTTGTGGTGTAAAAGGCGCACTAGTAGCAGGGTTTACTTGATTTAAACTCATTTGGATAATATTTAATCCAACTCCTATATTTGAGAGAACTTCGATATCTTGTTGAGTGAATCCCAAACCTAATAACTGCTGATTCTCCTCTTGTGTAAAGTCTCCACCAACCATTTTTCTATAGGCTTTGCTGGTTCTTTTTCTAAAAGACCTTCGTTTTGATCTTCTCAACTTTTTACGTGATTGTTTTGCCATAATATATATTATAATTAGATTAAATATATTATGTTAGATTTATAGTCGCTTCTCTTTACAAACGCTTCGCTTTAAAACCCACCAGGGAATTTAACCAAGTTAGCACCAATACCAAAGCCAGCACCAGAGCGTGCAGTGGCACCCATGGAAGGGATGTAGGTATCAAGAATGCTAAAGGTAGCCGCGGCAGTTAAAGCAATCAAGATAATTTCCTCAATGTTCAAAGAACGTTTAGGAATAGCATAAGCAGCAATAGCTACCATTAAACCTTCAACAAGGTATTTAATGATTCTCTTAACAAGTTCACCAACGTTAATAAGTCCGTTCATTTATATTAAATAATAAGAAAAAAAAATATATATTGCGATAAAAAACTTAAAAATAAATATTTATTCTATTTAAAATGAATCATTCTAAAGAAAAGAATTCTAAAAAGTCTGGCTTTGAGAGAAAACAAGTTAATGGAAAAGTTAATCCTAAATATGTTGACTTATTAGAAGAAGATAAACCTATTTCTGGTCAAAAATTTGTTTGTGTATCATTTTGTTCTCCAGATAAAATTCTAAAGGAAAAAGAAATATTCTATTTTGAAGAATTCCTAAAGAAGTGGGACTTTAACAAATCAATGGAAAAATTTGTTCAGTTCCTTAATTTTGTTTCCTTTAAATACAATATTTCATTTGATGATGTATCAAACGATTTTAAAGATTTCGTAAAAGAAGAAAGAGATTCTCTTGTTAAATCTAGCATGGATGATGAGTTCAAAACTTATATTGATAATAATGAAGAAGAACTCCAAAAACAGTTTGATATTGCTCACAACTTCCAAACCAATACCAGAGGTTTAAAAATTAGAGGTTCTTATCCTACTCAAGAAGAAGCCGAGTTGAGATGTAAAATGTTGAGAGAAATTGATCCTAATCATGACGTTTTTGTAGGCCCCATTGGTATGTGGATGCCTTGGGATCCTGAAGCTTACAAGACCGGACGTGTTGAGTATATGGAAGAAGAACTCAATCAATTGATGAGCGAGAAGAATAAGAATGAATCTAATGCTAAGAGTGCTTTTGAACAGCGTGTCAAGGAATCTAAACAAAAGGCAATTGACGAGAACATTAAGAATGCCGAAAAATCTGGCAATACCTTAACTCAATCCATTGATGAACAAGGTAATTTAATTGGGGTTAACAATATTAACACCCAAGAAGTAGCGTTTAAGGAACAAGAAAACATTTCTACTGCTGATATCTGTATGGAATTGTTCGAAGGTGAGAATATCGTTGTTGGTAAGACTGACAACGGAAAAAGTCAATTAATTAGTGGTCCTTTTGCTATTAAAGATTCTATGGAACAAGTAGATTAAATAATTATCAATAATATTTACTTAAAATTAAACAAATAATATAACCATTATGAAAATTTGTTATATTATTTCTACGTGTAATAAATACCTTCAATCAAGAGTTAAGTATCAAATGGAAACCATGCTTAATAATGTTAATAAGGATAATGTATATTATTTAACATCTAAACCTGACATTAAAAATAGACAGTTTGGATGGTATTGTATGGATGACGAAAAAAATATCACTTGGAAATACATTCATTTTATTTACAATATGAATATTGATTATGATTGGTATATATTTATTGACGATGATACATTTGTTTTTGAAAAAAGGCTTCTAAATTTACTTACAAAATATAATTCTAGTGAAAATTATTACATTGGTAAGGAATTAGACCACATTAAAAATGATTTTTGTCTTTATATGTCAGGGGGTGCCGGTTATGCTATTTCAAATGGATTATATAAGCTTATATATAACTATGTTAAAAATACTGGTATAAATATTTCTTATAAACATTGGTGTGATGATTTATGTATTGGATTATGGATTCAAGAAATTGCTAAAACTAACACGATTAATCAATTAAATAATAATCTTTTTCACTTAGCTGAACATGAAAATGAGTCTCAGTTAACTGACGCAGTTACATTTCACAAAGTTATAACAAGAGAACAATATGATTTTTATACATCTATAGCAGACAAGGATACAATTGTAGAAGAAAAAAATGTTCAAACTTCAGATGCTATATTACAAAATGATAATGATACAGTTTTCACATTGGTAACTGATTTAAATTATTTCAATAAAGCCAGAAGAACTATAATTGATTTAAGAAGTAAAGGTAATTGGAATGGAGATATCGTTTTAGTAACAATTGATTTTGATTTAAATTCTAACTTTAAGGATTTTTATAATATTACTGAAAAAAATTTTTCAAAGATAGACAAATCACAAATACTTAGCAAAATTGGTAATGAAGGCTTTGTTGATACAACAGATAAGAGAGAAATAAATAAGTTGTTACAATGGGAAAAATTACATATATTTGATGATTATTTTTCCAAATGGTCACGTGTTGTATTTTTAGATGCTGGGTTACGTGTATTAGACCATGTTAAATATCTACTTGAGATTGATTATAAAAATAAAATTTTGGCGCCAAAAGATGGTAAGATTTATGAGGATCAAGCATTCAATTGTCAACTAAGTTATGATAAACCTGAACTAATTGACTCATTAAAATCTGAATTTGGAGAGAAAATTTTAAACTCAAATTATATGCTTAATTGTATGTGGATTTATGATACAAATATTCTTAAACTATGTGATAAAAATCAACTGATTGAAGCTATGAATAAATATACTTTTTGTAAAACAAATGAAATGGGAATAATGAACATATTATTTACCTTTAAATATAATTTATGGGAAAGATTACCAGTAAAAGCATCAAATGGAAAAATACTTTTTGATTGGTGTGAATTAAATAATCCAAATACAAATTGGAGAGACTATTGTTATATTAAATATCCCGTAACAATTTCTTTTGACGATTGTTAAAATTTGAATCTAATTTATTATTTAAAATGTATTAAATAATAAAACTTATATTTTTGCTATACTTTTTACCATTTATTTGCCTTTTTCACGCTAATCTTTGGTCCGGCGCCTCGTTTTTTAGCCTTATTAGGGTCATATGCTTCCTCCTCATCATCATCCTTAAGATTTTTAGACAATTCCCAAAATTCTTTTGAACCTAATCTGAATTCACCATGACTATCAGCTTTATACCAAAACACTTGGTCATGTAATTTGTTTGATTTCGAGTTGTTATTGATTACTAAACACTCATAATTTTCAGTACATTGATCCATCACCTGACAAAAGCTCTCGAATGTTGGGAACATACCAGCATAATTTTCATAAATACGCCTTCTATTCGCAATGTAATTTTCTCGAAGAATAAAAACATAATCTATGTTGGTTCTCAGTGTGGGAGGAATGCCAAGAGGATATTGCATTGTGATGACTAACATGACCTTCCAATGACGCCCATTCATGAAGAGTAAACGCATCATTTTATCGCGAGTCCATGTAGCATCATATAAACAATCATCTAAAATTACAAATGCTCTAGGATCAATAGTACTGCGTTTATATGTTTCCATTTCCTTTTTAATTTGCTTCAAAACGGTGCGTTGTCTTTTTAAAATATTTTCAATAATAGCCGTATTATATTCATTATGGACGAATAATTTTGGTACCATATTAGCATAAAAACCGTTACCTTCTTCTGTTCCTGAAATAACAGTTCCTATTGGAATTTCTTGTTGATAATAAAGTAAATCTCTTACCAAGAACGATTTACCAGTATCTCTCTTTCCAATTAAAACAACAACAGGTCCTTTATTTTCATTCGGTTTAAAGCTTATACTTTTCATATCAAATTTCCTTAGTTCTAAAGTCATTACTAATTAAAATATAAATTATTTTTTAAAGATTTTTACGCAATGAAGCTAAACGTTAACTATATTAGCATTTATAATAAGTTAAAAATACATATAATTTATATATTAATTAGCTAAAGAATGATAAACGTCAATTATCAAAAAAGGAAAAACCTTGAACTTTTTAAATGTTTAGAGAAATCGGAAACACTTTTTCTCTCAAATGCGCAAAACTATATACCTATTTATAATAAATTTTTCACCTTAAATGATAGTAATTATAATAGTATTAATTTAAATAACAAATGGTACATTTCAAATGTTAACGATGGAGGTGAAGATGATTTTAATTTATTTAATTGTAGGCTTAAAAATGCACAAAATAACAAAGTAAAAGATAAAGATGTCTTTTTTAAGATGGCACCTTTATTAGATCCATTTAAATATTTAATTGGAAAATATAATATAAATGATGAAAAATTATTCGCATTACCAAAAATCAATTCAACCGAATTAGATTGCCATTCAAAATTTATTGATCAAAATAATTCCGCATATGTCGATGGTATGTTTGTATACTTATCGAGCAATTTAATTTATACACATAGTTTTACACATGGAGTTGATTATTACGGCTCGTTTTTAGGTATTAAAAATAATTTTATTTTAAATGTTTTTGACGATATTGATTATTTAAATGGTTCTGAATACTTTAATAAAAATAAAAATGTATTATTTAAAATTGATGATTATGATCATTTATTTCAAGACGAAAATCCAAAATTAAAACCTATTACAATTCAGCATAACTCTAGTGCCAAATCACAAATATCAATTAAATCTTTTGATAATGAAATGTTCGAAGATGTATTTGATGAAAATATTGTAAATATGTCTGATTTATCATCTGACTTATCGTCTGATTTAGTTGATTTAACAAATACTAATCTTTTAGAACAAAAAGAAACAGATCAACATGTTACTTTAAAATCCAACTCAACTTGTTCATCACGTTCATCATATACTGATAATGAAGAAGAACATGAAGTTTGTGATGATTGCGGAGAGATTGAAAACTTAGATAGTGACAAACCTGAAAATGATGATGAATCTAGTGACGATGATAAAGATGATAAAGATGATGAATCTGGTGACCACGATGATGATGAATCTTTTGAAGAAGAGAGAATAGATGTAACTATTCCAAAGTTTCCAGTTCAAGTTATTGGAATGGAATTTTGCGAAAATACATTAGACGATTTAATTTTAACTAGTGATTTATCAAAAGAAGAATGGTATTCAACATTCATGCAGATTATTATGATTTTAATTACATATCAAAAAGCATTTAATTTTACACACAATGATTTACATACAAATAATGTTATGTATAATCAGACTGATAAAAAATTTATTTATTATTGTTATAAAAAGAAACATTATAAGGTACCTACATTTGGTCGTATATTTAAAATTATTGATTTTGGAAGAAGTATATATAAATTTAACGGTAAACTTTTCTGTAGTGATAGTTTTCAAGTAGGCGGTGATGCTGCTACTCAATATAATACAGAACCCTACTTAAATGAGAAGAAACCAAGATTAGAACCAAATTATAGTTTTGATTTATGTCGTCTTGCTTGTTCGATATTTGATTATGTAGTCGAGGATTTTGATGAGGTTAAAGATTTAAGTAAATGTACTGATCCTATTAAAAGTTTAATAGTTGAATGGTGTTTAGATGATAAGGGAGTAAATATGTTGTATAAAGGAAATGGAGTAGATAGATATCCCGACTTTAAACTATATAAAATGATATCAAGATGTGTTCATAATCATACACCTCAAGCACAATTAGAGAGACCAGAATTTAACGCATATTCTAGTTTTAAAGGTGAAGTACCTGCAGATGTAATTGATATCGATAAAATTCCATCTTATATTTAGCAAGAAGATTATATTTTTGCTGTAAGTTCATAATACAATTATATTTTTATATATTATGAACAATTTTGGATTTATTATTACAAGACATGTAAATTCTGAAAATACTAATAGATATTGGAATCATTCTGTAAAATTATTAAGATTTTTTTATCCAACTAAAAAAATTGTTATAATTGATGATAATAGTAATACTATTTTTTTGAAAGCAGATTATGAATATAGTAATGTAGAAATAATACAATCAGAATTTCCAGGTCGAGGTGAACTTTTACCATATTATTACTTTATTAAAAATAAATTTTTTGAAAATGCAATAATATTACATGATAGCATATTTTTTCATAAAAGAATTAATTTTGAAGTGTTAAATGGTATGAAGGTGTTTCCATTATGGTTTTTCAATCCTGACGCAGAAAATCTTTCAAACACATTAAAAATTATTGGAAGTCTAAAAAATAATATTATAATTAACAGTAAATTGTCCCTAGATTCAAATATAATGATTGGTATGCCTGGTACTAAATGGTACGGCTGTTTTGGGTGTCAATCTTATATTAATCATAATTTTTTATTACATATAGAAAATAAATATAATATATCAGCATTAACAAAAGTTATTAAAAATAGACCTGATAGATGCTGTTTAGAGAGAATCATGGGTTGTATATTTTTTACAGAAAGCCCTAAAATACAAACAACAAAATCATTGTTTGGTAATATAATGACATATCATGTTTGGGCAAGATACACTTATGAAATGTATGAGACTGACTTAAAAAAAGGCACTATTCCAAGAGGTGTTATAAAGGTTTGGACCGGCCGCTGATACTACATCATGAAGGGGGAATCTTGAATTTCTGAAAAAGAACGCTTCAAAAGTTCCCTTCATATGTAGTACCGATGAATGAAATTTTTCGAGTAAAGTTTTTTTCAGTTTTCATTTTTGGACATTTATTTTTGTCCATTTTTGAAAACCTTGGATATTTTATGCGAAAATATAATTGTGAGACCATAATTGAAAATTAGCGTCACGTCACCAAAAAAATAATTTTCATTTTGTTATGATAATTTTTTTTATTAAAACTTAAAAAAATAGTCTGTTTCTATTTTATGGAAACTTTAGGAAACAATTTAGTGGCAAAAAGTGGCAAAAAAATGGCGAATAATTATTATTGCGAAAAATGTGACTATACATGCTGTAAGGTTTATAATTGGAAGAAACACCTAGACACAGCTAAACATACCCAGGAAACGTTTGGAAATGACTTTGTGGCAAAAAGTGGCAAAAAAAGTCAAATTGAATATATTTGCTGCGAAAATTGTAATAAAGAATTCAAAACACGTTCTGGATTATGGAAACACTGTAAAATTTGTATTTGCGAAGATAATAAAATCGAAAATACTGTAGATAAAAAGGATGAATTAATTGATTATCTTATGAAAGAAAATAAAGAAATAAAAGAATTAATTTTAGAATTAGCTAAGAAGGATTCATATAATAATTGTCATAATACTGTTAATTCTCATAACAAAGCGTTTAATCTTAATTTCTTTTTAAATGAAACATGTAAAGATGCTATGAATATTATGGATTTTGTTGATTCAATTAAACTTCAATTATCTGATCTAGAGAAAGTTGGAGAACTTGGTTATGTTGAAGGTATATCTAACATAATAACTAAAAATCTCAAAGAATTAGACGTTACTCAAAGACCTGTTCATTGTACTGATAAGAAGAGAGAAACTATTTATATTAAAGATGAAAATAAGTGGGAAAAAGATGAAGATAATAAAAAATTACATAAAGTTGTTAGAAGAGTTACTTGTAAGAATCAAAATTTAATACCAAAATTTAAAGAACAACATCCAGATTATAACAAAGCTTCTTCAAAATTTTCAGACCAATATAATAAAATAGTAGTTGAATCGATGGGAGGACCTGGCGATAATGATTTTGAAAAAGAAGAAAAAATTATAAGAAATATTTCAAAAAATATAATCGTTGATAAATAAATTTAAATTAATAGTAAATTTATTTATTTGTATATACTTTGAACAACCATGGCTTTTAAATCTTCATCTGTTATTCCTAATCTAGTTAAACGCGTTTTTATAGAATTTCTCTCTTTTTCTAATAATTCATCTGGCAATATTCCAGGGTTTCTTTGCTTTTGTAATCCTTTATTCATGGCTAGAATGGCTCGTTTAAATTTCTCTAAAAATCGTTCACAATCTACAATAGTTATTTTTTCATATCCTTCTTCTGTTATAGTTTTTCTCTCTTCTAACAATTTTTTAAACTCTGAATATTTTGTATAGTAATATATTTTTTCATCTAAGAGAGAACCAATATTAGGACATCTAAATAATACACTTTGGTTTAATTCAGATATAAAGAATTTATAATCAATGGATTTTTCAAAATATGGTTTTACACTTACAGGAGTCTCTTTAAAATCTATATCTGAAAACTGTTTAAAATCATCTACCATTATTTGTTTTTTGAAATCCTGTTTCTGTCTAATTTTTAAATAACTAAGTTTAAAAATAAATGGATTTGCTCTAGCATTTGAAGGGTTGGGGGCTTGAACCGAAACCTTATATTGTGTTTCTGGTGTATTTAAAAACCATCTTACTAAATAAGCTAAATGTCCAGATAAATTTTTTACAATTGACTCGACATATGGTATATCAGTATCAGGCATGATTAATACATCAATGTCTTCTGTTTTGTAGACTGATGTTTCAGACATTCCAGTTAAAACCAATTGTATTGCCTTTCCACCTTTAAATATCACTTTATAATCTTGACCAATCATCTTTTCAGATATTATTCCAAATACGATTAAAGCGGCACATAATACAATATTATAATGAGAGAAATCAATATCTTGGTCATACATAAATGTACCAAATGAGTCATAAGGTTCATTTTTTGTTGGGGTAAAATAAGTTGGAATTATTGCTTGATTTATTTTACAAACACTCCATAATTCAGAAACCTCTTTGTTAGTTATGGGTATATTTCCATCAGAGTTCATCATTTCATTAATTTTTGCCCTTATAGAAAGCATTTCATTTTCTTCAAAAATTGGTTTCCAAAATTCAGGCTCTACACCTGGATTATATCCAGAATCAGACGGTAATTCAGTTGATAATGTTAATTTAACAATAGGTTTAGGCGGTGTAGGCTCAATTATTGCTTCAATTTCTTCATCTTTTATTAAATTTTCCATTATAGACCTCTGTTCTTCTGTTAACAACTTTACATCAGCACCCTTTTCAAGTAAATATTTAACTAATTCTTTATCTTGTAATTTTATTGCTGCAGATAATGCTGAAATATTATGCGTATAACTAAGAAGATTTATATTTCCTTTATTGAGTATAAAATTATTAATAAAAGCTTTTCTAGTAATAAAATCATCGATATTATCAAAAATAACAACTAACGATGGAACAAATGCTATTAATGGAGTAACATCTTGACTATAATTATATTTATTAATAGGAATTGAGTTAGTTGTTATAGGAATTAACGTATTTATACCAATTTGATTACTTTTAAACCCATTTTTAAAAATTTCAGTAACTTCTTTAACTCTTTCCATGTTTCCTGTTTTAATCGCATATTGTAGTTTTTTAAAAGAATTCATAAACATACTTCTAAAATTATCCTTAATAATGCGCTCTTTTTTTTCTTTTTCTCCACCACCACGCAATCGTCGTATAGTTTTTGTATGTCTTTTATTTTTCTGTGTTCTTTTATTTTTTTTAATTTGTTTAATTGTTTTGATCTGTTTGATTGTTTTAATTTGTTTAATTGTTTTGATTTGTTTGATTCTTTTCATTATAATATAAGATGATAAAAAGAATTAATTTATTTCGAAGATACCTTTGGTTAAAATCCAGGATACCTTTGGTTAAAATCCAGGATTGTCGGTAAAGACTTGAGTAACTGTTGAAGCGCTGGTTCCGCCTTTAATCATTGGGTTAATTTGTCCAATTACAAAATCACCAAAAACAACACTAAAATAAACTAATAAAGAATCTCTAATTAATAATTTTAAAGGTTTAGTTTCTTTTTCAACAAATCTCATTTCCATAAATTTTGAAATAAAAAATACTACTGAAATAATAGCAGCAACTATAAATATATTATCCATTTAAAATATTAATTGGATATTCTTATTTAATATTTTACGCAATTTACTCTAAAATTTCAATGTCGTCGATTAACAAATCTGGTAACAATTCTAATCTAGGTTCTTCAATATTATGAACATCTAAAGAGTCTAAATTAAATACTTGATCTGATATTTTAAGTTTGGTATTATTGTCGTCTTCCTCTTCATCCATTTTTCTTTGCTGATTTCTAAGTTGACTTATTTCTTCTAAACGTTCAATTGATTTTGGAGCGTTAATATTTGACACACTTCCATCATCAGTTTTAACATAATCAATATCATTAAAACTTAATCCAGAACTTTTAGGTGGGAAACCATTAGCGTAAGGATTTTGAGCATCAAGAGGTTTTCTAATTGGTTCTTCAATAATTTGTTCCTTTATTTCCTCAATTACATCTTCTTCAACAGTTTCGTCCATGTAAGCCTTTAAAATTGACTCAACAGGAATACTTTCTCTTAAAGTATTTAATATACATTCCTGAACAATAATTTCTAGTTCCCTGTAATGTTTTTGTATGGATAGTGGAGCTATATTAGTTTCAAACAAGTATACATTCTTATATATTTTTCTCGCAACGTTAATGTATGTTTTGTGAATAAAATCATCCAGCTTAGGAATATTTATGTCGATTTTCTTTTGTTTTTGACCAACCCGCATAGCAGTTAAAATTTTGAGCTGAATAATATGAACACATGTTACTAAATCTTCTAAATAATTACATCCAGATTTGTCGCAGATTCTTTTTCTCTCTGTTTCAATAATTTGAGCATTCCATTTTGGTATTCTTGAAATTAAATTTTGAAATGTCATTAAATACTTATCCATTTCTCCATTTTCTTTACACAGCTTAATAGATTCATCTAAAATTGACTTATACCCATCAATAATTAATGGTGTTAAAATTGTAACTAAACGGGAACCCCATTCGTTTTTGGATTCATGAAGCGCACTAACATTAAAGTCATCCATTTACATAAAACTTATATTTTCTAAAGACAGTTCTGAACTTAAAAAAACAAAATTTAGCATAAATAATATTAATAATTTTTCATTTCTAAATTCTTTTCTTACACGATTAAAGCATATAAGTAGTTCGTAACGTTTTTCAATTGATAATATAGATTCTAAAAAGTTAGTATTTTCTAATAAGTTAATAATATCTAAAGCAGAATACGCTTTTTCATAAAGTTTTGTACATAATAACATTAAATCTTCTAAATTTGTTTTTTTATTCACAGACTTGGTTAATTCCTTTTTTAACCATTCAATCTTCTGTTGTTTAAGATCAGACAAATTAAAAATCTTATTTAAATTGTATTGATATAGATTAATTATTTTATCATCAATAACAGGTTCTGGAATATATATTTCACAAAATCTTGACAAAATAGGTTTCATTAAATTATATTTATCTTCGGCAATAATAAAAAAACGTGTATTATGACTAAATAATTCAATACATCTACGTAATGCGGATTGAGCATCTAATGTTAATTTATCTGCGTTCAATAATACAACACTTTTAAAGGTATTTCCTCCATTCGAATTTATATGAGTTTTTGCGAAAAACTTAAGCTCCTCTCTTATAAACTTAATGCCTTTGCCATGCGAACAATTAACATACATAACAAATGATTTAATTATCTCTCTCTTATTGTCATAAATTTTATGAATAAAATCATTTACAATTGTTCTTTTACCACTACCTGTGGGTCCATGGAATAGTATATTTGGAATTTTGTGCATTTCATGAAAGTAATTTAATTTATTTTTTATAGATTGATGTATGTCAAGCATTTAGAGTCTACTATATTTTAAAAAGTGTTTTTATATATTAATACAACGTATTATTTATTTATAATAAATACTTATTAAATAAATTTGTAACTTATATATATGGAAGCTAATCAAGATAAATGTATCCCTTACTTAAAACCAGAAGGTAAGGATGAAAATTTTAGTTTAAGACCAAGACAAGACTTATGTGTTCACCGTTTTGACGAGTATAACTCAACAAATGGGATTTTGCTTCTTCACAATGTTGGTTCCGGTAAAACTGTTACATCATTAACTCTTGCTATAAATTCAATTGATTGGGAGGCCCCCGGTGGACCAGAAAGTAGAATAATATTAGTTCTTCATCCAACAGGATTATTTGTTGAATTTATGTCAGAAATACAATCAAAAATATTAAATATACGAAGACTACCATATGGACAAGCAAATGGAAGAAATAATGAATGTATAACTGATTCTAATGGAATTAGACGTTATAGATATGAAAAACTTACTGAATTTAAAAGAGGAGCAAATTGGCAGGCTAATGCAACATCACCACAATTTTTTATTGAATCAATACAATACAATGAATTAGCAAAATATTTCGCTAAATACGATGAGTCTATAGCAACAATACGTTCAATATTTAATGGAAAAATTGTTATTATTGATGAAGCGCATAGATTATTTAGACAATTTGATATTTGTGACAAATCATCAATGATTATTACAAAATATATAAATGACAATCTATTGGGAGGAGCAAAAAAAATAATAGCTATGACAGGAACACCTTTAAAAAATAGCATAACCGACATGTTGTCCTTATTTAAGTTAATTAACATAGCAAATATAACAAATGAGCAAAGAGAAATACCAAAATATCAACTTCCACAGTATCAACTATTTGATATAACAAATAAAGCAACGTTTAAAACTTTTAAACAAACAACCAGCAAAACTATTGATCCAAGACTTATTAGTGGTGTAAAATGCGCATATACAAGAACAGCAATGGCATTTTATGATTTTATAAATGCTGATAGAAGTGATTTAAGTAAAGAATTCCCTGGGTTTACAGATAAGTTTGTAAGAGATTGTGCTAAATTAAACTTTGACGCTAGTAAAAAGGGAGTTATCGTAGGAGTTTTTGAATATGTTAAATTACTGGTTTCTGATGTAACAGGATACGGACGTCCGACATCTGTAAATAAAGAATCTATTGCAGAAAAAAAACGCATTGTTGATTTAATTACTAATAGAGGTAATCCTCAACCAGGAGGAAAACGCAATAAAACAAAAAAAATGAGAGGTGGTAATGTAACATCTGAAAAAGAAGCAAGAGCCATTTTACAAATACCGGATGACTTACCAAAAACTGCTTTAATAGATGAAGCTAAAAAACAGTATAGAAAGTTAGCAATAAAATATCATCCAGATAGAAATCCTGCTCCTGGAGCTAAAGAAATGTTTCAAAAAATTTTAAACGCTTATAATTTTATTACATCAGATGTAAGTGGTGAAACTGGAACTGAAGAAGAAAAAGACTTTACATATTACTATAGTATAGTAGCAAATAATGTATTTTTTACAACATTACTATCTTGGTCTGACGATGAGTTAATACTATTTAAAAAAAATATGGAATATATTCTTTTAAATTCAGATTTTAAATATTTTAGCACATATGATTTATTGGTTGAATTTGCAGCATATGATCCATTTGAATACATTGATTTATTAACAGAAAATTTAGAAGACATTAAAAATGTTACTCTTAGTGAAATTAAAAATGTTATTAAAAACTATGAAAATGAAACCACAGAAACTTATAAAATGTATTTTAAAACTGATTATGAAATGTTTAATAACTTATACGTTGAAAAAGAACCTATTAAGTTTATCGAGAGTGTTAGTTTAGATGAAAGTGATAAAGTAGGTGATGGATCTTTACCAAAAGGTGGAGCAGATGATATAAATGAAAGCGAATATGTAAATTTAATTTATGGTGATTTAGATTTTTCAAATGAAATTGAACAAAATTCATTATTAAATAAAATAAAAAATTCTCAAAATGATGATGTCAAATTAAATAACTTAATAGGCAATATTCCTCCAGAAGCATCACAATTTATTAAAGACAACTCTGAAAAAATAAATAAAATATCAAGTGAAATTCAACCTATATTAACAAAACTTATGAGTAAGTTTGAATTATTAATTGAGGAGGAAAAGAAAGAAAATAATATGATTACCCAAAATGGTGGAATGCCACCATTAGTTATAGCGTATATTGCTTTTCAAGTTTTTGGCGGTATTCTTAAAGGAATGAATGTAGACTTTGCTACATTTATACAAAATATTTTATCAGAACAATTAGCAGGAATAACAACCTACTTGTTAAAATTGTATAATTTTACATTTGCCTTACCGGAAACGATCGGAAAATTAATAGGAAAAGGATTAACTGGTGATCTTAGTGAATTATATACGATAATAAAAGGGTTTTGTGAAATAATAAAATTATTACCTACACCAATAATAAAACTTTTTGCTTTACTTGTACCATTATACGATGTATTATTTCCTTGGAAAAATTATATTCTAGTACTTATATCATTATATGGAGTAACTAAAGGAGTTAATTGGTATTATTTTAATACATCAATTTACTCTCTTGATAAAAAAGCATGGTTCGCAAATTTAATAAAAAATCTACGAGGTCATTTAAGGAAAACATCAAAACTATTTTCGTTTTATAGAAGCACTCCAGATGATTTAGCAATGTTAAATATAGCCGCAAAAAATAACTGGATAAGAAAACGCAATCGTTTGAGACAAGAATTATATAAAAATAATGCTTTTTTTGAATTTAACTATGATGAATTTGTTAAATTATCAAATCCAATTGTATCAACAATTACAGTTAATATGCCACAGTTAAATAATGAAATATATAAAAAAATTTTAAATACAAATTTATATACAGTTGAAAAAATATATGAGAAAGGAAAGTTTTTTGTTGAGAGAGAATTTTTTGGTTATCCAAATAGAGAAACAATGACAACTTTATTTGTTTATGATACATATCAATATTACGCATTTAATCAATTTAAAAATATTTCAAAAGAATTAGAAAATAACAAGTATATTGATTATATAAATAATTTTATTCCTTGGTATTTAAATAAAAAAAATTTGCTTGACACAAGAGTAATAGGCAATTTATCTATTGATACTTCTTACCCATTATCATGTTTTAATGACACTACAAGATCTATAGTTTATTTTGATTCTAATACGCAAGAGTATGTATTAAATGTATTAGATGATAAAGTCGCACAAAAAAAATTAAATGTAACCGCCGGCGATAGTGTATTTAAAATGTATAAAAATGTTAAGGATATAACATTTTCCTGTAAAAAGTTTGAAAAAATATTAAATTATTTAATACTTATGAAAACAGGGTATATGGTACATATGTTAGATAATGCATGGGATATTATTCCACAACCACATTTATTACAGAACGGAGTCGACCACACAACAATTTCAAATGTTGATAATCCTCCCCAAGACTTGTATTCAACCGTTCATAAAATAGATCCTTTAAAAACTCATTATTTTTTGCCATTTGTTTATAGTATAAGCGATGATATTGGGTTAAATTTATTTGCTTATTTTTTGAAGATGAAAGGTTATAAGTTCAAGGTTTTACATGAATTGACTACAAACGAAACTACAGCAAAAGATGAAACAATAAAAAAATCTTACCCAATAATAAATCTTGAGGGTGACAATGAAGTCGCAAAAGAAAACAAAAAAAAACTTGCTAATTTTTTTGTTAATAATATAGTTCATTCGTTTAATGATGATAGCTTTGCTGAAGAATTTTCGGTACAGTTAAAGGCAGAACCAATATGTATTTTACTTCATCCTTTTAAAACTGAAGGAATTGATGCCAAATATAACCCAGCGATATTTTTATTAGAACCAGCTTTAAATTTTGGAGATTATGAACAATTATGTGGAAGAGTTTTAAGAACATATGATGGAAGAGCTACTTACACCGAGAAACCAAAAAAAATGATTTACCAATGTCTAACTTCAAGCAGAATTTCACTTGATAAATTTTATAATAATTACTCTTTTCTAAAAAAAGATATTGAAATTGTTGAAGAAGATTTTTTTTCAGTTAAAAACTTTTTTAATGATCAAAATACAGTTGTTAGGGATCCAAATACTGGTTATACTTTAAGAAATTCGTGGTGGTCTTACTATACTCCTGCTTTAATTAATTATACTTTTTCAGATATATTTAATAAAGGTATTAGATATGGCGGAACTATTGGAACACTACTTGGAGGGGTTATCGGTGCAGTAACGCCGATTGGAGTTGGATATGGAACAGCACTTGGAATGGCAGTTGGAAATGCCGCCAAAATGATACCAAAACCAAAAAATACGCATGGTGCTTATGATACGGGTAACACTGTTGAAATAAAGAATGGATTAGTTCCTAATGCCATTTTAGAAAATGCCATATACGTATCACTTGAAGACAATATTTATGAACACAAAAAATTCAATATTATTGATGCTAAAAAAATAGATACAAATTTAATAAAATATTTAAAAGAAAATGTTAAAGACTTAGACGATTCAATGCAAGATTTGGTTGAAGGTTTAGTCTCAGATAAAGACGAAGATATAACAAATAGTTTAAAAAAATCAAACTATGATTTATATAACCTTTTGGATGAATTTATTATAAAATCAACGGGTGCATTAGAAATTCATACTAACTATGGTGACGGATCATCTTTCTATTGGTTAAGAAAGCAACTAGAAGATGCGTTTGGAAATGAAGATGATTATTTTAAAAAAACAATTAAAAAGACAAGTGTTTTTGGTGAAAAATATGGAATATTTATGGAATTAGATTTTAAAGCAAATAAATATGAATATTCAAAATTAATATTAAAAGATACATTAAAATATATAGATGCGTTTAAAGAGACTACTGAAGATGCAAATAAAAAATCATATAATGTTTCTATTTTACTTGAGTTAATAAAATTTTTGAAAATTATTCCGAACGTAGATGATTTTGATTTAAATAATAATGATATTGGTTCAGAAATTCCAGATTTTTTATCAATTAAAAGAACTGAATTTATGTTTAATAAAATACTTACAACAAGATATGAAACTGATATAACAAAACCAGGAGTTAAAACTATACCAGACTTAGATTCTATCATAAAATCAGTAAATGCTATTCCAGATGAAATACTTAAAACAAAAATTAAATTTATGCCATGGTGTGATACAGTTTCAAAACGTAAGTATAATAGATGTAATACAACTAAGAGCTATTTTAAAGATAATAATTTAAATATATATAATTTAAATATTACAACACAGGTAAAAGTATTGTCAGATGTTATTATAGAAAAAATCGAAAATAATGGTGATATTTCAAATGATAAAAGAGAGTTAGATAATTATTATTCAAGTATATACTTAGTACCTGAACCAGATGTCGTACCTGCTATTGTACCTGAACCTGTACCAGATGTCGTACCTGCTATTGTACCTGTACCAGATGTCGGAGGTGCAATACGCAAAATGCTAAAAAAAAGAAGTATAAGAAAAAGAACAGCAAGAAAAATTTATATATTAAAAACAAAAAAGAACAGGAAAAAATAACAAATTTATTAATTAACAAAATAATTAATAAATTCAATAATTTTTAGAAACTTATTAGTCCATATTTTTTTCAATGTAATTTACCAAAGACTTATAATACAAATCATATGATAAATTAGGTGCTATTTGATTTTTATTCATTGTTACTGAACATCCACCTGTTTCCAATAATGAAACATCAAAATCAATAATTCTTCTATCAAGAGCCTTGTGAATTATTTTTTCAACAATATCTTCTCTCCCATTTTTAACATGTAAATGTAATGACAATTTACTTGATGGTAAACCAAAGAAATTACATGTGTCAACAATATATTCAAAATCGTCAACATCTAATGTACCACATGTATCTGATAAACATATATTATCAACATTCATTTTATTAATTGTTAAAAGTTTATTAACTATAAAATCATTATCTATTTTACCTTCAATAGGACATTCATTAATACATGAAACATATAATTTAATAAAAGGAAGTTTTCGTCTATATTTATTTTCTTCAAAACTATACATCATTTCATATATATCAGAATAAGATTCATCTAATGTTTGATTTGTATTTTTGAGCTGAAACTTTTCCGAAACCGACGTGATAAATGAAAAATGACTCATGCCTGTATTGTTTATAACATTTTTTAATTGTCTTGAATTAGGTACTAGAAGAAAATTATTAGTTTTTAAATCTCTGCTCAATTCACGCATGTTCATTTCATACAATTTAATATTTTGAAATAACTTAATTGAATCCTTAAATACTGGCATTACTTTTTCTGAGACAATTGAACCTATTTCAATATTTTTCGGATTATAATTAAAGCTAATTCTGTGATACAAATTTAATTTTTCTTTGAAAGTGTATTTTTTTTGTTCTTCTATTGATAATGTTTGTAATCCATCTCTTAAAGTAACATCAAATGGTTTTGGTTGTCCTAAAAAATAATAAAATTTGTTAAACTCTGGATTTACATAAAGAAATTTCTTAAAGTCTAAAGCACATTTTGGGTAAATTTTTCTGGCTAACATTTTATTAAATTATTTTAAGTGTTAGCCTTTAAGTAATTTAGATATGTAAATTTTAAATATAATAAATAAATTATAGTAAACATGATAACTATATAAAATAATAGTATCCATACTTATTAGATGAGTGATTTCATTAAATTAATGGGAAAAACAATAATAATAGGCGCAGGTATATCTGGATTAACTATTGCGTCAGGTATGAAAAATGATAATTTTCTTATTTTAGAAGCACGAGATAGAATTGGTGGAAGAGTATTTACAAATGATAAATATATTGATATGGGAGCCGCATGGATTCACGGATCAGATAACAATCCATTGAATAAATTTTTAGACTATGAAAAGCTAATTCCTGTTTCAGAAAATAATCCTTGGATGCATTCAGAAAATACTAATATAAAATATTTCTGTAGTAAGTATAATATTACTGAAACCGAACGCCAAAGATTGGCAGAAAAATGGAATACAATAGCATCTAAAATTGGTAATATAAAAGATAAAACAATAGTTGAGGCATTTTTATCATTATGGGATAATGATAAAGATGAAGATTATTTTATTTTTTTATATATGATAGAAGTGTGGTGTGGTGGAAGCGTAAAAAACATATCTTCATCATTTCTGAACACAACAAATTATAAAGAGGCATTATTTGGTGATTATGGAGGTTCTCATTTTTTATTTAAAAATGGTACAAAAACCTTAGTTGATTCAATTGTTGAAAGCGCTAATAATAATTACTTCGATAAAATTAAATATAATACAATAGTTACTCATGTTAATTATAATGATAATTTTGTTGAAGTTCATACAAATGATGGATGTGTATATTTATGTAATAAATTATGTATTACAGTCCCACCAGGACCATTAAAAAATATTATTTTTAATCCACCTCTAAAAAAAGACCGTATAGATTCTTTATCCAAAATCAAATTAGGTTCTTATAAAAAAATTCAATTAGAATTTTCAAAGGATAATATATTTTGGGAAAATGAAAATGTGCCTATGTTTTTAATACATAATCCAAATTTAAATGGACGCGACTATTATTTAAATAAATATGATGATACAAAAGAAATATACCCTTACATGTTATGGAATAATTATAATTATTCCAAACAAAAACCTATTTTAGAAGCTATTTGTCCTGCGAATATTGGTTGGAAATTATCTGGAAAAAGTAACGAAGAAATTGTTGAAATAGCGATGACAAATTTACGAAATTATTATCCAAATGCTCCAGACCCTATATCCTGACAAATAACACGATGGGAGGAAGATATTTTTAGCCAAGGTTCCTACTCATATCATGATTTTAACACTACAGATGAAGATATTCAAATAATATCAGAGAATATTGAAAATACAATATTTTTTGCCGGCGAACACACAGATCCAGTATATTATGGTTCTTTACATGCTGCTTATAATAGCGGAATGCGCGTATTAAACGAATTATTTAGGGAATAAACTATTCAAGTTATATTATATATAAATATCTATATATATAATATAAAATATATAATGCCGTCCAAAAATAAAAAAGGAAAAATTGATCGTTTAGGGATAATACCTGTTCCAGTTGCTAATCCAGTTCCAGTTCCAGATCCAGTTCCAGATCTAGTTCCAGATCTAGTTGCTAATCAAGTTCCAGTTCCAGTTCCAGATCCAGTTGCTAATCTAGTTCCAGTTCCAGTTGCTAATCCAGTTCCAGTTGCTAATCTAGTTCCTGACCCTGCAGAAGAAGTAATTATTGATGAAAATTTTTCTGGATTTTCATTATTGCCAAGGCAAGATTTGGCGTATCATAGATTTACTGAATATTGTAACAAAGAAAAAGGTATGTTATTACTACATAATGTTGGTTCTGGAAAAACTATAACATCAGCTAGTATGGCGTTACAATTTCTATCAAAGGTAACCCCGCCTCAAGGTAAAAATTTAAGAATTGTTGTTGTATTACCTACAGGATTGTTTTCAAATTTTATTAAAGAGTTAAAAGACAAAATAGTTGGTGTTGGAAATGTTGAAAAAATAGTTATTACAGAAGCAAATAAAGGAACATTAGGACTTAATAACAATTTAAATGTTAATAATGTATACTCATTTAATTATTTAAATAGAAAATATGAAATTAGCGAAGTTTTGTATAAGCATTTAAATAGTAAGGGTACATATTCTAACATTTATAAACAATTTGGTACCTATATTACAGATTCAGTAGTAATTTTTGACGAATTTCATAGAATGTTAAGACCTATAGCAAATAGTACCACTACATTGTGTAAAGATATATTACTTGTACACAAGACAATGATGAATGACTGTATAAAATTTATAGCAATGACAGGAACTCCTTTAAATAGGTCAATTAGTGATGTTAAAGTGTTAATGGCATTTATCGCAAATAATCTCGATTATGAAGATGTAAATGGAAGGTTTTATGAAGTGCAGACAATAATGGGCAGTAGTATCGCCAAACTTTCTGATGTTAAAAATTTTGTACAAACATCTGTTATTAGTATTACGACACTCGGTGTCGGATCATTATTATACGCACTACCAGCCCAATATTCAATACCATTAGGAATAGTTCTTACATCTGTAACATCTATTGCCACAAAAATAGGTGGAGCTAATGAATTAACAAATATATCAGAAAAAGAACTTTCGAACTTTGTTAACAATCAAGTAACAAATTATTTAAAAACAAACAATATTAATAGTCAGATATCTTTGTTACAACAACTCGGGAAAAATGTTAATATCAGTGAGGTAATGACTTTGTCTGATACCACCGACGACCAACTATTACTTGAGTGTAAAGTATATCTTGCGATTTATAAAAGTTTTTTATTGACTGATGGAAAATTAAATACACAAGCAATTAAAAATTTAGTAGATTAT
>Ga0209500_10000768_pt1 | contig 26287 bp, 16 predicted proteins | sample S_140212_EF_Meta_FD_187323 | JGI IMG/M metagenome (GOLD analysis project Ga0209500, IMG submission 187323) | Freshwater microbial communities from Lake Simoncouche, Canada to study carbon cycling - S_140212_EF_MetaG (SPAdes) (version 2) | ecosystem: Environmental > Aquatic > Freshwater > Lake ...
AGCCCATCCTCTTCATCAACCGCCCGCTCGGCTCCACCTGCTCAATCATCGCGGACATGTTCCGCACCGCCGACCTGAAGCCCACGCCGCAGATCGCCGGCCTGATGATGTGCGGTATCATCTCGGACACACTACTCCTCCAGAGCCCGACCACCACGCCGCTCGACGCGGACCTGCTCCAGTGGCTCTCCCGCCTGGCCGACGCCGATGCGCGCTCGCTGGCCGACATGATTTTCAACGCCGGATCGGTGCTGTCTTCCCTCAGCCCTGCCGCCGCGGTGCGAGCCGACTGCAAGCTCTACAAGGAAGGCGAACGTCGCTTCTCTGTCTCGCAGGTTGAAGAACTTGGTTTCACGAACTTCTGGAAGTGCGAAGACGCGCTCCTCGGGGCCCTCGAGCAATACCGTATGGAGAACGGCCTGAGTTTCTCCTGCCTGCTCGTGACCGACATCGACACCCAGAGTTCGATGTTCCTCATCCGCGGCGACGCCGAAGTCGTGCAGGCCATCACCTACCCGCAGAAGCGGCCGCCGGACATCTTCGACCTCCCCGGCATCGTCAGCCGCAAGAAGCAGCTCATGCCCTACCTGGGTAGCCTGCTCGGAGGCACGAACGAAAGCGCATGAGCGCCGAAGAAGTCCTGCTGAAGTTCCTCGGGAAGCCCGGCTACAAGCCGATGCGCCTCGAGGCCATCGTCCAAGCCCTCGGCGGCGACAAAGAAGACCTCCGCCGCCTGAGCAAGACAATCCCGCGCCTCATTAAGGCCGGCGCCGTCGTGACCGTCAAAGGCCACCTGCTCGCCCTACCCTCCGCGGGGTTCGCCCCGGTCGGCGCGCCCGCACGTAAGCAAGCCTCTGACCTACTCGAAGGCACCATCCTTTTCCGCCCGAGCGGCTCCGCGCGCGTGGTCTTCGACGCCGTCCCCGGCTCGCCGCCCCGCGAACAGTTGCACATCGACGCCGACGATACGCACGTCGCGCTCCACGGCGATCGCGTGCTCATCAAACTCAACGCCAATCGCCGTGATCGTAACGGCGACGACTGGGGCACGGGCACGGTGGTCAGCATCGTCAAGCGCGCCCTCACCCAGCTCACCGGCACGATCGGCAATAACCGCCTGCAGTGGTTTGTCGTCCCCGACGATCCCCGCATCTCGCGCGAGATCATCGTGCGCGATCCCGCCCGCGCCGGCCTCACGCCCGCGCCGAAGTCCGGCGACAAGGTCGTCGTCCGCCTCGACGTCTGGGAACGCCGCAACCTCAACCCGACCGGTACGGTCACGGAAGTCCTCGGCGTCACGCACACGCCGATGGCCGAATACCTCGCCATCCTGCGCCGCTACGGCCTCCGCCCGGAATTCCCGCCCGAAGTCGCCGCCGCGGCCAACTCTTTCGGCAAAGTCGTCACCAAGGCCGATTGCGTTGGCCGAGAGGACTTCCGCCAGATTCCGACGATCACCATCGACCCGGATGACGCGAAGGATTTCGACGATGCCCTGTCCGTCCAGCGTATGCCGAACGGCAACGTACGTGTCGGTATCCACATTGCCGACGTGTCCTCCTACGTGAAGAGCGGCTCGCCCCTCGACGTCGAGGCGCGCGAACGCGGCAACTCCACCTACCTTGTCGGCACGGTCATCCCGATGCTCCCGCATGCGCTCTCGAGCGGCCTCTGCTCGCTCGTCGAAGCCGAAGATCGCCTAGTGAAGACCGTCATCTGCGAATTCACACCCGATGCGCGTCTGGTGAAGACCGAGTTTGCGAACTCTGTCATCCGCAGCGTCAAGCGCCTCACGTACAAGCAGGCCTACGGCTTCCTGCAGCATCTCACTAAAGACGAAATCCGCGCCCTCCCCGCCCCTCCGCCACACCAGACCGGTTCTCCCGGACGTCCGCTCGCCGAACTCACCGACGCCGAACTAGACCTGATCCAGGGCATGATCGATGACCTCTGGAGCATCGGCAAGGTCCTCCGCGCCGAACGCTTCCGCGCCGGGTCGCTCGACCTGGAGATGAAGGAGATCAAGATCTACTGCGACAAGGACGGCTGGGCTGACCGCACCGAAGTCGTGCAGCACGACTCATCGCACCAGCTCATCGAGGAGTTCATGCTCCTCGCCAACGAGAGCGTCGCGACCGCCCTCGACAAGGCGTCCATCCCGCACGTCAACCGCGTGCACGATGACCCGGATCCCGAGAAGCTCGCCGCCCTCCGCGAAGAGCTTGCCGGCAACGGCTTCCAGGTCGGCGACCTCACGCACCGTTCCGAGATGGTCAAGCTGCTGGCCAGCCTCAAGGACCGCGAAGACGGCTACACCATCCGCATCCAGCTCCTGCGCTCGCTCAAGCAGGCCTGCTATCGCCCGTCGGCCGACGGCCACTTCGGCCTCGCGAAACTGCACTACTCGCACTTCACGTCGCCGATTCGCCGTTACTCCGACTTGCTCGAGCACCGCATCTTCGACGCCTACATCCAGAAGAACGGAGTGCGTTCCGCCCCGAAGGAGCCGCTGCGTTCACCGGGAATCGGTGAACTGACGCGTTCCTGCGAACACATCTCGATCACCGAGCGCAATAGCTCCGAAGCCGAGCGTGACTCGGTGAAAATCAAGCTCCTCGAGCTCTTCGAGCGCGAGGTCGAGCGCGCCGATAAGCGTCCGTTCGAGGCGACAATAACTGACGTTAAGCCGCACGGCCTCATGGTCGAACTCAACGCCTCGCAGGCCTACGGCCTCGTGCACATGTCGACGCTCACCGACGACTACTATCGCCTGAACGACCGCGGCAACATGCTCGTCGGCAGCCGGACCGGACGTAAGTTTATGCCAGGCGGTGTCATCCAAGTGACCGTCGACCGCGTGGATCGCTTCAAGCGCCAGGTGGATTTCCGCCTCTACGATGATCGCCAGGTCCAGAAGCCTAGGGGACCGGAACGGAGAAAAGGACAGAGGTAAAGAGTGGAGGACTCGAGGACCAGAGGGCCCGAGGACGGGAGGTGTTTTGAGGTAGGGACAGCACCACGTGCTGTCCTTTTTTGTTTAGGTAGGGTCGCCGCAGGGCGGCCAATGGTAGGGGCGTGGCTTCGCCGCGCCCTCCTCAGAAGGAGTGCCCGATAAATCGTGCCCCTACCTGAATTCGCCCTGCGGCGAATAGGTCGAGGGAGCTGGCAGCACTCAAAGGGAAACCGGAGACCGGATGATTGGCTTGGGGATTCGTTTCGGGTCTCAGGTCTCGGCCATCGGGTACCTGGTGCGGGTATCGAGTTTCGGGTACGGGTTCAGGTGGCAGGAGCTCTGTCATCTGTCATCAATTCAGCCCTCTACTCAGCCCTCCACTCTGCCCTCTATTCAGTCCTCAATTCTTCCGAACGAGCCTCCCCCACGCTCGCGCGTAATCGCCAGCGGCTTTACCGAGGCGGATACGGCCGGCGTCATCGTCGGTCCACTTGACGGAAATCTCAACGAGCTTGGCTCCGGTGCGCGCGAGGCGGACGAAGGCTTCGGCGCCGAAAGAGAAACCGCGCGCATCGTCGGGCATCCTCAGCGACGCGAAAGTGGAACGACGCACGAGCTTCAGGCCGCAGCCGGGATCCGTCATGCGCGCTCCTGGGAGCATCCGCCAGAAGCACGAAAGGGTCGCGGATATGAGCGAACGTTTCCAGGTGCGCCCAACGACCTGCGAATCGCGATGCCAGCGGGAGCCCGCGACGAGGTCGGCCTTACCTTCAGCGATGAGGCGATAGCCGCGGACGAGCGCCTCTGGATCTGTCGCCATATCGGTATCGCAGTAAGCCAGGACGTCGTAGCCTTCCGGAGCGGACTCCCAGGCGGAAAAGATCGCGACCCCCTTGTCGGCGCCATCCGTCGCGCGATGATAGACCACGCGATACGGAATCTTCGTGGCCGCTTCGATGGCCACGGCGCGCGTCCAGTCGGTCGAACCATTGTCCGAGACCACGATTAACGCATCAGGGCAGTGGTGGGCCTGCAGACTCTCGGCCAGCCGAGCGAGGCCGGGACCGAGGCGGCGCTCCTCATTGCGCACAGGAATGACAATCAATAGGGGCATCCGAGAGCTCTTAAAATCTCTCATTTGCCGAGGGATTACAACCTAAGTCTCAACAAGATGAGACTGGTTCTCAATTATTATTTGACAGATGAGATTCAGTCTCACTTCTTGCACCCGCACCTATCGCCATGAAGAACCTCGGACTCCTGACGCTCACCGCCGCGACCGCCCTCGGTTGCGAGAATCCCTTCGGATACTCCTACATCGCCGAGACGCTCAAGCCCGGAAAATACGAATTTGAGCAGTACATCACCAGCCGCTTCGGTAAGGACCTTGGCTCCGGCTATGACGCCCGCTACCGCGGCTTCGACCTGCGAACCGAGGTCGAGTTCGGCATCTCATCGACCGAGCAGATCGCGATCGAGTTCGACCAAACCTATTTCGATACCGCCAGTCGCGAAGGCCTGCGATTCCGCGGCGTAAGCGTAGAATACATTAAGATGCTCGCCGATCCTGACAAGAACGCCTGGGGCCGGGCCTTCTATGTAGAAGCAGGCTACTCGCAGGCCAGCCTGCACGACGGCCACCTTCGCGACCGCTGGACGGTGGAGTCGAAATACATCCTCCAGCACAACTTCGGCGATAATAGCCCCTGGATGTATGTCGCCAACCTCGGCGTCGAAGCCCTTCACACCCAAGGTGGTGAAGACGCTTTTGAACTCTTCGTGACTCAGGGCATCTCTTATCAGCTCAACAAGGAATGGACCATCGGCCTCGAAGCCGTGGCCGCTTCCGAATGGACCGAAGGCGCCGACTTCGAAGAATCCGGCGTGCAGATCGGCCCCGTCATCAACTACCGCAAGGATAACTTCTCTGTCGCCTTCACCGTCCTGGCCCAGCTCACCGGTTCACCGGCGAACAAGGGCAACCTGAACGTAACCGAATACAGTCCCTACGAAGCGCGCCTCGCCCTATCCTGGGAGTTCTGAGCAATCTCCCGATTGCACTTGAGTCCGACGGGTTGAATCCAAGGAATTATCCCTATGTGCCGCTTCGTGGCGATTCTGCTCTCCGTCGCTTTCGGTGGCGTAAGCGCTTGGGCCAACGATAACCCCTTCGGCTATTCAAACGACACCGGCATCACCAGGAAGGGCGAGCATGAGCTGCAACAGTCGATCACGATGCGCTCCGGCCTCGACCAGGGTTCGGGCTTCGATGGCGGCTATCGGGGCTATGATCTATCGACCCAGTTCGAGTTTGGCCTCTCCGACGTCGAACACCTGGATATCCAGGTCAGTGAATCCATCCTCCATGCGACCGGCTTACGTTTCGACGGGCTCGACGTGGAATACAAGCACCTCCTGAGTAACGACGAAAATAATCGCTGGGGCTCGGCCTGGGTGGCGGCAATAGGGTACAGCCAGATGGACACATCGAACGGCAGCCTGCGCACGGAGACGTCCTGCGCTTTCCGCTTGCTGCTCCAGAAGAGCTTCGGCTCACAACGTCAGTGGTGTTACGTGACCAACCTATCGGCCGAACTCGCGCAGGCCGATGGCACCACCGGCGAGCTCGAATGGTCCCAAGGCATAGCGTGTCGAGCGGACGACCATTGGACGTACGGCCTCGAAAGCGTGGCAACCGGGGCCTGGACACGTTTCCGCAGGTTCGACAACTCCTCCCTGCGCGTCGGACCCTGCCTCGCCTACAAGAGAGGCGAATTCTCGGTATCACTCACCGCTCTTTGGCAGGTTCGTGGCGCCCCGGCGACCGACGGAGGCCGGAACCTGCGCGATACCTGCCGGTCCGAAACACGTATGCTCGTGAGCTTCGGCTTCTGATCGACACTATCGGGCCAACGCCGCCTTCACCGCGGCCAGCATCTGGTCGGGCGAAAGCCCGTTGGCGGCGCGCAGCGTCTTGACGTCGGTCGCATGGCCGACGAAGCGATCAGGCCAGCCGAGGCGGACGATCGGCGTGCGTACGCCGTGTTCGGCGAGCACCTCAAGCGCACCCGTACCGAAGCCGCCGGTAACGGCGCCATCTTCAAGCGTAACGATGAGCTTCGCCGACTTGGCCTGCTCGACGAGTAAAGTGGCGTCGATCGGCTTGGCGAAGCGCGCGTTAACCACGCCAACGGTGAAACCCGTCTCGGCGGCAAGTTTATCGGCCAGTGCCTGGGCTTCGGGCACCATCGTACCGAGGGCCCAGAGCTGGACGTCGACGCCGGCGCGGAGGACTTCGGCTTTCCCGAGGGGGATGAGCGCAGGCTGGGCCTTGATCGCCTTGCCGGCGGCGGCGCCGCGCGGGTAGCGGATAAACATCGGAGCACCGGACTTCAGCGCGGTGTGCAACATGTCCGAGAACTCATCCTCGTCCTTCGGCTGCATCAGCGTGACGTTCGGGACGCAGCGCAAGTAGGCGATATCGAAGAGGCCGTGGTGCGTCGGTCCGTCGCTCGGCGAGACGCCGGCGCGGTCCATGCAGAAGGTGACCGGCAGGCGCTGGAGGCAGACGTCATGGATGACCATGTCGTAGGCGCGCTGCATGAAGGTGGAGTAGATCGCGCAGACCGGGCGGAGGTCACGGGCGGCGATACCGGCGGCGAAGAGCGCAGCGTGCTCCTCGGCAATGCCGACGTCGTGATACTGCCCGGGGAGTTCCTTCTTGAGCTGATTGAGGCCCGTACCGGATGGCATTGCGGCGGTGATGCCGACGACGCGGGAGTCGGCTTTGGCTTCACGGACGAGCAGTGCACCGAAGACATCCTGCCAGGCCTTGGGTGCACCGGCGGCGCCTGAAGCGAGCGAGTCGCCGGTCTCAGGATCGAAGGCGCCCGTACCGTGGAATTTTTCTGGATTCTTAAGCGCAGCGCCCAGGCCACGCCCCTTCTCCGTACGGACGTGGAGAAGAATCGGGCCGGTCGAGTCCTTGCAGAAGTTGAGGTAGCGCTCGAGCGCGCCGATATCATGGCCGTCAATCGGGCCGACGTAGCGCACGCCGTACTGCTCGAAGAGAGAGGAACTGTGCGTATACCAGTTCTTCACGTGGCGCTTGAAGCTGCGACCGAAGTCCAAGACCTTCGTGCCGACGCGCGTCTTACCGAGCAGTCGTTTCAGGCCCTTCTGCGAATTATTATAGGGGCGCGTGACGATTAGGCGGCTCAGGATGTCGGCGACCGCACCGACGTTGCGGTCGATGGACCACTCGTTGTCGTTGAGCACGATGACCAGGCGCTTAGTCGATTTCGCGGCGTTGTTGAGCGCCTCCATGGTGACGCCGCACGTGAGAGCCGCGTCACCGATGAGCGCTACGACGTGCGAATCTTCCGCGAGGCGGTCGCGGGCGTTGGCGAGGCCGACGGCAGCGGAGAGCGCCGTACCGGCATGGCCCGCGCCGAAGACGTCGTGCAGACTCTCTTCGCGATTGAGGAAGCCGCTGAGCCCACCCGTCGTACGGATACCGTCGAAGTCGGCGCCATTGCGGCCGGTAAGGAGCTTGTGCACGTAGCCCTGGTGGGCCACGTCGAAGACGAACTTATCCCGGGGCGTACCAAAGACGCGGTGCAGCGCGATCGAGAGTTCGACCACGCCGAGATTAGGGCCGATGTGGCCACCGTTCTTGGCGGTGACGGCGACGAGACGCTCGCGGATCTCCTGCGCGAGCAGCGGGAGCTGCTCGGGAGCGAGGGCCTTGACGTCTTCTGGCCCGCGGATGGACGCGAGGAGCGACATCAGCCCTGGGCGTCTTCGCCGCGCTTACCCAGCTGTTCGATGCGCAGTTCAGCAGCCTCGAGCGACTTCTGACAGGACTTCAGGAGGCGCATGCCTTCCTCATACTTCGCGACGAGCTCGTCGAGCGAGACGTCCCCGGACTCGAGGGACTCGACGAGCTGCTCGAGCTTCTTGAGTTCGGCCTCGAAGCCTTCCTTGCCGGAAGCCGAGGCGGGTTTCTTGTCCGCGCACATGGGCCTACTGTCAGCGGAGCCCCCTGCCCTCTCAAGCGGATTGTGCAGACTCAGTGCAGAAGGCGGGCCCAAGCCTGCTCGGCCGTAACACCCCGTAGCTCGATGACCTTCGAAGGCGAAGCGGCCCCGGAGACCAAGGAAACGGAGGAGGGCGGCAACCCGAGCCGTTCGGCGACCAGCCCGAGGACCTCTCGATTAGCTTTACCCCCTTCAGGCGCCGCGACGACGCGAATCTTCAGGGCTTCGCCCAAGCGCCCGACAATTTCAGAGCGCGAGGCACCTGGCACCGCCTTCACCTTCAGACGGCAAGAGGCGCCGCTCACAGATACTGCGTCAGGGCCTTCACGGTCTTCGCATCAAGGCGGCGGACGAGCGCCACCGAGAGATCGACGCACGCCTGCAGGTCGGCGACGTCGATGACAGCGTTATGCGTGTGGATATAGCGCGCGGGCACGCCGAGCACGATGACCGGCACGCCCAGTTCGTGGGCTTGGAAGGAGCGTGCGTCGGTACCGCCCGTGCGACGCACCGCGAGCTGGCAAGGGATACCCTTCTCCGCCGCCACCTCGAGGGTGAGATCGACGAGTCGAGGATTCATGATGGCCGTCGGATCGTAGGCACGCACCTGCACGCCAGCACCGAGGGCGCCTTGGCTTTCGCCATGCGGGGCGAGGCCCGGCAAGTCATCGGCCGGCGGGCCCTCGAGCACGATGACCACGTCGGGCTTGGCGAGACGCGCGGCGACGACCGCGCCACGGCAACCGACTTCTTCCTGCACCGTCGCGACTGCAAGCAGATCACAAGACGTCGCAGAAGCATCGAGCTCATGGGTCGCGAGCGTCAGCGCGGCCATGCCGACGCGATTATCGAAGGCCTTCGCTGAATAGAGACCAGGCTCGGCCAGCGCCGTGAACGGGCCTTCCGGCACGACCGGATCACCGAGACGGATACCAAGACGCGAGACGGATTCGGCCGAGCGGGCGCCGATATCGACGAGGATTTTATCGGCCGAGGCGGCTTGGGTGCCGCCCTGATGGGGAGGGAGCGCGGCGACAACGCCGATGAATTCCTTCTGCGCAGCGCGTGACCAGATGCGGAGACGCTGGGCGGCGAGCACGCCATCCGGCCAACCACCGACCGGCGTCAGGCGGAGGAAACCGTCGGGCGTGACCGCCTGCACCAAGAAACCGATTTCATCCATATGCGCCGTGAGCACCACGCGCGGGCCCTTTTTCTCCTTCGCGGGCGAGGCGAGCACGCCGCCGAGGCCGTCGGCCTGCAGCGTCCGGCCGCGAAGCTCGCGGACGAAGATTGCGCGGACCGCATCCTCATGGCCGGAAGTACCGTGGGCTTGCGTGTAGGCCTCCAGCAGACGGAGGACTTCGGAAGGACGCTTGGACATAGGAAAGGAAGATACGTGGAAAGATGAAGGATGGAAGATGGAGGATACGAGGGCCGGATGTCTCGAGGACTCGAGGGTAAATCAGGGCTTGGGGTAGGTACGATGTAGGAGACATTCGTGAACGCAAGGGCTCGAGGACACGAGGCGATTCAGGATGGATGAACTCTCACTGGGGCCTGAGGTAGGGCGGCGATTGCCATCGCCGCCGTTCGCCGTGGCACGTGCGAATCGCCGGGCAGACTGTTTCGACATTCCAACCTCAGTCCGCCCACGGACGCGATAGCAATCACGTCCCTACCTTAGGCCCCCAGCCAATCATCCGGTCTCCGGTTTCCCTTTGAGAGCCCAATCGCTAACCGCCAACCGCTGTTACCTGTTATGGGTAGGGCGGCGATTGCCATCGCCGCCGTTCGCCACGCAAGGTCCGTTCACCGGGCGTGATCTTTTGAACTTATGACCTCTCTCCGCCCACGGCGGTCATGGCAATGACCGCCCTACCCAACGCATCCGAACGGAAAACCATCCACTGCCTCACCCTCGGGTCCTCAGGTCCTCGAGAATAACCCTGTCCTGGTTCAGCGCGGCTGGCGGGTCTGCAAGCGGGGCTTCAAGCCGGCCTTGGCGACAGCGTCCAAGGCATGCACGGCGGCGCCCGTGAGCGAACGCTCATCGGCCACGATTACCACTTCAGTGCCAGGAGACTTAAGGGCATGGTCGACCAGGGCCTTGGCCAACGCCTCTGCCCCAATCGCTTTGCCTTCGAGGTAGAGCTTCCCTTCGCGGTCGACGCCCACGACGAGCGTCGTGGCCGGCGTACCTTCGGAACCGGCGGAAGCCGTCGGCGGGATGATGGCCATCGTGTGGGCCTGCTCGAGTCGGCCGCTAATGAGCAGGAAGAAAACCAGCACCACCATCACGTCGATGAGCGGTACCACATTGATATCAGCGCGGCGGCGGCGGGCGACAACGAGACTCATCGGCGGCGGGCTTCCAGCGCTTCAACGAGCACGTCGAGGCGGGACGAAAGAATCTCCATGCGGCGACCGAGCCAGTTGGCGGCAATGAGCGCCGGGATCGCGATGCAGAGGCCAATCATCGTCGTACTCAGCGCAAGGCCGACGCCGCGGGTGAGTGTCTGCGCATCTGGCAGGCCTTGTTCCGGGAAGAGCGTGGCGAGGCCAGTGACAGTGCCGAGCAAGCCGAGGAGCGGCGCCGCGGCAACGATGCTGTCGAGGAGATGTAGACCGCGGTGCAGGCGGATCAGCTCATTGCGCGTCCAGGCCTTGAGCACATCGCCGGAAGCGCCGTCTTTCCATCGCTGGACGAGACGGCCCGCGACGGACTCGCCCTCGGCGGCACCAACGTGGTCGAGGTTACCGTTCAAGACCGACTTAAGAACCGCCTCAGGGGCCACGCGCGACACACGTAACGCCAACGCGCGTTCCACGACCAAGAAGACGGCGAGGAAGGAGCAGAATGCCAGCGGCCAGATGAAAATCCCAGCGCCTTGGAGTAGGGTTTGCACCCCAAGAGACTCCCCAAAGGCCAAAGAGTCGCAAGCCCGCTCTTTAAATGCCTGTTTTATGAGTTTTTACGCATTTTTAATGATTTTAAATGATTTTATTCAGTCTTTTGGAACAAAAGCCCGCAACCAATCCTTTGACTTTCCCCTAGGGGGGATTACCGTGATTTTACCCCAATTTACTATGAGACTTAAACGCTCAGGTTTCTCCCTCGTGCTGTCGCTCACGATCATGGCCTCAATGGTAATGATGGTCATTGTCCTCGCCTCTTTCCTGCAGGTCGAAAGCCGCCTTGCCCAGAGCCACGCCGGCTACCTCCGTGCCCGTTTTAACGCCCTCGCCGCCGCGAAGATCGCCATCGGGCAGCTCCAGGTCCTTGCCGGACCTGATCAGCGCGTGACGATGCGCGCCGACATGTTCTCTCCAGAAGTCATTCCGCCGGACCCCATCGCTAACGTCGCGGTGCCGCGCACCGGTGGCTCCGTCTTCAATCCTAATTCGCCGGCTAGCGGCAAAGTCGCCCACCAGAAACGCTACCTTACGGGCGTATGGGCCACCGGCGGCGTGCAGAGCAAGAAAGTCCGCGACTGGGACGTGACCAACCCGCACAACACGCGCCTCTTCCTCGGCTGGCTTTGCTCGCCGATGTATAAGGCCACTGGTGCCGATACGGAAATCGCCGATACCACCAAACTGCCGAATTTCCTGCCCAACAGCAGCTATTATAATTTCGTCACCGGTCAGGCGGATAACCTGCCGGATAGCCAAGCGTTGATTGACGACCTCGCCTTCTCGATGGAAAGCGACCCGAACGGAAAACTCGTCCCGCTCGTCTCCGGCGGAACGGTGGCCTGGCCCACGACCGGGTCCGCCAACGCGGACACGCGACTGCTGCAGGAATATTTCGGCGCCGTGGATATGCGCCCCGTGCCCCTGCCCGGGCCCATCATGAGCGGCGGCAAGCTGCTCGGCTCCAACGGCCGCTACGCCTTCTGGGTCGGCGACGAAGGCATCAAGGCCAAGGCCAACCTCCCTGATAGCTTCGCTAAGACGACCACCGGATCCGGACTCACGCTGAGCAACCTGTCGAACTGGGAAAAAGAACTTGGCGGCTCCGCAGCGCAGCGCAACGGCCTCGAGACCATCAAAATCGCTGAACGCCCTGCTCTGCCCGCGAACTTCCAGACGGATTTCCCACTCTGGCGTGACAAGGATATCATCGCCGCCAACGGGCTTACCGGAAAGTCCGAATCGCTCCAGATGCCCAAGGTGCTCAGCGGCGCGAGCCTCGCGACCTGGGCGGCCCGGGTCTCTGGATCGCTCGCCTCCGGGCAGACGATGACGGATGGCCTCCGCGCCCTGTGGCACGACGTCACGCCTTGGTCCTACTCCACATTGTCCGACACTTATAACGGCGGGCTGAAGTATGACCTCTCCACTGCGTTCGAACTTCCTTACACGACCTACCGCGGACTCGAGATCTACCCCGACCAGAAGGACGCCACCAAGACCTCGAACGATAATCGCCGGCAGTCGCTCTTCCACAACGCCCCCGGCTACGCGGACCTCGACTTCAACCGTCCCAACCTTGTCGACAAGATTGCTAACCCCGCGGACCTACTCGCCGCCTACCCGCGCGCTAGCGAATGGACGCCGCGCCACACCGCCAGCCTCCTCGGCTCCGGTTATGGCCTGCTCAAGACGCAGAACGGCGGCGAGACGCCGGAACGCCTCGGCTTCATTTACGAAGTGCCGGTCGGCTCACGCTTCTTCAACGCCACCACGTCCTTGGTCAACGGCGCCAGTTTCACGCGCGCCGAGACCACCACCACACAGCCGCTTTCAACCTCACCCGTCACTCCGGTGCGCATCCACAGCCTACCCTGGTCCCAGCTACCCGAGGACAACGCCGAGAACATCAAAGGACGCATCGTCCGCGGCCCAACTTGGGACCTCTACCGCAACTTCTACCGCATGTACAAACGTGAGGTCGAAGCGGCCAATAACCAATCCGGCTTGATGGGTCAGGCCGACGTGCCGGATAGCAATACACTCGTCGCCCGCGGTCTGGAACCGCTCACCTTCGCTTCCGGTAACCGCGTGACGCCCGTATCCAAGGCGACCGATGCCTCCGGCCGACTCAAGAAATTTACGGAGTGGCCGCTCCAAGGCGCCGGCGATCAGTCGTTCCAGCCCAACGAACGCTTCTACGACAGCGGCGATACTTACACGGACTTCTACTACCGCAATAACCTCAGCGACACCACGTTCGGCCCCGACTTCCAAGCCGATAAGCGCATCTTCCAGCCCTTCAATATCGCGACGCCTAACAATAACATCCAGTGGAACTACGGCGGCGTGAACAACGTCACCCCCGGCGTCTTCGGGACGTACGAACACTCCGGCATGGCCCTGCCTTCGGCGACATCCTCCACGGGACCGCAGCCTGACAGCTTCTACAACCTGCCGGGCGGGTCGCCCGGCTTCTCGGCGGCTCCCTCAGCCGCCACGGTGACCACCAACACGACCACGCGCACCTGGCCGACCTCCATGAACGTCGCGCCGAGCGTCATCCGCTTTGCGATGGTCTACTCCACCGTCTGGAACCGTGACATGCTCGGCATCGTGGTCGACCCGTACATCACGCTGCACAACCCCTACGACTGTGCCATCGAGTTCGAAGGCATCGCGATGGTCAGCAACGACCAGTCGATGACCTACTACTTCGAGTTCGAAGCGGGCGGCAGCTCTCCGGGTGACTTCTCCTCGTCGCGCTACGTGATCGGCGACATCTGCCTTTCCCAGTCCACCACGGACGGGCGAGAGCTCTCTTTCCGTGCCGTCGCCGGCCCCCGGGGCACGACCCGCGCCAAGCCGAGAGTCCTCCGCCTCGAGCCAGGCGAGATTCGCATTGTCTCCCCCTCGCAGGCCACGCGTCGCAGCGACCTCGACGGCACCTCGCCCGTCGCCATCCCCGGCGACCTCGTCTTCGAACAACAGAGCCGCATGTTCTTCCCGATGAATACCTACGTGGGCATGGCTCGCGTGCTGCAGTACACCGCAGGCAAGCCGACGGTCCTCTGCGAAGACTTCACCGACGACCAGATCAACGACGAATGTCCTGGCTGGAACGCTTCGCCGCCCAACCTCTCGGCCCTGATGCAGAAATGGTGGATGGAAAATGCGCGGACCACGGCCCGCACCATCAAGATCAACCTCGCTGGCTGGACCGGCACGGTACCCTCGTTGAACGCCGAACTGTTGCGCGTCGGCAGGAAGCCCTTCGTGAAATTCCGCAACTTCGGCTGGACCAATTGGAGCGGCTACATCGTCAACGGTACCAGCCGCGCCACCAACGCCACGTCCGGCATGGACGGAAACCTTCACTACAACTTCTACCTACTCAACCAAAAGAGCGCCAAGCAACTACGCCCGCTCAACTGGGAGCGCCGCTGGTCAGGAGGCCGTGACACCAACCGGGTCAGCAACGCCTTCAGGCTCGGCGAAGACACTCCGCATCTCTGGTGGGCGGTTGACCAGCCCCTACTGCTCAACCTTCAGACGCTCTCGGCTGGCTGGCCCTTGTTCGGCAATTCCAACCGCGGATTCGTGACCGACCCGGATGACCGCTGGGCCAATCCTGCGGACACCTGGGACTTTAAGGTCAAGGCGACGGGCAACTGGGGTCCGCGCCGAGACCCGGAACAAGACCGCCCTTTGATTTATTACGACGACCTAGCCAATTCCGTGAACGAAACCCAATTCGGCAAGTTACCCGTCCAGGGCCCCTCGGCCGAAGGCCTCTCCGACTGGGAATCCACCGGCTCCAATATCGCCAAGCAGCCCGTGCTGCTCTTCGACATGCTCGTCCGCGGTGCCAAGGAGTCCAATGGTGCCGCAACCAAATGGTATCCGGCAAACTACGATATTTACCCCAACCGTCAGGTTGGGACAGACCGTCTGCAGACCCCGTCGGAATTGCGTGCCGCACCGATGAACCCTTACTTTACCAGCACGCGTTCGCAGCAGGCCTACCTCTTCGGCTATGACGGCAAGGCGCATGGCCCGGTCGGCTGGATCACCCGCCAGATTCCCCTGACGAGCAGCGTGCTGCCCATCGACCTCAACGGCGACAACGCCTTCTGGGGTGCCAGCGTGGAAGCAAGCGGCGGCCAGAACAACGTCGTGCTCTTCCCGATTCCACGTCGTCCGATGCTCTCGCTTTCGCAGCTCGGCACCGTCGCGTTCGCGCAGACCAACACCGACCCCGACTTCACCGTTGGCTCGTCGTTCGCCCACCCGGGCATCATCGACCTCACCAAGATCGTCGACTGGCCCGGACCTAAGGTACTGAGCACGGCGGAAAAGACCGCCCTCGCTGCAACCGGCCAGTCCCAATACTGGATCCCGGAACACGGCTTCGCCGGCAAGTCCATGGGTGAAGGGGTCATCCGCAACCGCTCCAACGTCCGCACCGACCACGCCTTTGCGGCGAACCTCACGCTGTGGGATTCATTCTTCTTCAGCGGACTAAACCTGAACGCCGCTTCGTACAACAGTACCGCCAGTAGCTGGCCGAACGGACCGAATCTGCCGGTCGACGCCACCGTAAAGACCGCTCAGGAGGATTACCTGAAAGCGCAGGGCGTCGCCGACCCCACCTCCTTCGCCTCGTTAAAGTCCGCGCTGGACGCCGGCAACTTGCCGCTCGCCAACAAGCGCGTGGCCTACACGCCGGACTATAAGCCCGCCAGCACGACCTACCCCAAGGCCGACGAGTTCCCTCACCCTGCGTTCATCGCGACGAAGTCGCTCTACAACGGCGGCTTCAACGTGAACTCCACGTCCAAGCCTGCATGGAAGGCCGTGTTGGCCGGCATGAAAGGCCAGATTCTACCCAACGCTAACGGCAATTCCACGAGCACCGCCCTCACTAAGTTCGCCCGCGCCTTCGATTCGTCCCCCGCGAGCGGCGCCACTAAGCCCTGGTCGAGCCACCGCGAACTCAACGACAACGAGATTGATGCCCTTGCCGCGGCCGTGGTGAGCGAAGTCCGTCGTCGCGGTCCATTCATGTCGCTCGCTGACTTCGTCAACCGTCGCCTGATCAATGATGATGGCTTCGGACTCAAGGGCGCGCTGCAGGCGGCCATCGACGCCACGGACGCCGGCTCATACCCGGTCAATAAGACCGCCATCAGTAACGGCAGCCCTGGCGCCCCCACATATGGCGCTCCGGTCGGGGCGAACCTGATGAATTTCAACGCAATCACCACCCGAAGAATCCCGAACTATCCGTCGGCGAATCCGTTCCTCGACGTGCCCAACGTGGACCGCTTCCCGTCGCTGCGCGCGATGAGTACCACGAACGATAAAACCAAGGTGACCGCCGCACTGGGGGCCCCGGGCCTCGTCACCCAGATGGATGTGCTCAACTCCATCGGACCCAACCTGACCGCCCGTTCCGACACGTTCGTGATTCGCGCCTACGGCGAAGCGCTCGATAACTCCGGCAACTCGATCGGCAAGGCCTGGATCGAAGTCGTCGTCCAACGCTCGGCCGATTACATTGGGCCCGCGGGCGTCGACCCTAACCGGCGCAAGCTGGCTTACCGCGGCGTCGATAACAACATGGGCGACGGTACCGAGAAGGACCCCAAGGTGGTCAACGAATCCAAGACCATCCTCGAGATGTTTGAGCGTCGCACGACGACACCGACCACCGACGACGCTAACCTGAACCGCGTCTTCGGACGACGCTTCAAGACCGTCAATCTACGCTGGCTCGCCGCCAACGAAATCTGATCCCATGCCCCGTTTTTTAGCCCTCGCCGTCCTCCTCGGCGGCCTCTTTGGCGCGTCCACCCACGCGGCCGATCAGCCCCAGAGAGTCGATCCGCCCACCGGCCCAAAGGTCGCGCCCAAAGCCGCGCCCAAGGCCGCCGCTGGAAAGAAGAAAGAAAAGGAAAAGGAAGAGCACCTCTGCAAGCTTCGCCTGATGTGGTGGCTCGCCCCCAAGGAAGGGGTTGAGCTAGGCATCCAGCAGGAGACCGATCAGGGCCAGCGCGAGGTCACCCCGATTGGCATCTCCCAGATGCAGATTAACGGCTCGATCGACTACCATGGCGAATTCGCCGTACAGGTCATGCGCAAGGGCACAACCGGCGAGGTCGACAAGAAGGGTAAGGCCATTGTCACCTGGCTGCCATACGCGACCCTACCGCTGAAACCGGACGACACCGACATCTGCGTGATCCTCTTCGACAACGGCAAAGGCGGCGCAAACTTTCGCATCTTCGACTTCAAGCCCGCCACGTTCCCTTATGGCTCGCTGAAGGTCGTCAACCTATCCGGCGCGAAGGTCGCCTGCTCGCTCGACGGCAAGCTCATCGTTGCCGAGTCGGGCAAGACCGTCCTTTCCCAAAATAGCTTCGCAACGCGCGCGGCTCCGCAAATCACCATGGCGGTCCAAGAGGCCGGCGGCGAAGACCGAATCCTCTTCATGTCGCGTATGATCATGAGCGACAACTCGCGCTCGCTCTTCTTCGTGATCGAACGGCCCGGCGACAACATCGAGAGCCGTTACGAAGTCACGAGCATCGTGGACATGAATCCCAATCCTGCCGGCCTCCTGCGACCCTCCATCGTCGCGCCAGCCGGCAACGAAAAGACGCCGACCAAGCCGACCAAGGAAACCAAGGCCGCGCCCAAGAAGCCCGCTTGAGCGCCCCTCCCCACATGCTTCCCGTGAGATTGCTCCTGCTGGTAGCGATGTCATGGGCGGCTACGGACGCCTCCGCCGAAACTAAAGGCACTTTCGTTCTGGCCGAAAACTTCCGCCTCACCGCGGCTTGGGCTGATGTGCCCGTCGGCGAAATCTCGGTGAAGATCCAGCCTCAAGGAAAGACCATCCGGCTCAATGCCCTCCAAGCCGCCATCGACTATCCCTGCCTGGTCCGGCACGGAGAATCATTGGAAGTCTTGCTGAGCCCCCCACCCCCCCGGTCGACCTATGCCATCGGTAAGCTACCGATTCCGGCGAAGGGTGACGACTTCGCCCTGATCTTGGGCAACACGCTTGCGAATCGCATGGCAGCCTGGCTGGTGCCGACGGGATTGGATGAACTACCTCCGGGAGCCACGTTCGTGATCAACCGATCCGCACGCAAAATTCGCCTCAGCCTAGAGGGACAGACCCTCGAACTTGAGATGGATGCTGCGCGGCGGCATCCGCTCGTAGCAACGAAACGCATTGTCGCCCAACTTAAGGTCGAGGCCCTCGAGGGACCGCAATGGACCATGGTCCGAAGTAACCGGATGGTCCTCAGCCCCGGGCAACGCGTGGTCATACTCATCGGCCCAGAGCAGCATAACCCTGACCCTTACCATATCGCCACGGTACTAGACCCGAATTCCGGCTCCTATCAGAAGACCCTGTCGCTCACAGCAACGCCGCCGCCGCCTGATCAGCCAGCCAAGTGACGCGGCTAGCGTGAGCGCGAAGAACTTGGCCGGGGTGCAGTGACGGGGCGAAATTACCGTGGGCGATTTCGCGTAGAGCAGGTGCCTTGGCGGCGCCACCGACAAGCACCACGATGGCGGCGCACTGGGCGAGGCCGGCTTCCGTGATGGTCAGACGCCAGCCGCGACCTGGCCATTCCGTGGCAGTGAAGCGGGGGCCAGTCTGACGGCCGATAAGGGGGCACTGCGGCCAGAGGGAGGCCACATGGCTGTCATCGCCGAGACCGAGGACGCACAGGTCGAAGGCCTTGGTCGGTGAGCGTTTCTCCCAGGCGGACTCGTAGGCAGCGGCAGCTTCGATGGGAGGGAGTTCGACCGGCCAGGAAAACCGCCGCGAGGATGAGATGCCGAGAGCGTCGAGCATGCCGCGGACGGCATGACCGAAATTGGAATCATCAGAAGCGAGCGGAACGCAGCGCTCATCGCTCACATGCCAATCGATACGCTCGATTGCTGCAGCGCTGAGTGCCTTGGTCTGCACAGCCCAGGCGTAGAACGCCTTGGGCGTGGACCCGCCACTGAGACCGACGGAAGCAGGGCCCCGGGCGGCCAAGTCGTTAATCCGGCGGGCGAGCTCGGCAAAGGATTCATCGCGAGTCAGGACGCGCACCGTGCCGGCGGATGTGACGATGTCGGACATGAGCGGAGGATAGACGATGAACGATGAAGGATGGAAGAAAGATGCGATGAGGACGTGAGGACAAGAGGGCCCGAGGTCCTGATGAATCCTAGGAGGGGGCGACAGGTGGTGCGATCCCACCCTCGATACCCCTATGTCGTGACGCGGTCCCGACCCTACCCAAGCAAGAGTTGCATAACTCAAAGGGGAACCGGAGACTGGATAATTGGCTGGGGCCATAAGGTAGGGGCGCGACTGCGTCGCGTCCGTGGGCGAATGGAGCTCGGAACGTTCCGTATTCTAGCCTGGGGCAACGCACATGCGTCGGCGAACGGCGGTCATGGCAATGACCGCCCTACCCAAGGCACATGATCAAAGGCGAACGGACGCCACGCAGTGGCACCCCTACCTAGGAAAAAAGAAGGGCGCCCTTGCGGACGCCCCACTTTCATTTTTCCGGCCCTCTGGTCATCAGGGCCTCTTGTCCTCTCTTTACTCTTACTGGCAGGCTTCGCAGGTGCCGCCGTTGCGCATGGCCTCGATGGAGCAGGCGTTCTTCTCTTCGGCGGTGTAGGTCTTCTCCGTCTTCTCGGGCTTGGCAGCCTTCTCGACCGTAGCCTTCTCGATATTCGAGGCGCCGAGGGTGCGGAGGTAGTAGGTGGTCTTGAGACCGGTACGCCAGGCGTACTGGTACATGTGCGAGAGCATCTTCAGGTCCGGGGTCGGAAGGAAGAGGTTCAGCGACTGCGCCTGGTCGATCCATTTCTGGCGGCGGGCAGCGGCGTCGATGAGCCACTTATTCTCGATCGTGAAGGCGGTCAGGTACTTGTCCTTGATGACCTGCGGGATCTCGGGGATGTCCTTGAGCTCGCCGTCGAAGTACTTCACCTGCTGCATCATCTCCTGACTCCAGAGACCAAGCTTCTTGAGGTCGCGCACCAGGTAGCCGTTGAGCTCGGTGAACTCGCCGGACAGATTGCTCTTCACGAAGAGGTTCTTGTAGGTCGGCTCGATGCAAGGCGAGCTCCCGACGATGTTGGAGATTGTGGCGGTCGGAGCGATGGCGAGGACGTTGGAGTTACGCATGCCGCTCTTGGCAATCTTGGCGCGAACCGGCGCCCAGTCCATGAGGCCGCCGCGCTTGACCTCGATCGGCTCGCCGCGTTCCTGCTCGAGCAGGTCGACGGTGTCCTGCGGGAGCAGGCCGCGGTCCCACTTGGAGCCCTTGTAAGTGCTATAGGTGCCGCGTTCGGCAGCGAGATCGGCGGAAGTGTCGTAGGCGTAGTAAGCCACGGCTTCCATGATCTCGTCGTTGAACTCGACGGCGGCGTCGGAGGCGAAGGAGATATCGCGGCGGTAGAGGCAGTCCTGGAGGCCCATCACGCCCATACCGACCGGACGGTGGCGGAGATTGGAGACCTCAGCGGCCTTGGTCGGGTAGAAGTTGATGTCGATGACGTTGTCGAGCGCGCGGACGGCGACCGTGACAGTCTCGCGGAGCATCGCATGGTCGATGCTGCCATCGGCCTTGAGGTGCGAATCGAGGACGACGGAGCCCAGGTTGCAAACGGCGGTCTCCTCGGCGCTCGTGTTGAGCGTGATCTCCGTGCAGAGGTTGGAGGAGTGGATAACGCCGACGTGGTCCTGCGGGGAGCGGACGTTGCAAGGGTCCTTGAAGGTGATCCACGGGTGGCCGGTTTCGAAGATCATCCCGAGCATCTTCTTCCAGAGCTCGATGGCGGGCATCTCCTTGCCGAAGATCTCGCCCTTCTTGGCGCGGGCTTCGTAGGCGACGTAGCGCTTCTCGAAGTCGGAGCCGAAGGTCTCGTGCAGGTCCGGGGTCTCGTTGGAAAGGAAGAGCGTCCAGTTCTGGCGGTTCTTGAGACGCTTCATGAACAGGTCGGGAATCCAGTTGGCCGTGTTCATGTCATGCGTACGGCGACGGTCGTCGCCGGTGTTCTTACGGAGCTCGAGGAAGTCCTCGATGTCGTTGTGCCAGGTCTCGAGGTAGGCACAGCCAGAACCGCGGCGCTTACCGCCTTGGTTGACGGCGACGAGCTGGTCGTTGTGCAGCTTGAGGAACGGGATGATACCCTGAGATTCGCCGTTAGTGCCCTTGATGTAGGAGCCCGTGCCGCGGACGGAAGTCCAGGAGCCGCCGAGACCGCCGGCCCACTTGGAGAGGAAGGCGTTCTCCGCGATGCCGCGGATCATGATGGACTCAATCGTGTCGTTGACTTGGTAGAGGTAGCAGGAGGAGAGCTGGCTATGGAGCGTACCCGAGTTGAAGAGCGTCGGGGTCGAGCTGCAGAAGCGGCGAGACTTGTAGAGCGCATGGAGGCGGATGACCCATTCCTCGCGGCTCTTCTCTTCGCGGAGGAAGAGGCCCATCGCGACGCGCATCCAGAAGAACTGGGGCGTCTCGAGACGGCGGGCCGGCTTCACCGTCTTGTCGATGATGAGGTAGCGGTCGTACATCGTCTGCACGCCGAGGAGCTCGAAGTCCATGTCCGCCATCGGGTCGAGGGCGTCGGCGAGCTTGGCGAGGTTGTACTTACGGAGGTCAGGCGAGAGGCGGCCGATTGCGATGCCGCGATCGATGTAGGCGGCGAACTGAGCACGATGGAATTCCTTGAGCTGGGAGACGCCGTCGCGGGTGATGCTCCAGCCAAGGACTTCTTCGTAGATATAAGAGAGGCAGATGCGGGCGGCGAACTTTGCGAAGTCGGCGTCGACTTCGACGAGGCTCTTGGCGTTTAGCTCGATCGTCTTGCGCAGGTCGGCCTCGGAGATTTCGTTGAAGAGACCACGGCGGAGTTCGGATTCGATTTGCTCGGGCGTGCGCACGAGCTCGAGGCCGGCGGCGGCGAAGGCGATACGCTTGCGGAGTTCGTCGCCATTCCAGAGGTAGGTCGAACCGTCGGCGTTCTTGACGAGGATCATCGACTCCTGACGGTCGTCGACGACGGCCGGCTGGGAGGCGAGGATCTCGCGTTCGCGGGAGCGGGAGGAGCGGTAGAGGATGTAATTCTGGGCGACCTTGTAATGGCCCTGGCGCATCAGCTCTTCCTGAACGAGGTCCTGAACCTCCTCGATGCCGATGATCGTCTGACCGAGGTCGGCGACGCGGCGGGTAACGCCGGCGGCGACGCGCTCGGAGGGGGCCGGGTCCTGCTCGAGGGAGAGGAAGGCCATGCGCACCGCGAGGGTGATCTTATTGGGGAGCCAAGGGACGACCTGGCCGTTGCGACGCATCAGGCGGGTCGTGACGGAAAGCGGCTCAGGAGCGGCGGCCTCGAAGCCTCCGCGGGAGAAGAGGAGGCTCTTGGCGACGTCGTGGCGATTGTAACGCACGAGGGCGTCCTCGATGGCCTGCAGGACAAGGCCTTCGCCGACCTGCACGCCGGACTGGGAAAGTACGCGGACGACGTCGCTGGCGACGGCGGCGACGAACTGGCGATTGGACTCGGTGAAGATGTCCTGTTCTTGACGGGCGACGAGGAGGTCAGTCAGCGCAGCGCCGATGATGTCGGCAATCTGTGCGGCGTCGAGGCCGTCGGCAGGGCCACCAGCGACGGCTGGAAGCGATTCACGCCAGTTGAAGCGGGGCTTGGCACCGGCCGGGGAGCGGACGGCGTTCTTGAGGGCGATATCTTCGCGGAAGAAAGGGAGTTCGGATTTCATATTGAAGAGAGGGGGAGGGGAAAAGGAGAGGGAGGCGGGGAAAAGAAAACGAGGGTCGGTTTGCGTCGGCGGTGGCCGGCGCAAGTTTTTGGTAAAAGGAAAGTGGTTAAGTAAGAACAGGAAACGTTCCAAACGAGGCGCCAAGTGGGGCGGACGCCTAGATCTGGTCAGCGGGCGATTAAAGCTCGTCGTCGTTGACGGTACCGAGGGCGCCCTGCTTCTGGTATTCGGTGACGCGGCCTTCGAAGAAGTTCTGCTCCTTCTTGAGGTCCATCATCTCGGACAGCCAGGGGAAAGGGTTGGTCGTCTCGGCGACGAGCGGATCGAGGCCGCAGTTACGCAGGCGACGGTCGGCGATGAAGTCGATGTACTGCTCGAACTCCTTGGAGGAGAGGCCGAGGCCGTTGACTGGGAGGCAGTCGCGGATAAACTCCTTCTCGAGCGTGACGGCGGTGGCCATCAGCTGACGGAGTTCTTCCTTGAAGGCAGGGGTCCAGACGTCGGGGTTCTCCTTCACCAGCTCGGCGAGCAGGTTGCGGAAGAGGTCGATGTGATTGGACTCGTCGCGCAGCGTATAGCGGAACATCTGGCCGATGCCGGGGAACTTGTTCTGGCGGGCGAGCGAGAGCACCATGCCGAAGAGACCGTAGAACTGGGTACCTTCCATGCACTGACCGAAGAGGAAGATATTGTGGGCGAGCGCCTGCTTGTCTTCGAGCTTAGTGAGGTCGAGCTTGCGGCGCAGCGCGCGCGAATTGTTGACGACGAAAGCGGCCTTGTTGGCGATCGTCGGAATATCCTCGAACATCGCCTCGCACTCGTGCGGGTTGATGCCGAGCGAGGAGATCATGTAGACCAGCGAGTCGGCGTGGATGTTCTCCTCGTGTGCGTGACGGCCCAGGACGAGCTTGAGCTCAGGGGCGGTGACGACCTCGCGGACGACGTGGATGATGTTGTCGCCGACGATGCCTTCGGCAGCGGAGAAATAACCGATGGCCATCTTGACGATCCAGCGATCGATTTCGCTGATCTGTCCCGTCTGGTCGCGCCATTGTTCGCAGTCCTTCTGCATCGGGATATCCTCCGGCTCCCAATGGTTGTTCTTCATCGTCTTGTAGAGATCGTACGCCCACTGATACTTCAGCGGCAGGATGTTGAAGAACATGGTCTCGCGACCGTTGATGACGCGCTTGTTGGCGAAAGCTTCCTCGGCTTTGGTCTTATCGAGGATGAAGGTTTTCTGACCTACTTTGATGGTGATGGTTTCCATGGATGGAGAGTGGGGAAAAGGCCCTAGTTAGTGGCCAGTAAGGCCGCTAGGTGATTGGTATGTTCGGGAGTAAATTACTAGATGTAGGGGGTGCAAATTTATTTCACCACTAAATGTAGTGTTTTAACGCAAGATACTGACATTTCGCTACTTAGGTAAAAAAGTTTATTCACAATTGGGGATTTTAACGGAAATTTGATAGGACGGCACGGTTAGGGTGATTACCCCAATAAAAACGGGGACGGAATAGGTCCGCAAACGTCAGTTGTTGGTGTTGCTCACGCTGTTCACCTCGCCCTGAGGGCGGAGGTTGCGGAGCCCGTTCCCCTGCCCCACGTTTATCCCATGAACACGGGCCCCTCCGCCGACTCCCAGGCCGATCAACGAAGCCAAAGCTTCTTCGCCGCCAGCTGGACGCCGGAAGCGCTGGCGCAAGGCGGCTGGCGTGGAGGCCTCATGGCCGCTTGGCGAGTGATTGTGACGACGTGGTACGGCGTCTTCGATAATCGGCTACCGCAGCAATCAGCCGCGCTCACCTATTACACGTTGATGTCGCTTGGGCCACTCCTTGCACTCGCGCTCACGGTCTCGGGTTTCATTCTCTCGCGCGCCGGCGCGCAGGCGGACAATCCGGCGAAGCGAGCGATCGTTGCCGCTGTCGAATACGTCGCGCCGCAGGTCGTCGCGCAAGCGGGTAAGACGGGACAAGTTGTGACCCTGCGCGAGATCAACAAGGATCTCGACGGGCTCGTCGACGGGCTCCTGAAGAATGCCGCGAGCGGCGAGGCGGGCGTGATCGGATTGGCTCTCATCCTCGGCTTCGCCGTGCTCATGCTGAGCCGCGTCGAAGATGCGCTCAACGGCATCTGGGGCGTACGTTTCGGCCGAAGCTGGCGTGATCGTTTCGCGAACTACCTACTCTTCCTCGTCCTCTTCTTCCTCGTCGGCGCATCGACGCTCACGATGCTTTCGGCCGCCTCCATAGCGGCGTCAATCGGCGACGGTACCACCTGGCTGACCGGCTGGTTGCAGCGTGTGCCCGGCGGCATTACCGCGCTTGAGTTCATCAGCGGAGGAGGGCCGCTGGTCATTTCGCTGGCGTTGCTCACGCTCGCCTTTGGAGCCTTCAATCGGATGATGCCGAACGTGCGCGTGCGCTGGAGCGCTGCGTTCATCGGTGGGCTCACTATCGCCGTACTCATCGCCGCAAACCATCGCCTCGCTGCGCTCTACGTCGGCAAGGTCACGCAATTCCAAAGCCTCTATGGCGAACTCAGCATCGTACTCGTGCTCATGTTCGGATCATACCTAACGTGGCTCTTCGTCTTAATTGGCGGACAAGTCGCGTACGCCTATCAGAACCGACGGGCGCTCGCGCGCCACAAGGCCTGGGAGGGCCTCAGTCATCGGGCGCGACGTACGCTCGCCTTCGTCTGCGTCTCCGAGACGCTGCGACGCTACCGCGCAGGGAAAGCTGGGCCGACCGCCGATGACATTGCCCTCACCGCCCGCGTACCGGCGACGGTGGCCGAGGGTTGCCTCCAGATGCTGCGGGACGCCAATCTGCTGGCATCGGAGTCGCGCACCGGTGGGCATAAGCCCGCCCGACCGCTCGAAGCGATGACCGTCGGTGAACTTTGGGCAGTCGTGGACACCCACTCCGCCGGCTCGGCTGGGGAGCCTGACCTGACCTCCGATCCGGCAGCGAAGGAGCTGGCGGCCATCGAACTAAGCCTCATGGCGACCACACCCTCGATGCAGACGCTGGGGGAACTGTGCGTTCGCCGCTAAGCGACGGTCGACGCCACGACTGAGTGCTGAGCGGCTAACCCGCCAGCGATTGAGGCCCCGTGGCGTACTCAGGCCGGGCCGATAGTCATACCCAAGACCATTGAGGGCGACAGACAATGAGCCCTCCACCTTACACCCCAATTAGAATGGGCACGACGGACCAGACGAACGGAGTCTTTGCTCCGGACGTCTGGCGACCCGCGTAAATGAGGGGACCCCGATCTCCTTGCGGAGACCGGGGTCCGTAAACCTGGCGATGACCTACTCTCGCACACCAGCGGGGGTGCACTACCATCGGCGGCTGCATGCTTAACTGTCGTGTTCGGGAAGGGAACGAGTGTTTCCATGCGCCCATGATCACCAGAATGTATCCTCAGGCAGCTCTCTGATGGGTGATCATGAGATGGTTTTCGCCAGGTGGCGAGCTGCCGTCATAGGGAAAGATAAACAGTTTGCGCATATTAAAATTACTATTCCGTAATGCTATCGGCCTAGACGTACTT
>Ga0209500_10000769_pt1 | contig 26256 bp, 34 predicted proteins | sample S_140212_EF_Meta_FD_187323 | JGI IMG/M metagenome (GOLD analysis project Ga0209500, IMG submission 187323) | Freshwater microbial communities from Lake Simoncouche, Canada to study carbon cycling - S_140212_EF_MetaG (SPAdes) (version 2) | ecosystem: Environmental > Aquatic > Freshwater > Lake ...
GCGTTATCTACATTTCAAGAACAGAAAAATCTGATGAAATTAAAGAAGACAAAAAAACTCCAATTTTAGCTTCTAATGTTTACGACAGTTTAAAGACTGGTTTGTTCAAAATATCAGTCGATTCGACTAAAGAAACAGTTGAATATCTTACTTCTGATAAATTAGAAGGAAGAATGTCAGGAAAAGAAGGAAATGTTTTAGCAGCAGAATTCATCAAAAAACAATTTGAATCATTTGGGTACAAAACAAAATATCAGAAATTCAGAATCGAAAGAGTTAATTCGGGGCCACATAAAGAAAAAGGCGATGATTTCACAAAAAATATAATTGCATGGTCAGAAGGTAAAGATGAAGTTTTAAAAAATGAAATTATTGTTATTGGCGCACATATGGATCACATTGGTTATGGCCCTAAAATGAGCATGCAATCTAAAATTGCTATTCATCCCGGTGCCGATGATAATGCCTCTGGAACTGCTGTTTTGTTAGAAATAGCTAAAGCAATGTCTAATGTTGAAAACAAAAGAACTTTAGTTTTTATAGCTTTCTCCGCTGAAGAAATGGGATTATTAGGCAGTCGTTATTATGTGAGCAATCCAGAATTCCCAGAAATAAAGCCAGACATTAAAAAACATATATTTATGTTGAACATGGATATGGTTGGTTATTTAAGGAATGGAAAATTACCAATTGGTTTTGCTGATGTGAATAGTTCGACTCAAGTAAACAGATACATAAAAGAACTTAATGAAAGGTATAATTTCGCAAAAATGATTACAAGTAGGAATACCGGAGGAAGCGATCATGCAAGTTTTTACAATAAAAAAGTACCAATAGCGTTTCTTCATACTGGCGGACACAATTATTATCACACCCCGCAAGATACAGCAGAAAAATTGAATTATGAAGGCATGGTCTCTATTTCAAAATATGCAACCGAATTAATTTGGAAGATAAGCCAAGAAACTAAAAAACCAGTATTTAATTCAGAAGAATTCAAGGAAATGCCATACGATCACGATCACGGAATCAAAGAATTCTAAACAGTTAATTCAAAAGGTCGTTTTCAGTTAAATCAAACGACCTTTTTAATGCTCTTTCAATTCTACCTTTTTGTTTAAAAATAATTTGTCTTATTCTTTCCTTAGAAAGTCCATATTTATCGCCAATTCTTTGAAGTGACCATTTTTCTTCAGTATTGAATCCAAAATAAAGTTCTATGATTTTTTTTTGCCTTGGGGTCAAATTTTTTTCTAATATCGTTTTGATTGTTTCTTTTTGTGATTTTACATTTTTTTCATCAGCAGTAGTTTCGACTACAGGATCGAATCTACTACACAATTGAATACTCCTAGAAAGATCCAAACAATTCTTGTAAGACATTGGGTAACTAGAAAAATCATCAAGATCTGATATTCCATGGATTTCTTTTAATTTTGCTATTTCATCATTAGTCAAATTGTTGTTGTAATATTTAACTAATTTGCATAAAAAAACAAAAATATGACTTGGGAACTTTAAAAAGAATTGATTATTAGTCACATACATTTGTATTCTTTTAAATATATGAAAAACAACATAAGTGCTAAATTTACAATTGTTGTTTGGATCATATGATGCTATAGCTTCTGGTACACCTATCATTCCATCTTGCACACAATCTTCTACGATATCTAATGGAACATATGTTTTAGAAACTACCCAGCACACCAAGAAGTAACAATTTTTCCAAATAATATCTCTGGCGTTTTGGTCTCCTTGTTTTGCCTTTTCCACTAATATATCTTGTTTTAACTTGTCTGATTTCATCATCGCATCAGGCGATAAATCTTTTGCTAAAATGCCTCTTATTTCTTGTAGTATTCTGGACTTTTTTCCACCAACTGATCTTTTTACTCGATCCGAGAAATCAACACCACAAGAACCTTTGTGTTTAAATACCATTTGTTGTTCCCAATCCATTGTAAATTAAAATTTCCTATTTCGTTAAGATAAACAATTTTTAAGAAAAGTCAACATTGATTTGAACTTTATCTTCTAATTATTTTGAATGGTTCGATATATATAAATAAATTGTTTTAGAAAAAAAACTAAAGTACTAAATTAACAATAAGGAAAAAAATATGAAAACTTTTCAAGAATGGCTTAACAAAAAAGACAATGTAATTAACGAATCTGATGATCAAATATTACAAGATATAGACATCAATAAAGAATTAGATCTCAAAAGTCTAATCAAGTTAGAAAAAAGTTTAAATTCACATTCATATGAAATAGATGATAACAACTGGCAGAGCCTTTACAAAGTTTTCAAAGATTACTTTGCTAAAGAAGATCACCACGAACAAGCCAGATACATAGGAAATGCATTGAACAATGCAGCTACCACAGGCGATATGGATAGCTTAAATGCTTTGCAAGAACAACTTAAATAGGTCTAAAAATGGCAATTAAATTAACAGAAAATGCAGTCAAAGAAATAAACCGAATAATCCAAGAACGAAACGAACCTGATAAAAAATTATATATCAGGTTACGAGTCGTTGGTGGTGGTTGTTCTGGTTTTCAACATAAGATAGATTTAGAAGATGTAGTCAACGATAAGTTAGATGAATTTTTCGAAATCAATGGGGTTTCAGTTGTAGTAGACAAAAGAAGTATCATGTACGCAGGCGATACTGTTGTTGATTTCAAGGATGATTTGAATGCAAGAGGGTTTAGTCTTGAGAATCCAAAAGCCGTAACTAAATGCGGTTGTGGTAGTTCTTTTTCTATGTAAATTTTTAAAAAACAAACTAAATTATTTCATGAACACAATAATAGACGCAGCCACGCTTCCAGATTTAATACACATCTTAATTAGAGATGAAGATACCTTTAAAAAAATGAAAAAGGACTTCCCAAGTATTCTTGCCGATTTGACAAGTCTAAAAACAACTCCCAATTGTTCTTGCAGAAACAAAATTGGGAGTTTCTTTACTGAAAAAATATCAAGCAATCAAGAGATCTTAGATAAATATTATAAAGACAAAGATTCTGTAATAAAAGAAATAGAAGAAATAAAGAAAAAAAGATTAGAAAATGTTATCTCTGGAAAAACATTCAAAGTTCCTGTCGGTGACGAAGAATGGAAAAAGTTTAGCAACTCAATACAAGGGAAGTCATTTAGATCATTTTCTGTTATCAGAGAATACGATTACTTATGGGTTTATTTCTTATGACAATTTTTATAATCTATCTCGTAATTTGTCTAGGTGTTACATACGCTTGGTCGGACACAGAAATAAGTACTCATTTTAGAAACTTTGTGGCAAATATTCCTTATATTAGAAACGCTTTGCTCTGCCACGAATGTAGTAGTTTTTGGTTCTCTTTAGCTGTTTCCTTTTTAATTAATCCTTGCGAAAATCTAACCTATGATTTCGCAAGTAATGTCTTGTCTGCCTTTTGTGGGTTTTTTATAAACCTTTTATTTGTTCGTAATAAATTCGTTTCTTTTAAAGAATGATTAAATGTATGCAGATATTAAAAATTTCATAACAACAAAGTATTCCAGAAAAGAACTTGGTTATCTTAAAGATTTTTTTCCACAAGCAGATGAAAAGTTCTTGGAAGAATGGAACAATATTCACTTAAGATTGTTCTATCAATTAAAAAATCAAATTAAAATTTTATATCCAAATGCAAATCTACATGTAATTACAAATGAAAAAAGTAATAATGATAAAAAAATAATATATCATTATTTTGATTTCGAATGCAGTCATGTAATCAAATTGTTTATGTACGGCTTGTTATCAGAACCATCGGTCTACCTAGATTCCGATATAGTTTTATATAAAAAATTTAAAAAAGAACATTTAGAAACCAACAATGACTTTAATTTTTATTGGTACATCGACACGAACTTACAACAATTTAGTCCTGTTGAGCTACCAATGAAATTTACCAAGTTATACAATGCTGGAATTGTCAACATTTGCAATCCCATGAAAAAAACAACAAATGATATGTTTGATATACATTACAAATATTTCAACACTGGTAGTTGTCATGTCAGTGACGAAACATCAGCAAGCGTATATATTGCATTGAATAACTTAAAAATGATAGAAAAAAAAGAAGTAAATGTTCAAAGAACAATTTGTGAAAATGATTTTTACAAACAACAATCAGTTCATTATGTTGGTTGCTACATTGGTCAAAAACACAAATGCTTTAATGAATACAAATCACACTCTTTAGCTTACAAAAAATGTTTTTTTTAAAATTAAACAGGCAGAAGACAAGTAATACTACGAATGAATTTAATCACGATTTCTACGCTTGCTGAAGCGGCGAATATGCCACTATTAAGTGAGTTTCCTGTTACAACACCAAAGCTAATATAACTTACGTGATTGGTACGAGATACATACTTGCACTTAGACTGCTACGACCGCCTCCGCTGAAGGAAACAAATATTTCTTGGCCTGCTGTTACTGCCCATGTGCCACTATTATTGGAAAATGGGACTCCTACATAACCAAGGTTAATACCATCTACGGACATGTAGCCTGAAGAAATATCCGGTGGGTATGGATTATCGGAATAACTAAAGTGTAGAGTTCCAGACGCATTGGGCAGAAAGGTCACTGTAGAGGTTGTGAAAGGAGTATCATCGGGGCCACTCATACCCACACCCAAAGTAACCATAACCGGGTCATTAGGCGTACCACTACCGTAGAAGTTAGTTAAAAACCCACTCGCAGTAACAAGAGTCAAGCCAGTGGTTGGTGGTGTCACACAAGAAACCTGAAACGCAGTTCCGGGTGCGCACTGTGATTCAATCGGAGACAATGTAGGACATCCGCAACCATTACTACATGTGTTGCCTTGTAGAGTTGGAGTGTTAAATTCAAAACAAAAGTAAGCGCAATATCCAGTACATTGCTCAGGACACGGATCTGGATTAAATATACAATAAATTGCCCCATCGCATGCTGGGCTTCCAGTGCCACCACCAGCTTCGTTGTCAACACAACAAGCTGAATCCCCACTATTCTGCTGAATCTGAAGGTTGAGAGCTATAAAAGTCGTAACCCCATTGTAAAGCAGGAGGTTCGTGATTTCCAGTACAAATATAACATAGACAGCATCCAGTTTTAGCCAACGAAAAAATAATTTTGTTTTTAGTTTTAATTTTCTTTAGCTTGTTTATTTGTGCTAGCTTACGAATTTTCGGCTTCGGCACTGGTTTACTTTGTAGTTCTTCTTGATTAAATACCGAAAATATAATTTTGTTATCTGTATTTGTTAAAGGTAAATGATCACAAGGTACATTTGTCTTGCTTCCGAAAAACACACAAGGACTGCCATCGACAAGTTTGTTAGGCTCACATGAGAAATTATTGTCGTTTGATTCTTTGTCGCAACCACTAATCATTTTCCACGAATATGTTTCACCAGTTACATCGCTTGCATCTACAACACATTCTGCTACGGATGATCCACAAATTTCCTTATCAGACAATGCATATTCTATTGATCTTACTTCTTTCTCGACAGTAAACTTAACATTGAATTTATCTAATATTTTTTTTATTTTTTCCTTTTCATCTAATGTTAGGTCGTCATCAGTTACCACCTCAATTCGTGCCACCGAACATTTAACTTGCTTTAAAGATGAAATACCAGATTCTATAATTTCTTTTTTATACTTCTCAATCGAAAGACCTTTTAAAGAAAATGGTCTACTCTCGACAAACTCAAAGTTTCTAAACAGTCTGCCACACTCACATCGTCGGTATTTGTCGAAAATCTTGCACAAATCTCCGTTCCAATACTTAATGAACGGACTCGGAAAAGAAAAATAATCAGTAGTAATCAATTTTCCATCAATCTCTTCAGACCATGACAAGTTATCGCAAAGATGATATGTACTTTCTTTGCAGGTAAAAAATGTAGCACCTCCGTCCCAACATCTCATGTGATCGCAAATATCGTTTACATATTTGCCATTTAACAAAAAATCAACATCGGTTTGTAAAAGCATCTCATTGCTGTTGCTTAATAGATTGGCTATTTTGCCTTTAAATTTCAACTTTCTCATGAAATGGCACAAAGAGTTTATATTAGGACCCGGAGCGAAAAAAACATCTATTTTGTTCCTTTGTAGGTATCCGAATAAAAAATCAAATAATTCTTCTGGATTTTTATTATATGTTTCATTATTCACATAGTGAACTTGTGTTTTCCTAGCAAGACCATGGTGTTGCACAAAGTTAACATCATCTTTTGTAACTGTAATGAATTTGTTTTTCGTATATGAAGAAGGAAAGAAAAACAAAACATCTGCATTTTTTCTAATACCAAATTCATCGAGTATCATATCGTAATGGTTATTTGATTCGATAAATTCAAAAAATGGCTTCCAAGCTAAATAAGTAAATGGTTTGCCAGAGGTGCTGCCACTGGTAGACATATTTCTAAATTCTTTTTCAATGCTATTTACATACCAAAACTTTTTATTTACAAGCACTTCTTTGGATATATAATCAACTTTATTTTTATATATTATACTATTTTCTTCAGCCCAAAGTGTGATGTTTTTTTTAAGTAAATCGATTGTTTGTATGACTAATTCTTGATCATAATATAATAAATTTTTACAAAACTTTTTATAATCATAAAGCAATTGTTTTGATGGCAGTTGTAAACTGCCCCACTTTTTTATAAACTCTTGTAAAGTTTTAAGTTCTTTTTTACTTGGATTGACTTTGAACATACGAATTATCTATGGATAATTTGTATTTTTTAAAATTTAATTAAATCAGATATTCTTACATTATAGCAATCTGCTCTTACTGTAAAGTTATTATCTAAATCAATATCACCTTTTTTCAAGAATTTGGCTTTATTATAATACTCTTCTCTTTCGAGCCAACCTAATATATAAGCCTTAATATAAGTGTCACCTTGGTGTAAAAGTCTTACAAATACATATTTAGTACATTGTTGTCTTGTGTTAAATGCAGCCACAGAACATTCGTAATTTGGCCATGGTTTGGTAGTACATCTTTTTGTTTTAACATCCCATAAATCCAAATCTTTGGTTATATCATAATCGTATGTGTTGTTTATTTTACCTTTAATTACTTCGTTGGCGGCTTGTTCGCCAATAAATCCAGCTAGATTGCCTTCGCCAGAACAAATAGAATTGTTAATTCTACCCATTTCAATTGCTTTTTCTTTTGCTTTTTGCAGCATTTCTTCGGTAATAAATACTTCTATCATATTCTCCTCCAATTAATTGATTTTAATGTTGTTGTGCAATTAAATCAATTCTTTTTTTGGCATGGTCGATATAATTTTGATCTATTTCGAATCCTATAAATTTTCTATTGTTCTTAATAGAAACCACCGCTGTTGTTCCAGAACCAGAAAATGGATCAAGTACAACATCATTTTCTTTAGTTGACAACAAAATGCAATTTTCTACAAGTTGTTCTGGAAAAGGTGCTGGGTGGTCTTTTTGTCTAGATGGTGTTATATGCCATATTTCTCCACGATATTCTGGACTTATTTTATCACGATAAACTTTAGGTTTGTCTTTAGACAACCAGTATATGTGTTCGGTACATGGAACGAGTATGTCGGATCTTATATTCGGAGAATTCTTTCTATTCCAAATAATCAATTGATAGATTTTAGCTTTAGATTTACAGATAAAATCAGTTGGTAAGAAGCACTTGTTGTTGAATCTTCTAGGCTTATGGTTGAAAAATATACTACCATTTGGCTTTATGATCCTATGCATCTCATTTAATACAGAAACCATCCAGTCTTGGTATTTGTCTTCTGGCATATTGTCGTTATAAAAATTATAATCTATATTAAATTTATTCCATATTTGGTTGCCAATTTTTAAATTAGTTTTACCTGTTATTCCTGTTTTGTTATATGGTGGAGATGTAATGATGCAATCAATAGAATCATCTTGTAATTCGCTCATTCCTTGAATACAATCTTTTTGGTGTATATCATTCAATTTATGAATGTCTCGAATTCGTACAAATAAATATATTTTGTTGTTTCTGGCATAGATCCATTCTTAGACTTTACCTTTTTAACTATTGAAAAAACATAGTCGAATGGCTGTAAATTCTCTTTAATTAAAATGTCATAACATTTTTTCATAGATGACGAAGAATTACAAATATCATCAATTATAAGTGCTTTTTTTTCGTTTGGCATTCCTTCTATTATATTTAATAGTCCATAAGGTTTTGCTTCTTTTCTTACTACAAATGAATTTAATTTTATTCCATAATTTTCAGCTATTATTGGAATAGAAGCCAACAAAGGTGTCGCACCAGTTTCTAATCCGCAAATTTGAAAATCTATTTTTTCTCCAAATATTTGTCTTATTTTATATACAAACATCTTGGCTATTGGAATTGAAAATTCTGGCTTAAACAAACCTCTTCTTAGGTAAAACATTTTATTCAATGTTGAACCCTTTTTTTTCCCGGGCATTTTCTTTTTTACAACACAATGGTTCTCAATGTAACTCTCGCAGAAGCGATGGAGTTTTGCGTATTCTGAATCTGTGACTATCTGGTTTTTAAAAAACATCATTCTAATTCTTCTAAAAATACTGGAGTTCCATCGCCAACATATGATCCAATAATATTAAATTCAAAAAACTCTTCAGCTTCTTCCATAGTCATATCTTCCATGAGTTTTTTTATTACTTTAGATTTGTCGTATATGACTTTATATGTATTGAAGCAACGACCAAGACCGATTATTGCATCATCAAAGCCATCTGCAAATAAAACATCAATTTCGCTTTCGACACAAAACTTTTCGATTTTATCTCTCATATTGCCTCCTGTTATAGCGACACTATGAATTAATCTATTTTATTTGCAATGCCAAATTTGAGAGTTATCTTGTGAAGATTGGAGGTTTTCCCCTTTTTCCTCTAGTCGCACCGTATATTGAAGGGAACCTTGGATCAACTCCATCTCGTTCGTTATCACCAACACTAGAAGGAGATGGCATGGAATACGGATCTGCATCAGGATCAGCAAATGTTGTATCTACCTTTGGACCCATTGGATCTGTGGGTTTTTGCATATATCCAGATGTGGAACCTTTATAGGTATCATGATGCTTGTCGTGTCCATAGTCTTGCCCTTGGCCTTGCCACATCCCTATCAAACCAGCGGTTATAATTCCTGTCGCTAAAGCCCAACGAATTAATCTTGCGAATTTACTTGCGATGCGAGAAACAGCTGGGTCATTTGCAGATTCCTCATCTTCTCTAAGTTTTTTTAACATTTCCAAATTTTGTGCTATTAAATCTTCTACTCTTTGTGGGTCTTGTTTCCAAAAATCTTTTGACTTAAGTTCGCTAATAGTCCTGTTGTTCTCTCTGATTTTTCGTAACAATTCTTCAGGTCTAAATATACCAGCAACTACATCTACAGCTTTTTTGTAAACATACTCAACTTTTCTAGCCATGCTTCCACTAAGACCAGCAACACTTCTACCAAGATTAGCAGCCATATCTCCTAAACCTTCGTTTGATATTTGATTATAAATTTCTGGATCTCTTTGTTCTAAAAATTGATTAAATGTAAGATTCATTTTGTTTTTTCCTTAGTGAGTGTTAACAAATTATATATGCGTTTTATTATAAAATAATACTTTAAACTTAATGTTTATTTGATAGTATATAAGTGTGGCTTTTTTCTTATATATAAGGTCTAACATGAAGAACAGCAATTCGATTAATTATTTTTACGATCCTCTTCCAGCAACTATGTTTAAAACTGATTTTGATTTCTGGTTGTTTTTTATGATTTATTTTTCAACTTTCATGATTTTAGGGTAAGAAATGATCTTGTTCGTTTAACATCCAATTTCACAACCAATAAAAGCTATATATTATGTTAACTTTTAAAGGGAGTAAAAATGGCAACCAATATCGAACTAATCAAAGCGATTAAACAAAACACAATCGATGGTGTAATTACATGGGATAATTTCGTTCAAAACAAAAATATGATTGTTGGTGAGTTTCACGACATAACACCAATTTACGACATAAGAGACGGAACATATTATAGCTATATTAATTTAGACCATATCAATTTAACCATAAACACGCTCTCTGCAAGAATCATATCAGCAGGTAATTATGTTCTAAACATAAGACAAGAAGGAAATTCGATGGTGCTTGATAGCAATACTATGCCAAATATGATATTTGGAACTTCAGAAGTTACAGTCGAAGGAGTTTATTTAGACATAGAAAGAGGTCAATTACAATTTAAATGGAATTTAAGCAACAACTGTGTTGATCCAGATCCTGTCGGGGAAAGTTGTACAAACGATTTGCCGCAAATAAAACACGGTTTATATGTTGATTATGAATACAAAAAAATTGATGCAAATTTTGGAGATTTAAGTACAGTTTATTATTCTGGAAACACACCATGGAGTGGACCAGAAGTTTCCGAATTATTATGGGGTCTAGCTCTGATCAATAGCCCTAGAAGTAATCAAAGCGTAATAAGAGTAAAAAAAATTATAACTTTTAGAGGAACCAACAAGGAGCCTGATTGGATATTTGAACCAACAGAAGGAACCGTAGAATTCAAAGAATTCAACTATTTATGGATTGAAGTCGAAAAGAAAATAACTCAATATATATACGGAATTTGCACCGGCTTCCCTATACCATAAGGAAAAAATCATGATTGAAAAATGTGATTGCTATGTCTGTCTAAAAGAAACAGAAGCTACATTTGTTTTACAAGAGAACAACAACAAAGAAAATTCATTTGCACTTTGTCAAAATTGCTTTAAAAGATTGATGTCGCATGTCAAAGGAATCAGAAACGATAATTCTTTGAATATTATTGAAAATAACCGTTAAACTAATCTTTATCTTGAAGTATTTTGAAGTAGAATTGTTGTGTGTCCATCACGATAATTCTACTTTCATTTACAGGATGTATCATGCTCAAGAAACAAAAAGAACGAAATAAAAGAAACAAAATAAAAAAACAAAATCAGCAATTCGAAAGACTTTATCCAAAATTCTCTTTTTACAAAGAAGAAGCAGTAGAACCTGAACTTGTTAAGTCGGTTAAAGATGCAGTTAATTTTTTGTTTAATTCAGAAGTAGTGCCGACAATAACTAAAAAATCAATCGACCTAAATGTATTATATAAATTTATGAAAATTATGGCCAAAAGTGGCGTGAAAGAAGCATCCGATTATTTAACAAATTTAAAAATGGAAAATATCTCGAAACCAATTGCATTTATTTGTTGTAGCTTCGCAGACCTAATCATAAGCGTGTCCGATAAAATAAAAACATATTTGCCTCACTCTGGTTTCATCATTGGAGTCAAGCGTGGCATTCGAGATACTTTCTTCATCAAGTTTAAAAAAATTAAAAAATACATAAATCAATACGGAAGCAGATACAAATCTAACGATGCACAAAAACACACAATAAACAACAAATCATACGACATTGTCTTCAGCACCCATTGCATAAGTAGATTCCAAGACCGCTTCATTATGGGCAAAATAGCCATGTACGCACAATTGCAATTTTTTTATTATTTAATCGAGAAATCAAAATTTAAATTAATTTACAACGAATTCAACGAACCAATGCTTGAAATGTATTGTCCTATATTAAATGAATTCAATTCAATTGCCGAAAAATTTGAGAAATCTAAAAGTGACTTGCCATTTTTAGATGACGATGAAAAAAGAAAAAACCATTGTATTGTCCACATGAAGTACTTTTACTTACCAATATCATTTGAAAACGATCAAATAATATGCTTAACGGCATTGTTGCCGGGATTCAAACAAACACCAGAATATAAATTTAGAAAAACAGCAATTGCTAAAAACATAATAAGAACATTCAATAACAGAAAAGAAGAAGAAACATTTAGATCTAAATATCATTCGACAAATGAATTTTATAAAAATGAAAACATCCAAGCGTTTGATCAAGAATATAAAGAAATATTAATTTGGTTTCATGAAAATGGACTACCACAATTCTGTCACGCTTCAGATGGAAACATAGTCAATATGTACAACATTGTAACTGAAAAAGAAATAGAATTCGTGTAAATGCAGCATAGATAATATATATGTCAAAAGAAACTAAAAATATCATAATTATGACACAGGCAAGATCTGGCAGCAATTTTTTATGTAGATTGTTTTCACAATATGATTGCATGAGCGTTAATACAGAAATAGCAGACTGGTTTCCTCAAAAAACAAACGAAAGAATAGAAGACTTAAATTTAAAAGAAAAAATAAAAAAACATTATCCATATAATAAAGGTTTCGATAAATTTGTAGAATTAATGAGACAGTTATGTGATAGAGATTTTATGATTTTTAAAATGTTTCAACATCATATAACAAAAGTATCATGGAAACTTGAAAAACAAAAGCATTCTAGTTTCATCATACTTACAAGGAACATATTAGATTCTTATTTAAGCTATGTTCCATCAAGAGAAAATAAAGTTTGGTCTAACTTTGATACGACAAAAATTAAAGTAGATTTTATTCCACATGAATTTATAAATTATTACGAAAATAGAACAAATTATTTTAATAGTATCGACAAAACAATTGAAAGTTCACCACATTTAAAATCAAAGGTAATTAAAGTAAACTACAAAGAATTTATGTGTGAATCTAAACAAGATAAATTTATGGAAAAAATATTTAATTTTTTTAAAATAAAAAACATGAAAAAATGCGAACCAAAAATTAAATTTGCAAAAGAAAAACAAAATAAAAATAAAAATTTTAATTTTGTGATCAACAAAGAAGAAATGCTTAAATTCATGAAATCAAATGAAGTATTTAAAAAAACATTAAACGAATCGATTTATTCAAATTTACCGATTTAAATTGTACAAACTTAAATTTTAAAAATAACAATCAAATCAAAATTGACAAATACATTACTTTTAATTAATCTCTTAATGTTGCATCGAAACAACTAAGAGGTTTAAAATGAGTACTTGGCGATTAAAATGGTCAAAAGAACAAGAAGAATTATTGACCAACCATATAAAAAATGGTGGTAACGATCAAGAATTAATTTCCAATAAAGTTCTTCCGTTTTCGTTAAATGCAATAAGAAAGAAAAAATGTAGATTAAATCTAACTAAAAAAGTTCCTCAAGTTGTCAGATACAAAGAAAACATTAAAGATTTATTTAAAATTTTCCTTGTAAAAAATTGGAAAAACAACACTCCAGAAGAATTAGTAGAAATGTGGAATGAAAACCACAATACGAAAACCACAATGCGAAAAGTTATAAGTTACTTACATATACTTAAAATTAAAATACCTTATTCTGAAATTCCAAAACTTAAGAAGTACAAAAAATTATTTGAATTGCAGCAATATGAAAAAGCAAGAGAATACAAAATAGATATGTTCAAACAAAGATTGGAAATAGGATTAGACCTATGGACCGGACTAAGGCTAGACAAGTCAATTGATGTAAAAGAAGGAATGTGTCCATCCGATGAAGAAGATTGGTTTTAAAAAGTAAATTATAATTTTAAAACATAATCTACAAAACATAGACTTAATTGAAATTTCGGGAAAGCATCAAACTCAAGATGCTTCATGATAACTTTAGATTTATCATCTTTGGAGAAAAAATCTTCTACATTCTCAGTTACTTCACGCCTATTAACAACTTTTAATCCAGATTCTTGAATGTATTTTTCATAAGTCGCAAGTGGCTTAGTAATTTTAATTGATTTCATCGGTGTTGCTTCTGGAAAGTTTTGTTTTATTTCATCTTCAGACATAAACAAATGCAAAAACGCTTTGTTGATATTTTGATACAAATGAGTGGCGTGTCTGCTGGTATAAGGATGGAATCGCACATACGCCTTGCTTTGTGCATGCATTACGCTTTTTATTTTATTCAAACAATCAACGATGCTATCGTTTTCCAAATGATCCAAAACATCAAATGCCACTACGAAATCATATGGAGCATTTGCGACTACCTCATCCCAAGAAGTTGTTAGTTTTTGACTTTCAGATAATTTAAATCCTTCCCAACATTTATTACTATTAATATCGTACCCAACAATTGTTTTTGCTGCAAATTCAGAACCGACAGCCACCAAGTGTCCATCTCCGCATCCAAAGTCTAAAACTTTTTTATCTTTAACAGGATCGTCTAAATAAACCTCGATAATTCCTCGACTTCTTTCAAGTTTTTCAGTTTCATTGTTAGGATCACAAATCAAGGCTGGTTCAACAGCTTGTGGCCAAGACTTGTCTTTAATAGCCATTAAAATGGAATTTTCGCTTACAGTGTAATCTGAAAATTCTATAGATGACACAAGATCTTTTAGACTAGAAACTTGTGTGTGCAAATCAAAAATTTGTTTTTTTAAATTTGCTATAACTTCTTTGCTCATGATCGTTCCTTTATACTACTTTAATATATGATAGCTATTTTAATGGAAAATATTTTAGAATTTTCAAACCATATTGTAGATATGAACAAACTTTGCTTTTCCGATTATATTCTTTACAAAATATACCTTAAAATCAAAGAAAATAGCCCAGATGAAGTAACTTTAATTGATGTATCTAATATCACTACGAAAAAAAAATTTGATCTAGTCGTTGCATCCAGCACAGTAAATTTAAGTAATTGTAAATATTTTTTGTATATTTTATATGAAGAAGACAATTATCTTTGTGATTTTAACCACGAAAACACCGAATTTAAATCTTTGTTGTCAGTAGCAACAGATTCTAAACCAATATGTAAACCTAAAAAATTTGAAATTACAAGTCCTTTATTTGTCGAAGAAATGTTCGATATAATCAATGAGAAATGTTTTTGTTTTATGCATTTCGATGATACCAGTATGGAATACACAGAGCTAATCGATCAATACAAGACATTTCCTGTAGTTTACAGATATGATGGCAATAAATATCAAATACCAGAAAACAAAGGCCAGAGATTTTTTGATTTTAACTTTACTGTAAGGAATGATATTTTCAGTAAAACTAAATATTATATTGATTTTAGAAACGATAATAAATTTAATATTAACATTATAGAAGCTCTTAAAAACAAATGCGTTGTTTATCTTCCAAATACAGAAAAGAATAAAAAACTTTATTCACATCAAAATTTGAAATTTTTTGGGAAAAAAATAGACCCAAATCAAACATTTTGTGATAATGCTATATTGAATTGCAGCTTTCCAAACTGTGATAAAATTGTTTCTGATATTTTAAGTAAACATTTATTTGTCAAAAAAAGTAAGTTCTACATATAATTTAATGGAGGCACGACGATGAAGAAAAAAGCTGTTATAACTGGAATAACTGGTCAAGATGGAAGCTATCTGGCAGAACTTCTTTTGGATAAAGAATACGATGTAATAGGGATGGCAAGAAGATCAAGCAGTTCTAATTTCGAAAGAATAAAACATTTAGAGAACAAAATAACAATCGAATATGGCGATTTAGCAGATCAAACAAGCATCAACAGAATATTAGATAAATATAAACCAAATGAAGTTTACAATCTAGCCGCTCAATCTTTTGTCAAAACATCCTTCGACCAGCCAATTTTAACCAGCGATATTACTGGAATTGGAGTGACAAGAGTTTTAGAAGCTATAAAAACAATTTGTCCAAAAGCTAAATTTTATCAAGCAAGTAGTAGTGAAATGTTCGGTAAAGTTCAAACTACACCACAAGATGAAAAAACTAGATTCTACCCAAGATCTCCTTATGGAACAGCAAAGGCATATGCTCATCATATGACCGTAAATTATAGAGAATCTTATAATATGTTTGCTTGTTCGGGAATATTATTTAATCACGAATCACCGAGAAGAGGTAAAGAATTCGTTACACAAAAAATAATCAACGGAGCAGTTTCTATAAAAAACCAAAAATCTAAAAACATTAATTTAGGAAATTTAGAAGCGATTAGAGACTGGGGCTATGCAAAAGATTACTGTGTAGCCATGTGGCTCATGTTGCAACAAGATGAACCAGATGATTATGTGATTGGAACTGGAAAAACTAATTCTGTTAAAGATTTCTGTGATATTAGTTTTAAATTATTGAATTTAAATTACGAAGAACATGTAGTTGTAGATGAAAATTATTTTAGGCCAGCAGAAGTCGACTTACTTGTTGCCGATGCTTCTAAGGCAAAGTCAAAGTTAGGATGGGAACCAAAAACTAACCTTGAAGAACTGATAAAAATTATGATTGAAAGCGAAAAAAGAAAGCAATTCTACAATTGCTTTCTTTTTTCGGATTAATTAGAATTATTACTTTGGTGGCAACGTTTTGTTGATTGGAGTTTCTTGACTAGGCTTTGTCAATTTAGGCTTTTCAATAGTAGGTACAGCAATCAAAGCATCCTTTTGTGCCTTTACAGCAGCAGGACAATTGCCGTCTTCGGTGGCACGATGATATCCATCCTCATACGCCATTACTCTTACATCTTCAACTTGATTCAAGCCACGATAATAGCCTGAATGCCAGATGGAAGAAATTTCATTTTCTTCTGGTCTTGCATTGTTTACCACAGACAAAATGCCTTCGATTTTACCTTGATTTTTAGCGACTTCCATTTGTTCGGTCTTCAGACCATTCAAATGTGAAATAAGAAGTTCGTTATAACCATTTTGAGTAAAACTATCCTTCTGATTCATTAGATCAGAATACATTCCATAATTGCCAATTTTATATTGTTGCACAATATTGGCACCAATAGAAATTGCTAAAAAAGAATAAATCAACGCCTTTTCCATCTCTAGACTCCTTCATAAAAGATAAAACAATAAACCAAATCACATTTACAAAATTACTATAAAATAAAAATTTGTAAATAGAAAAAACCAGTAATTTTTTAAATTACTGGTTTTTTGTTTTAAAAAAATAATTATCGTTTTAGAAAACGACCACCACGACAAGAAGACGAAACCCTCTTCTTTGAAGCACTCGAACAAGATCCGCAACTTGCAGTTTGATTTCTGACTACGGACTTAGATCTTACTACAGACTTGCAAGTGCCATTTGCACATGTGTCTACTTTACCAGAAGCACTGCCGATTTTTGTAGGTGCTTTATCAGCAGCTTCAAAATTTATGCTCTCAACATTAAGAGCAAGGCAAACCGTCAAAATAGTTCCAAACATACAACGACTCCTAAAAAAGTTACTTTCTTGATCGATCCAACAATCAAGATAACTAATATATATCACAAACTTTTAAAGTGTAAAGAACAAAGTTTAATTAGAAAATACAGTTACCCAATATAATCTATTGTTTTTGGGAGATACTCCAAACCCAATTTGTTTAAATTGCTCATTTAATATATTTTCTCTATGTCCTGTCGAATGCATCCATGAATTTAAAACATCTTTTTCATCTTCTTGTCCGAATGCTATATTCTCACCAACTAAATTAAACTTTTTAAGTAAATCACTAATATCAGAATGATATAAAGAATCTTGATTCGCCATGGTTTCAGCATGATTTTGTGCATAAAATGTCAAATTGTCATTTGGAATAAATAAATCTAACCCTTTAGATAATCTTTCTTTGTTATGTAATTCCAACAATTTTTGATACACAAGTGACAAGTCATATACTTTGTCGCTAATGCCTATATTGCCTTTGGAACAACCAAACAAAAAAATAAAAAATACAATCAAAATAGAACTAATAATGTGTCTCATATAATATTTAGTAGTCATTTAATGTTTTTTAAAATACCAAAAAATTCTTGAAATATTAGATCGATTAATCGAGAATTTATATATAAGGATAAACAAAAATGAATGAATTAAATTTAATTGCTCCGATAAGCGAAACAGGATACGGAATCGCTGCATTCAACATAATAAAGGCTTTGTCTAAGAAGATAAAAGTAAACTTATATCCAGCCGTTGCCGAAAGCGATTTAATCAAAGATCCAACTTATAAAAAATGTTTAGAAAACAAAAGTTTTAAATCAAAAGAAAATCCGTGTCTTTTAATATTCGGTCAAGGAGACCTTTATAGATTCATCGGCAAGGACAAACATATTGGAATGTGTTTTTTCGAATTAGATAGATTTACAGACCAAGAAAAAGACAGCATTCTTCATTGTGATTTAATTTTCGTTGCATCTAAATGGGCTAAAGATATAGTTGTCAAAGAACTAAAACAATTAAAGTCCAACATAGAAGAGACAGTTCATGTCGTTCCTTTAGGCGTAGACAGAGACATTTTTTACGATGATGATAATTACAAATTAAATCAAAAAACAACTATTTTTTATAATTGTGGAAAATGGGAAAGAAGAAAAGGCCACGATTTTTTAATCGAGTGCTTCAATCAAGCATTTAATGAAGACGATGATGTACAGCTTTGGATGCAATGTCACAATTTCTTCATCGGGCCAGAAAACAACAAATCTTGGGAGAATTTATATTCAAATACAAAATTAGGAAAAAAAATAAGATTCGTGCCAAGACAAAAAACACACAAAGATGTAGCCAAAGTAATGAACACAATAGATTGTGGAGTTTTTCCAGTAAGAGCAGAAGGATGGAATTTAGAATTACTAGAAGTTTTATCGTGTGGAAAAAATGTTATAACATCAAATTATTCTGGTCACATGGAATATTGCAATAATGAAAACAGTATGCTTTTTGAGATAAAAGAGTTAGAACAAGCATTTGATGGAATGTGGAATCAAGGACAAGGATTTTGGGGTAGACTGGCAGAAAAACAACAAGAGCAAATTGTAAAGCACATGAGAGAAACACATAATAAAAAACAAAATAATTTGTTAGGTAAAAACCAAAATGGCATCCAAACAGCTATAAATTTCAGTTGGGATGCCACCGCAGATAAAATATGTAAAATTATTTGGAATCAAATCTAGAAGCAGTAATTCTTGGAAGAATCATCAATTCTCTCAACTCTGCATCTTCGATAACTAAATTACACGCATCGGACACACTACTCTTTTTTATAAGACAATAAGGTCTCAAAACATATTTGGAATCATTTGTAAATTCTTGATATGTCACAACCCTTACTTTGGTGCATCCATCTTTATCTTTAAAGCCACAAAGAGCCTTGCCTATTATTTTTATTTCTCCAGTGGTTCTATCAGTAATAGTCACTGGTTTATTAGCTATATCTTTCAACCAAGCATCGACAACTTTTGTTGTGTATACATTGTTTATACTGTTTGGCATATCAACTTTTACAAAATCTAAAAGAATTTCATCTTTAGACAATTTATCATTATCCTGAGAAAAAACAAGCATCATAGAGAAAATAAAACTTTTAAAAATCATAACTACTCCTTTGAAAAACTATAAATTGAACGACATCAAACTAACACGATTGAAAACAAATTACAAACCCAATTTACAAATTCATATCATGAACTCTGTTTGTTTTTACGAAAGTGGTACACTTTGAAATATCTTTGAGTTTATTGGTTCCGACATAAGTACATGTGCTTCTAAGTCCGCCCAGTATTTGTTCTATTGTTTGTGAAATAGAACCCTTAAAAGGAACTTTAATAGTCGCACCTTCGGAAGCACGATAAACGGCTTTGCCACCATGATGTTTAATCATGGCCGTATCGGAAGACATGCCGTAAAAAATCATACCAATTTTATTTCCATTTTCATCATATGTGAAATCTCCATCGCACTCAATGTGTCCAGCAAACATTCCGCCAATCATCGAAAAATCGGTACCAGCAGCAAAACTTTTTGCAATATCTCCGGGAGTTCTGCAACCTCCGTCTGCACAAATATGACCTCCCAATCCATGAGCAGCATCAGCACATTCTATAATAGCAGAAAGTTGCGGATAACCAACACCTGTGATGTGACGAGTTATGCAAGATTTACCACTTCCAATTCCGATTTTAACTATATCGACTTTACCAGCAATAAGCAACTCTTGAACCATTTCTGCCGTACAAACATTTCCAGCCAATAACACAGAATATGGAAACCATTCTCTGATTTGCTTGCATTTATCGACAAATTTTTGTGTATACCCATTTGCCACATCAATGCATATGAATTTCAATTCAATGTGTAAATCAGATATTGTTTTTAATTTTTCCAAATCCTGTTCGTTTGTTCCAGTAGAATAAAAAACTCTTTTTGCAACATCTGCTTCTTCGGTGTAAAACTTTTGAATTTCATCTACTTTATAGAACTTGTGCAAAGCAGTCCAAACATCAAATTTAGACAACGCTCTTGCCATAGAAAATGTTCCAATCGTATCCATATTGGCAGCTATAATCGGACACCCAACATCAAACTCGATATTAGAATTACAATTAAGAAATTTATAATTTCTTTTTAAATCTACATCCAACCTGCTTATAGCTTGGCTTCTTTTTGGTTTTATAAGAACATCGTTAAAGTCCAATTTTATTTCGGATTCAATTTGCATTTCGCCTCACTTTGATTTTAAAGTCTGCCATTTTTAACCGACACGCATGGATTATCAAGTAATGTAACGACTTCAATGCCGAGCATATATTCTTTTGAATTTTTCATTATTCTTGGCCAATTCAATGTTTCTATTTCAAATCCATTATCTTTAAAATTATCTAATTCCTCTAAAGGTAATTGAACCACTCCAACAAGTTCTTTTCTACTGTAGTTTCTACGAGCGAAACTTTTAGCAACATCTAAACTATAAAAAATTATAATTTTAGGTTTTTCGTTGTGTGAAATTTTACAACAAAGAGGAACCCAAGATTCTTTTCGACATTCCGAATTTATTTCGTAAAGCCCTAATTCGTTTTCAGAAGAAAGTATTGCGTAAAATACTGACATTTGTATCACCTCAAGAAAGCGATTCAGCTTTTAAATACAAGTACTTTGGTGGACTTTTATAAAACATATTTATAAATGAACATAGAAAAACAGAATGAGGAGTTGAACCAGTAAAGTTTTGCGATTCGATCAAATAGACATACCCATCAAAGAAATAATCTTTGAATTCTAATTTAACATCACAAGTCGGAAAGTATTCTTCGGAAAAAAGCAGATTAAATCCTTGTTCTGGATTTTTTATATTTTTGGCTTCACATCCCATTCTTATGAAAGAATCAGCACCAATAATTATTGGCGATATAGTTCCAGAAACAATCGGTGATGGAGCTAGTGGGTAATCTTTATTTTTATAATTAAAAAACCATTCGGAACTAACCATGAATGGTCTTATTGTGTTTACGCCTATCTTTTCAAATTCAGTTTTAAATTCATTATAAACATTCGGAGATTCACTTGGAAATATAGACATGAATTACTTCCTGTTTTTATTATTCATCATAATAACTTCTTCGATTCTATCATGGACTGGTTGCAAGTAAATAGTAATCTCAACAGGCTTGTTTTTAAATTTAGCACTTACACGCACAGAAGGAATTCCATCGTGGTTTTCACAGAAAGAACAATAAGTGCCAACACAAATCTGTAATATTTCCCAATGTGGAGCAAGAATTAATTTTGTTAAATCCATAGTGAAGCAAGAAACTTTTTTAGCTCCATCTTCGATTCCTCCTAGCACTTCTTGATATACAGGGGAAACTTTTAATTGCCATTCTCCGTCAGACTTTTTTTTAGAATTTAAATTTTTTCTAAATACAAAATCGGCACTAACTTTTTTACATTCATGAATGCTGCACCAAATGTCTTTGAGACTACTTAAAACACCTTCTTGCCATTTGTTTAACGGAACGCTGTTCTTTCGCATGTTATTTCCTTGAAATTAATGTAAAGTTCAAATTTTCTATTCGCAATAATCTTCTTCGTAACAATCTTCAATGTCAGCGACAAGTCTTTTGTGTGACTGGTTTTGAAAACCACTATGATCTGATGATTCTTTGCGACAAGGCACCCTCCTTGATCCTTCTCTTTTGTTAGATGTAGGCACTAATTGCTTGGCGAAAGCGACCAACGCCTTGTTGTCACAAAAATTAGATAATATTAAACTTTTTAAGACTTTACAAAATTCATTGTTAAGTGCCACCACAGTTTCTTCGTTGGAATGCCATATTTTAAATGCATTTGACTTTGGTGAATTGAATTCTTGATAATTTTCATTCATGATAGTTCTCCCAATATGATTTAAGAAACGATATTAGACAAGATGTAATTTTTAATTTTACTAAATGCAGATTTAACAAGTTGAGAAATTCTCATTTTTGTTAAATTCATCTTATTAGCAATTTGCGTTTGCCATCCATATTTCATATCAGTCAACAACGCAAATTGCAATACTTCCTTCTCGTTTTTTGAAAGATTGGCATGTTTCAATCCGAGTTCTATTTTACCTCTAAAATCCCCATCTATAGATGTTCCTTCCGATTCTTGATTTGAAACTACAAATTCACATATGTTTTTTCTTTTGGATTCCACTTCTAAATCACAATTTTCAATTAAATAATCATTGACGACATCTAATGGTTTCACAGTGTTTTTCCTAAGCAATGCTTTGTGTAAATAACGAGTGTCTTTTTCGCTTAATTCCATCATTTCTATACACTTTTCTGAATTAATTATTTCATTAGATTCGACATACATATTTTTCATAATAGATTTAAATTTCTTTAACAATGTTTTTTCTCTTGCTGGAACCTTAAGGACATTTTTTCTTCCATAAGCTCTAAACAAGTGATTTTTCATAACAACACAAACAAATGTAGAAAAACAAATCTGATTATCTGAATACGAATAAATCGCATCAATTAATTTCAAATAAGAGTCTTGATAAAGATCGAAATTACTTTCAAAATAAGATCCTATAGGATTTCTTCTTTGATATTTAGAAATCATCGAATAAAGCAACTTACTATATCCACACACCACTGCTTCTTCGATGGATTTATTATCGAGTCTAGCCAGTTTTTCATATTTTGTTTTTCTAATCACACAACAATCATCAAAAAAATCTACTTGTTTATCTTTGGGAATAAATTCCATACAGAAAGCAAAATTTCCACTTAATATAGCATCACGAAAGACTTTAATTTTTTTCCTTGAAGGAATACAAGCGTACCACTTTTTAAGCAAAGAATTTACTTCGCACAACTTTGATGTAATGAATTTTTTATTTTCCTCTGAAAGCTGATAATGAGGAATACTTTGCCATAAATTAGAATCATGTAAGTTCATGTTTATTCTCTTTCCTTAGAAAATTAAAACTACAAATTAACTTTAACACAAATATATGTCTCACAGCGACTAAAATGCCTGAAAATTATGAATAATTTTTAAATAATAAATATATACTTAACTAGAACGATCTAGCCGAAAATGTATGTTTAATCCTTAATATTCAGGTGCAAATGGAAAGAGTATCAGTAATTCAAGGCAAGCTGCCAGTTTTGATCTTAGCTCCACATGGATACAAGGGAGACGACATAAATACTGACATTATTGCTAGAAAATTAGCAAAAAAACTTAACTCGTATGCAGTTATAAACAACGGATGGGAAAGATCTGAAACAGTAGATATATGGAAAGATAAAGCTAATTGTAACAATGTTTCTCACTGTCATGAAGATGTGGTCAAGGAAGAATTTTTAGATCCAATCATGAAAATTAAATCAAAAATTTTAAATTACAGTGGAATTATGCACATATTTATAATCCACGGTATGAGCAGCAAACATGTTCAAAAAAACAAAAATGTCGATATCGTTGTTGGCTACGGTTCTGGCAGTCCAGATTCTCTTTCTTGTAATATATGGAGAAAAAACTGCATAATTCACGAACTAGAAACACAAGGATTAAATGTTTACGAAGCAAACAAAAATGGGATTTTTAGTGGCTGGGCAAAGAACAACATGAATCAATTATTTCGCAAATGGTATCATGACGAGTCCGTCCAATCATTTCAATTAGAAATAATAGACGGTCTGCGTGATAGCGATGAAATATGCGATATGCTTGGTGATTGTATAAAAAAAGCTATAGAAAACTATTTGTTCACTAAAATTTTCGATCAAACCTATTTAGTTAAATTATTTTAATAAAATTCTTTTCTATTTCGTAGAAAATATTTTTATTAAGTACGCAAACATATTTGTTGTCAATCATAACAACTGAATTCAATAAAGTATTTCTTTTTATACAAGCAATATGATTCTGTTTTTTGTTTTCATAAATTGGTATGGCGTGAAACTTATTGTTTTTTTCAATAATACACATGTCGTTCACGACCATAATTGATCCTGCTACTTTTTTTCTCGTATGATCTTGAATTATTTTATTGTGCTTCACAGTAAGGAAATAAGAATTCTTAATATTTTCCAATGAAACATTTAATTGTTTTCTGCTTATTTTAGATTTATTTTCATTTAAAAAATCTCGCAATTGCTTTATGACAAATATAGGTATTCTATTATGACCTTTCAAACCATTGCATGTAGAACACATTGTTTGATAGTTAGAATGATGATCTTTACCGCCTAAACATTTAGGAAGCACATGATCTTTTGTCATTAACACATAACTATTGTTTTCAATTGCATACAAATTAAAGTGTGGGTGTGTGTCCTCAATTGGCTTTTCTAGAACAAATCTATCTCCTTTTAAGCCACAGACAACACATGTATTGTTTTCACGAAACAAAAAATACCTGTGAGTGTTCATTCTCACCAAGTATTTTTTGTTTTTAATTTTAAATGTTTTATAACTTGGATCATTGCTAATTAAATTTATAACCGAATCGTAATCTGTTTCAGCTATATAATTTGGACTTAGATTTGTTTTTTCGTTTGAAGTGATTTTTAAATTTAAAATATCAAATTTTTTAGAGATATAATTTTCAATTTCTTTTTTAACGTTTTCTTCGTCTAAATCTTCGCCCAAAAACTCAACATTCAAATTTAATCCTACTCTTAATCTGTGCATTTATCCTCTTCTCGCCAATCCCATTTCAACCGATCTATTACAGTACAACATCTTTCATTTCCTCTGCGAGATTATCTGCTTCGCATTGGTTTTCCAATAGCTTATACACCATTAGCCCACAATATGCAGATCCAATCTTGTCCTTGGTTGATTTGCTGTAGTTTTTAATCCACCAAGCTATGCAAGGGTTTGTACGCTCTAATAGCCTAAGAGAGTCTTTTAGATACTTTATATCACTTTCCTTGCTCATGTTTTGAGCAATAGCAGCACCAATTACTGGGTTTACTACTGGCAAATTTTCCATTACAAATAACTCCAAAAAAATAAGTACTATATTATTCTTTTATTTAGGACACATATCAAGAAGATATAAAATAATGTTAGTTTTCATGTCATCTCGCAAAAAAACTAACAGGATGATATAACCCGACAAATCGAATGGTGTTTCTAATTTGCTATACTGGGGTAAAACCTTTTTAGTGGTTGTAATCTAAATTATAGAATCGAAATTGATTTCATTCAATTCAATGTAATTTTTATATTTATGCGATAAATAATAAAAAATCATTTAGGACATGATAATTAATTTGGCTATTCGAATACGCTGTAATTTTTAAGAACATCTTCGTGATTGTTTATCCCATACAACCATGCAGTATTGCCAATTAAAGGAGCCTTAACATGAGTGCTATTCGTTAGTCCGACATGATTGACCAAACTAGGATAAGGATAAAAACAATCAAGTTTAAAATCTTGTGTTATTTCACCTATAATTCTATCTTGTAACTTTTCAAATGTATGATACTTATCCCATTTGCTCAATACGAACTCACAAGTATCTTTTTGCATCAACATGAACTGAGTACCCCATGTGTTCATGCCCATGTTTAATTTTTTCCATCCAAATGTTTTAAATACATAATCTTTCATTTGACTGTAGATCAATGGGGTGTAGCAACTGATATATCCTATTTTTCTATTTATTTTTTCGACACTTGATTCTAAAACATCAAACAAACAAGGTTTACACAAAATATCATCTTCACAAACTACCAACCAAGGAGAATTGGAGTTTTTTAAAAGATACTCCCAAGCAAGTTTGGTATTTTCAACCATACCTAGATTTTTAATGTTTATATTGATTTTTAAATTATCAAATTGATCAAGAAAACTTGTATCCACATCTTCTACTGGATCTATAAACAAATTGATTGTATTATTGAATTTGGCATTTCGAATTG
>Ga0209500_10000772_pt1 | contig 26227 bp, 19 predicted proteins | sample S_140212_EF_Meta_FD_187323 | JGI IMG/M metagenome (GOLD analysis project Ga0209500, IMG submission 187323) | Freshwater microbial communities from Lake Simoncouche, Canada to study carbon cycling - S_140212_EF_MetaG (SPAdes) (version 2) | ecosystem: Environmental > Aquatic > Freshwater > Lake ...
CGGCTCTTGAGCACTTCCAGCATGGCTAGGCTCGTTACTAAAATGGCCGGCTGGCTTATGGACGTTGTGTTGAGCTGGTCCGACGGACCGTTTTTACAGATGGCAGCCAGATCGTAACCGAGGATCGCACTGGCTCGCGAGAACAGTTCCGCAGCCCCCGGATTGGCGTTGCACCACTCGCCCACCATGCCAACCGACTGCGAGCCTTGACCGGGAAAAAAAACGGCAGTCAGCCCAGATGGCGGTGGGCTGCGATCTGATGGCGTGACTCTTGGCTCACGTGCCAACGGCCTATTCCTTCATCTTTACAACGGCGCGGCCCATGTAAAAGCCGCAATTGCCGCAGATCCGGTGCGTGGGCACGGCCTTTCCGCAATTGGAGCAGAATGTCAACTGCCTGGGCGTAAGAAAATCGTGGGCCCGACGGGAGCCCGTTTTTTGATTGGATTGACGTCGCTTTGGAACTGCCATGAGATCACCTCGGAGCCTACGGACGAATGAACGGCGTACTCTAGCCGCCAAAGCCCACTGCGGTCAATCTGAGGCACAATTTCGACGGCAAAGTCGCAAGGAGCAAAGGGGCACAACGCTGCCTAGCCTCGACTTTTACCGTGCACTCCACGTGCCAATCACGACGGCAGGATGCCCTTCAAACTCAAACAGCCGCCGCCGACTAAAATAGCCGCCGCTGAGGGGCCACCTGCGGCATCGCTCCCAAGTGCTCTTCGCCGCGAGGCGTGAGGCGGCGACCCCGCGGCGTCCGTACCACCAATTCGCACCGCAACAGAAATGGTTCGACGTCGTCTTCGAGCGTATCGGTGGCGGTGCTCATGGTGTGTGCTATGGCCTCCACGCCCACAGGCCCACCCCCAAACACTCGCTGGATGGTATCCAAATATTTGCGGTCGAAGCCGTCCAAGCCCAGTTCGTCGATTCCCTGCATTTCCAAAGCGGTCTTGGCAATCTCGATGGTGAGTTCGCCATTGGCGCGGCTGGTCGAAAAATCCCGAATCCAACGCAACCGATTGTTGGCCAACCGCGGCGTGCCCCGACTCCGACGGGCGATCTCGTCGGCCGATGCATCATCCATCGGCATCGAAAGTTTGGCTGCCGACCGACGCACAATCTCTGCCAACTCATCAAACGAATAAAAATCGAGGTGCTCTCGCATTTGAAAGCGGTCACGGAGCGGAGCCGAGATAAGACCCGCGCGGGTTGTCGCACCCACAAGCGTGAACGGCCGCAGCGGCATGTTGATCGTGCGAGCCGCCACGCCGTCGCCCAACGTGATGTCGATGCGAAAGTCTTCCATGGCCGGATAGAGAAATTCTTCGACGGCGATCGGGAGCCGGTGAATTTCGTCGATAAAAAGTACCGAGCCCTCGGATGCATTGCTCAGATAGGGGAGCAGATCTTTGGGGGCTGTGAGCGCAGCACCACTGGCAATTTGCAGCGACACTCCAAGTTCTTTCGGAATACAGGTGGCAAATGTTGTCTTCCCGAGGCCTGGGGGGCCGTCGAGCAGGATGTGACCGAGCACCTCCCCTCGTTTGCGAGTCGCATCCACAGCAATCATCAGCCGCTCAAAAACAGCCCGCTGGCCTACCATATCGGCCATCCGCTGTGGCCGAAGCGCGCGATCCTCAACGGCGGCTTCCTCTGTTGGCTGAATCGTTGGCTCTCGAAAACTCGTCATGAAATATTCCTACTGACACGCATGCGTGAACGAGAAGTCTATCGTTTGTATCCGAATGCAATGGTCTATTTTGTTGCAATTCGTTGCGTTACGGCAGTGACAGCACCTGCGACTGTGATTCGAGCAGGGTGCGAAGCGAAGCGTAATCGATCTCCTGCACGCTGCAATGAGACCGAGCCGCCAACACAGCAGCGTTCGCGGCCGCATCGCCGAGCAGCATAAAGACCGGCTCCATCCGTGCCGACCCGTACGCAATGTGGCTTGCCGAGAGGCAGATCGGGACGAGTAGATTCGTACACTCCGCTCGCTTCGGCACGAGCGAACCGTAGCCGATCTGGTAGGGCTGCTTTGGGTGTACGCCGATATCGCCTTCGCTCTGTACCGTCCCCTCTGGGGTGACGTAGCGGCGGACATTGTGAGAATCCAGCATGTAGGATCCCATGCCGATCGGTTTCTTCACGGCGCGGTTTCCCAAGTTCGACGCCCTTCTCCCGATCGAGCAATGCCTCGCGGATGATCGCAACCCCGTGCTCCTCAAGCCACTGGTCAAAAATCTGCTCCGCGACGTGCGGTTCGAAGAGCCACATGGAATGGTCGTCGGCGTCACTCTTTGAAACTTCCTGCCCGAGCGACCCAAAGGCTTCCCGTGGCTGCCACTTCCACGCATTGGGCGATTGGTAGTGCTTCCAGACGCGGCAATAAAACTCCCTTGCAAGGCCACCGATCGCGCGGGTATTTCCACTATCGGTATAGCCGAGACCGCCGCTGGAAAGCCCTCCGAAATGCTTGTCGGGCGATACAAGCACCACATTTGCGCCGAGCATCGCGCAACAAATCGCCGCCACCACCGCTCCGCTTGTGCCGCCGTAAATCACGACGTCGTGCTGATCATCCCGGCTGCTAGAGGCACGATGCTCATCGGCGCTGCAAAGCATGGGCTTGGCCGATTCGACAGCACAAGCAGGCATGTACAGGCCGACGAACCCCAGAAACATGAGCCCACAGGCACGCCAAAACGTCTGTGTTATGCACTCACTCATTCGAAAAGTTTTCCTGACGATGCCCCTAGGCTGGCGATGAACGGCGAACGAAACGACTGGCAATACGATGAGAGAGATACTGTTCGCCACACACCGAAAGGTGCGTGGCGATTCTATCAACTCTGAAGGGTCGCATAGTGGTCTTCAACGTGGCCGGTGCATCTGCCGGTAAATGGCTTCCAAGGCCTCTTGTACATCTCGGTATTTCTTCTTGCCTTCGCGCAGCGCGTCAACCAACCGCCGGGCATCGGTATCGGAGTGACCCAGCGACCGCAATACTTCAAACGTTTCCGCAAAGACGTCGGAGCCCTTCACGCATTCACCGGGCGACTCCCTCGCGATCAGCAGCGCGAACTTTGGCATCCGCCGCCGCAGTTTTGCGATCATCCGCTCGGCGGTTGCTGGCCCGATCCCGGGCAGCGTTGCCAAGAGCGTGGCGTCCTGCTCTTCGATGGCAGTGGCAATCTCACCCACGGCTCGCACCATTGCGCGAAGGGCCTTGCGTACTCCCACTCCGTCGACTTCGCAGATCAAGTCAAAAAATTCCCGCTCCAGCTCGGATAGAAATCCAACCAGCCTAGGCACCAAGTTCCCTCGGCCTGGAGTGCCTTCAAGGAACTCCAGCGTGTGGAGCGTGATGGTCTGCCCCACCTTGCCCTGCAGTTCTCGTCGCACCATTTCCGGCACGAGAACCTCGTGCACGAGCGGCCCAACAGCGACATCGATGGCAGTCAATTCAACTTGGCCAAGCACGCCGGTCATCTTCTTAATCAAGGTCATTCACTCCCAAGGTGTCAGAGGCCTGCCCGTAGTGGACGCAGTCGCAAATGGTAGTCGGTAAGGGCCACCGCCAATGCGTCGGCAGCATCGGCGGGCTCCGGGCGGCCAGCCAGCCCCAGTTCGCGTTGCACCGCAACTTGGATCTGTTCCTTGCCGGCGTGGCCGCTCCCGGTGAGCATGCTTTTCACCCGGGTCGGCAGGTAGTTGTATACGGTCAGATCTGCCTGTGCCGCAGCCAAACAAATCACGCCCCTCGCGTGGCCCATCAAGATGGCCGTCTTGGGAAACTTTGCATGCACAAACAGTTGCTCAATGGCCATCGACGAAGGCTGAAAAGCCTCGAGCACCTCCCTCACGCCGGCGTAGATCGTAAATAACCGCTGCTCGAGCGATTCGCCCCGCGACCGCACGGTGCCAGCCTCAACGAGCCTTACCGTCGGCCCCACGCACTCGATAACGCCATAGCCGGTGATGTTGAGACCAGGGTCAAACCCGACGATTCGCTGCGTGTGCGGCTGACAATGCATCTCAAAAGCCTCATGCAAGAAAGCATTCGCGGAATGGGCGAGACAACCAACGAGAGATGGCCGCCTGCGGAACTGCCCATGACGCTGATTCGGTCAGGATCGATGCCGAGTTCTTTCGCATGCCCGCGCATCCAACGGATCGCCTCAGCGCGAAAGAACGCGAGCCCTAGGCCGTTGAACGTGAATACACCCCACTGGGCTCGAACCAGTAACCTTCGGTTCCGTAGACCGATGCTCTATCCAATTGAGCTAGGGGTGCGAAGTCTGACAGAGGCAGAATACAGCATCATGCGTTCGGCACCAATGCTGAAACAAAAACAGGCTCAAACATGCCGTTCAGCCAATGCCATTCGGTGCGCAACTCGGGCTTCTCAACGCTCCAAAGCTGGCACGAGAAAACCATCCTTATCGACATCAAAAGCGGTGTCCAGAAGGCATGCGGCCGGAGAATCATCCTGCGCCTGCTCGAAGGGCAGGGCAAGGGTTGCGCCGATCGCAAGCGTGCCCGACTCCTCCGCCGAAATCCCACGCGAAGCAAGCGATGACCGCCCCAGTTTCTCTCGCATTGATGCCTGAGGCCAGACAACGACTCCGTTGATCACCCGCCCCACTGTGTCGCGTCTGAACGTGATCTCGTGATCGGCGACCGCACGGGCGGGCGGGGTGTTCATCGCCACAAGCCCGCCTGTGCCACGTGGTGCAAAGGCCACGACGGGCTCAATGCCAAAGGCCTCGCGAAACTCGTTGGCTGCCTGTTGTGTGCCGCTGAGCTGCGCACAATCGTCCAACGGTATCACCACGGCTTGGAGTGTCTGCGCTGGCCGCACCCGCTCGGCAGCCATAGCCCGCACCTGCTCGGCTCGTGCCACCCAGATGGTGATGCCCTCGCTGGCAATCACTTCGGCAAGCAACTGCATGGAACGTGCGCGGTCGGCCACGACGGCGCGGATCCCAAGCAAGGCCCCTCCGTAGAGCCCCAGCTGCACGAACAGCGGGTCGCCCGGCTCAAGCGACGTGAGTAACCGGTCCTCCCGTCGGACCAAACAGGCCCCATCAAAAGCCTCCGCCCCAGCAGCCAGTGCCGCCCAGTCAAGGCCTTTTGAGCCTGCGCTATCGATGGCAATCAGTTGCCGAGCAATGTGCCGCCGCGAGAGTTCTGGCTCGCTCGCTCGCAGCCCTGTTGCATGTGCGTCGATCGCCGGTGGCGATGCCGGCTGCCCGGTTGCAAGGTCCAAAGGCACTCCCGCAAGCAGGGCCGAACAGGCCGCCAACAGACCGCCGGGAGCCGCTGCGTCGCTGCCGTTTTCAAAAAGAGCCTTCGCGTTGGCTCGCTCCAGTCCCTTGAGCACATCGGCTCCGGTGTGCCGTGATCCATCGGCACAGATCGCGACCACATGGTTGCGAAAACGACGCAGCCACACCATGAGTTCTCGGTCAGCAGAACGCGATTGACGCAAACGCTCGCGAACGGCCACCGCCGTGAGTTCCTGTATGGCCAGCCTGGCTGCGTGACCGGATGTGCCTATTGGCAAAGGAGAACCGAACGTGAGCGTGAGCGGCCGACGTAATCCCCGAGGCCATTTTGTAAAGTAACGCCCCTCCGAAAACGAGAGCAGGCTCCCCCACATGCCGTCGATGTGCAACGGCACAATTGGCGACTCGACTCGCTGGAGAATCCACTCCAGCCCGCGTTTGAAACCCAGAATCTGGCCGGTGCGAGAAATGCCTCCCTCGGAAAAAATCCCCACAGCATCGCCGTCGGCAAGCCCCGACTGAATCGTTTTCATCGCTGTACCGATGGATTTTGGACGGGGATCAAAGAGAATAAACCTCCATTGGTCAGCCAGCATCCGCATGAATTTGCCCTGAATGTTCGGCGCGTAGACGACCAGCCGAATCGGCCTCAGGCCAGCCAGCACAACAATGAAGCCGTCCAACCAAGAGAGATGATTGGCTACCACCACAACGGGCCCTGTAGCGGGCATAAGATCGGCGTGCTTCACGCGAAAACGGTAGAGCAAGCCGACCAGCGATGCCACGAGCATACGCAGCGATGCGCGGGGGGCCGCGTACACGGCAATAGCAGCGGCTGCAAAAGCCATCCCACCAAAAATTCCAAAAATGCTGCGGGCTGAAAGGAACGGTGCGGCCTCCACGCCAGGAACTGCCGCGGCAAGTGGGCTGCGGAGCAGGCCATAGAGCAGTGATGCGACGAAGATGCCTGCAAACGTGAGCAAGTTTGTGACTGCCAGCAGCGAGCCGCGTCGGGCCGCGGGGCTCTGCTCCTGAAAATAGGCCTCTAGCGGCACATCAAACACGCCCGCGCCAAAACCCAAGAGACTCAGCGCAACCGCCGCGAACCACCAAGCTAATCCGTAGGAACCGTCCGCTAAAAAGATCGGCTGCGGCGAACACGCCAGGCACACTGACGCCACTGCCATCACGATCGCACCAATCGGCACCAGCCCTCGGTTCACTCCTCGCGGCGAAAGCCTACCGGCGCAGAGACTGCCTAGGCCGATGCCGAGGACCAAGGAAAGCAAGAGCGGCACAATCTGGCTCTGCGAGGTGGCGCCTCCTTCGCTCGCAAACTGATCCACGTTGAGTTGTGCAACTGCGCCTAAAGCCCAGAAAAAAACGATTCCAGCGGCGGTTGCCGACAATTCCCTTCTGCGAAAAAGATCCGCCAGATCGGCTCCCGTGCGAGCCATCGCATTCCATGGAGGCCGCATGGTCGGAGCGGCAGCCACTCGCGGCACGAGCATCCATGCGGCGATCCAACCAGCTACAGCCAGCCCGATTAATGCAATGGCAGCAGGCACGGCGTGAGCCACCATGGGAGCCGAGTGCACCACGCTATCGCTGCCTGGCACGGGCGTGCAATCGGCCAGCCAGTTGCCGCCGGCCATGCCCACCAGCGTCGCGGCAAGCGTTGCCATCGCAAAAATTCCGTTGGCGTGCGAGAGTTTGTTGGCTGGCACTATTTCCGGGATCGTGCCAATGACGCTCGGTGCCAACAGCGCAGCCTGACAACCGATCACCACCACGGTGCCCAAGAGCAGCCAGAGTCCGGCGGGGAGGCCAATGAACGAGTCGCCCGATCGCACGCCCCATGCCACAGCAGCGGCAGCGGCAGCGGCAATCAGAATCTCCGCAAATTTGCACCACATGATCACCGATCGCTTGGGGTAGCGGTCAGCCAAATAGCCAGCCAGCCATGCCAGCAGTACAAACGGCAGCACAAACCCCGCGGTGCCAACCGTCAACACCACCGCCACCTGCCCGCCATCCACGGCCTGCTTTCCCAAGCCGATCGCCAGCCATCGCAAGACGTTGTCGTTGGCGACAGTCAGCACCCTCAGTGCCACAAGGGCAGTGAATCCAGAGCCAGCCCTCACATTGTGCCTCTGATCTTCTTTTTGGTCGGTGTTTTGGGCGTCTTTTTTGTGGTCTGAGGGGGTCTGCTGCATGGCCATGATTTCCAACTGTCTGCTTCAGAAAATACGTAATGAACCCAAGAAATGGGCTTCCAGCTCCATACCTTTTACCCATCTTCACCGCTGCGATGTTGAACTTTGCGGGCGGTTTGCAGGAGGGGCGGGTTGGGCGTATTCTCCATGGAGCGGTCTGCTCGAGGCAAGGCCGTTCTCAAAACAGTTCTCAACACACGGGAATCCCAATGAACACTTCGCACTCGTTTCATTTATGTGTCTGTGCGTTGAACCGTTTTCGAACGGGGCAACTCGCTGGCGCAAACCTCTCTTGCGTCACCTCTTGCGTCACTGTTGTTGTCTGGATCGCTGCTGCATTCGGGTGGATGACTCCCTCAGATGCCCAAACAATTGTCTACCGGCCAGTGGTGCCAATGTTTGCTCCGGCGGCTGGCCCGTACGTCGCCAACTACACGCCCGCTGGCAATTACGCAGCCGTGACGGCGTTCTCACCGCCCATGATCGAAGCCATGCCGATGCCCGTGGCTCCCATCCCGATTGCAGCTATGGTGCCATCCAGTTCGAGTGCTGTGACAAGCTATTACGCACCTCCGCAGGCCACTGCGATGACTGCCTACTATGCTCCTACCACTGCCTACTCTGCGCCTACCACTGCGTTCTATGCGCCTACCACTGCCTACTATGCTCCCAGCTATGCAACGCCGGTTTATTCTTCCGCGCCCGTGACAGCCTATTATGTCCCGGCGCAGATCTACCGACGAGGCCTGTTCGGGGCCTACCGCCCAGTGCGTTCGGCGTACTACTACCCGGGCTATTGAACGCCAATCGAAACTGAACCCCAGTTGAAACCAAGCCCCACGCTCTTCTTGGATCGCCTGACTTTGTTTCTTGTCCGTCCGATGCTGACATCTATAGTACGTCATCTCGATGTAGGATTTCGTGGGTAGTTGCGATAGCTCGTGTTGTCCTCCACCGTCTGCAGAAGTGTTCGGATGACTCGTACGGTCAATATCATCGGTGCTGGCCCCGGCGGGTTGGCCTGTTCCATGCTTCTGGCGAAGGCCGGCCTGCGAGTCCGCGTGCTCGAACGGCTCGACGTGCCCGGTGGACGCACCAGCACAATCTCCACGCCCGAAGGCTTTCGGTTCGATCTGGGCCCTACATTTTTTCTCTACCCGCGAGTCCTAGAAGAAATTTTTTCCGCCTGCGGCTACGACCTACGACACGAAGTGGAGATGGTGCGACTGGACCCGCAGTACCGATTGGTATTCGGCGCCGGCGGCGAACTGTTGGCAACCCCCGATATCGATCGCATGGAGGCAGAAGTCTGTCGGCTGTCCCCAGCCGACCACGGATCCTTCACCAGATTTATGGAGGCTACTCGCAAAAAGTTTACGCGGTTTGCCCCGTTTCTTGAAAAGTCCTTTGAGAACTGGCTGGATTTGGCGAATTTCGATCTCCTCAAACTGATACCGCTGCTCAAGCCTTGGAAAAGCCTCGACTCCGAACTCGGCACGTTTTTCTCCGACGAACGGATCCGTCTGGCCTTTACGTTTCAGTCGAAATATTTGGGCATGTCGCCATTTCGCTGCCCAAGCTTGTTTTCGATCTTGTCGTTTCTGGAATACGAGCATGGCGTGTACCACCCAATCGGCGGTTGCGGTGCTGTCTCGACGGCCATGGCAAGAATCGCCCAAGAGATGGGTGTGGAGATCCACTATGAAGAGGCGGTTGAGTCCATGCGGTTTGAAGGCCGACGCATCCGGGCGGTACGTACGTCGCAGAACGAATACGAAGCCGATGCTACGGTGATCAACGCTGACTTCGCCCGCAGCATGACGCGACTGGTGCCAGATCGACTGCGGCGGCGATGGAGCGATCGAAAGATCGCTGCCAAACGATTTTCTTGCTCGACATTCATGCTCTATCTCGGCATTGATGGCCGCTACGATTCAATTCCCCACCACTCCATCTACCTTTCCAAAAACTACCGAGAGAATCTGGCCGACATTGAAACCCGGCATGTGCTAGGCAGCGACCCTTCATTCTATCTCCAAAACGCCTGCGTCACCGACCCAACGCTCGCCCCGACTGGAGCTAGCACGCTGTATCTGCTTGTGCCGGTTACGCACCGCCATCCCAATGTCGACTGGCGTCGCGAAGCCCCGCGATTCCGTGAAATCGCGATCAATCAACTCGACAAAATTGGTGTGTGCGGCGTGCGAGAGCGGATCCGCTACGAGCGAATGATCACTCCCGACAATTGGCAGGATGACTACGAGATCTACCGCGGGGCAACGTTCAATCTCTCGCACGACCTTGGGCAGATGCTGCACATGCGGCCACACAACCGGTTCGAAGATTTGGAAAGCATGTACTTGGTTGGTGGCGGCACCCATCCCGGCAGCGGCCTGCCCGTGATCTACTCTTCTGCCCGGATTACCTCACAGCTCCTTCTTGACGATCTGGGTGTGGTCGCCACCGGTAACGCTCCCAGCCGAAAACAATTCCCTCCGATCTGCACCGAGGAGCCCGCGGCATCCATCTAGGCTGCGGTCAAGCATGGCATTCATGACATTCATGGTTTATCGCTCGGCCCCCCCAGCATCACTCTGAACACTTACCTGAGCCCAGACGAGTAAAGAAGGCCGCGAACCAATGCCCCGGACACACCCCCGTGAACGCAATCGTGTGGTCGTAATCGGCGGCGGCCTCGGCGGCTTGGCTTCCGCCTGCACGCTCGCGGCCCGTGGGTATGCCGTAACTCTCTGCGAGAAAAATGCGTGGATCGGCGGGAAGGCAGCCGTTCTGGCCGAGCAGGGCTTTCGGTTCGATATGGGACCGACAATCCTCACGATCCCAAGAGTGCTCAAGCGGATTTTTGCAGAGGCCGGTCGAGAGCTCGAAAGCGTTCTGGACCTAGTGCCCCTCGACCCACAGTGGCGGAGTTTCTTTTGCGACGGCTCGACGCTAGATCTCGTTTCTGACGTCGAACAGATGCGGGCTACACTCGACACCTACGCCCCCGGCACAGGTTCTGGCGATGGCTACGCTAAATTTATGTCGCTTGCTGAGCGTTTGCACAAACTCTCGAATGACTTTTTCTTTTGGCGTTCTGTGGGCGGCATAAAGGACATGTTCGACCCTTGCCGCAGCCTCACGCTCTCACTTATCAAGGAAGTGATCGGCATGCGTCCGGGGCACAGTGTAGCGGGTACCGTGCGATCCTTTGTGAAGGACGCTCGCACCGCGCAGATGCTCGATCATTTCACGCAATATGTCGGCAGCGCCCCCGATGCTTCGCCAGCTGTGCTCTGCGGCATCGCCCACATGCAGGCGCACGACGGAGTGTGGTATCCGCGTGGCGGCACTGGCGCGGTGCCACGGGCGTTGGCGAGCTTGGCGGTAGACCTTGGCGTGAACATCCGCACGGGCACGGGAGTGCGGCGGATCATCGTAGAAAACGGGAAGGTGGGTGGCGTGGAAACGGAGCAGGGAGAAACCATCCTCGCGGCCGCTGTCATCAGTAATTCCGATAGTGTTCGCACCCATCGCGAACTCATTGAAGGGCTGCCGCAGGAACGTTTTCTCAAACGCCGCACGTACGAACCAGCCTGCTCGGGCGTGGTGCTCTATCTGGGCCTCGACACTCGCTATGAGCAACTACTCCACCACAACTTTGTTTTTTCGGCTGACCCACACGAAGAGTTTGAAGCAATCTACCATCGCGGCGAACCGGCCCCCGACCCCACCTGTTACGTCTGCGCCCCGGCGGTGACGGATCCGGATGTTGCGCCTGCCGGCGGCGAGTCGCTCTATGTGCTGGTACACACACCCTACCTGCGTCCCCATCACGATTGGTCGAAAATGTTTCCCGCCTACCGCCGGAGAATCATTGACAAAATAGAACAGACTGCGGGCCTCAAGAATCTCGAACGGCACATCGTGTTTGAAAAGTCGCTCACTCCACAGGACATCCATAATCGCTACCACGTCCTCGACGGCGCCATCTATGGCTTGGCCAGTCACGGCCGATTCCTTGGCGCATTTAAGCCGGCGAACCGTTCCCCCGATATCAAGGGGCTCTATATGGCCGGTGGTTCCGCGCATCCAGGGCCCGGCATGCCAATGGTGCTGATGTCGGGCTGGATCGCAGCAGACTGCGTTGATCAAGATAAACTCGTTGAACAGTCCGACGCCCCGCGGCCAGTTGCGTGTGCCGTCTAGGCCAAGTCACCCGCGGCCAGCAGTCGGCGAAATGCCAACAGAAACGATCGACACGCATGGGCATGGAACAGAACGTTATTCATCCTCGACAGGGCGCGCAAACTGATTCGCCTCGGCAACGGCTTCCCCCGTTCTCAGCATTCTTGAACGGGTGGTTTATGTTTTATGTGCAGCGATATCTGCGGCAGCATTTTCATGCGGTGCGCTTGCTCGCGGCAACGAATTCTTCGGCCCCATGCCCGAATGGCCCCTGTACACATGACGAAAATGACCACCCTGATATTGGCAGCGAACCGATTATTCTCTACACAAACCACCCGAGTTGGTGGGATCCGCTCGTCTTCCTCACGATTGCCGCCAAGCTCTACCCTGGCCGGCTCAGCTACGGTCCGATCGATGCTCGCGCGCTTGGCAAATATCGCTTCATGGAGCGGATTGGATTTCTGGGCATCGATCAAGACACGTGGAGAGGCTCCGCACGCTTTTTGCGTATGGCCCGCGCGGCACTCCATCGCAGCGACGTAATCTTCTGGATTACAGCCCAAGGCGAGTTTGTGGATCCCCGGCAGCGCCCCGTGGCCATCCGACCGGGCGTTGGACATGCTGCCGAAGGCGTGTCCCGCGGCCTGATCGTGCCGCTGGCTGTGGAATATCCATTCTGGACAGAACGTTTTCCTGAAGCCCTAGCCGCCTTTGGCCCCGCCATGCGTCTTGCAGACGCGCCAAATCGCAGTGCCGCGGATTGGAACCGCTTGCTCGCCCAAGCCCTTGAAGCCACTCAGGATCGGCTTGCAGAGGCAGCGCAGCGGCGAGACCCCACCGCTTTTCGAACGATTGTGTCGGGCCGCGTGGGCGTGGGTGGTGTCTACGATTGGATCCGTTGCATAGCCGCGTGGTGCCGGGGCCGGAAGTTTGATGCTGCCCATGAAAATTGGGATGACAAGATAGCGAGCCCCCGAGCCGCACACAACGAGGCGTCTCAATGAGCCCATTGGCCCTTGGATTGCTCGCCTCACTGTCACTGGTATTGGCCGCACTTCCAGCATGCCTCACGCTCGCTAACCTCTTGGTATTTCGCCGCGCACCACAACCCGCCGGCACAGCAGTGCCGACTGTGTCGGTTCTCGTTCCAGCCCGCGACGAAGCCGCTGGAATCCAACGGATGGCCATGGCCGTTCTGGCCAGTTGCGGAGTCGACCTCGAACTCGTCGTACTCGACGACGGCAGTCGCGATGCCACAGCCTCGATCATCGAGGAATTATCAAAGAGCGACACCAGAGTACGCCTTGTGCGAGGCCGCCCGCTGGAGGCCGGTTGGTGCGGCAAGCAACATGCGTGCGCCCAGTTGGCCGAGGCAGCTAGGCACAACCTCTTTGTCTTCTTGGATGCCGACGTGTCGTTGGCACCCAACGCGATTGCTCGCAGCGTAGCGTTTCTAGACCAGTCGGGCACATCGCTGGCCAGTGGATTTCCCCTTCAGCTCACTGGTTCATTTTTGGAGTGGTTGCTGCTGCCGCTCATTCACTTTCTGTTGCTTGGCTATTTGCCGCTGGGGATTAGCCGCCGAAACAACTCGCCAGCCCTAGCGGCCGGTTGCGGACAACTGTTTCTTACCTATCGCCATGCGTATCTCAAAGCCGGCGGCCATGCCGCCATACGCTCGTCGCTCCACGACGGAATCAAACTGCCGCGTGCGTACCGCCGCGTCGGCCTCACAACAGACGTATTTGACGCATCCGATATCGCCCGCTGTCGGATGTACACCCGTAGCTTCGATGTGCTTCAAGGCCTCTCAAAAAATGCCACCGAGGGGGTTGGGAGCCCACGCACAATTGTGCCGTTCACGGTGCTCTTAGCTGGCGGTCAGGTGCTTCCTGTGGCGCTCGTTGCGTTCGGAATGGCAACGGGGTGGCACCACTGGCCAACGTGGGCCATCCCGATCGGCTGCGTTGCCGCAGCCTGCGTTTTTCTACCGCGATTGCTGGAAACTGCCCGGTTCGACCAGAGTGTTCTGAGCAGTCTGGCACACCCGCTAGGAATCCTTCTGTTCCTTGGAATCCAGTGGTTTGCTCTGGCCCGCCGTCTGCTTGGCTTTCGCACCAGTTGGCGAGGGAGGTCGCTTGTGCCGCAGTGATCGCCCACTGCCTATGCTAGAATCTGACCCACTATGAGCTGTGTGTATGTCTACGATGTGATCGTAATTGGAGCCGGCCACTCCGGCGTGGAAGCGGCCTCTGCGGCAGCGCGTCTCGGGGCGAAGACGGCGCTACTCACAGTGAATTGTGACACTGTCGGACAGATGAGTTGCAATCCGGCGATTGGCGGCGTGGGGAAGGCCCAGTTGGTTCGTGAGGTGGATGCTTTGGGCGGTGTGATGGGCCGCGCAATTGATGCTACCGGACTCCAGTTTCGCGTGCTCAACCGCTCGAAGGGGCCGGCGATGCACGGACCGCGAGCGCAGGCCGACAAGAAGCACTACCAAATGGAAGTGAAGCGACTCATTGAGGAAACCGATGGCCTCGATCTTCGTCAGGAAACAGTCGAGGATCTGCTTGTTGAAAATCCGCATCTGCACGCAGCGGAGTCGCCTGAACACACCCAGCCGGCGTGGCGAATCCTAGGTGTGCGAGTGCGAGGCGGTGCCGAGTACCGGGCCGAAACAGTCGTGCTCACGACCGGCACGTTTTTACAGGCCGTCATGCACACCGGCGAATCCCGAACGCCCGGTGGCAGGGCGGGAGAGGGAACCACTTCGGGGGTGAGCCGGTCGCTGGAGCAGATGGGCATTCGACTTGAGCGGTTCAAGACAGGCACTCCCTGCCGGCTCTCGGCCAAGTCGATCGATTTTTCCAAGCTCGACGTACAGGAGGGCGACCCCGAGCCGCAGCCGTTTTCTTTCTTGACCGACCGCATCGACTGCCAACAACTCGTCTGCTGGATCACTCGCACAACGCCTGAGATCCACGATCTTATCCGGGCAAATCTCCACCGCGCGCCGATGTTTACCGGCCAGATCGAGTCTCGCGGCCCCCGATACTGCCCGAGCATCGAAGACAAGGTCGTGCGGTTTGCTGACCGAGAAAGTCATCAGCTTTTTCTGGAGCCAGAGGGCCGCCAGACGCATGAGATTTACGTCAATGGCATTTCGACAAGCCTGCCTCGCGACGTACAGGATCAAATGATTCGCCTAGTGCCTGGGCTCGCCAAGGCGCAGATCATGCGTTACGGCTATGCGGTCGAATACGACTACTGTCCCCCAGATCAACTGACCACGTCACTGGAAAGCAAGCGTGTACGGGGGCTATTCTTTGCCGGCCAGATCAATGGTACCACCGGCTACGAGGAGGCCGCTGCCCAAGGCATTGTTGCTGGAGTGAACGCAGCCCAGCAATCCGCTGGACGCGAGCCGCTTGTCCTCCAGCGCGACGAATCATATATCGGAGTGCTGATCGACGATCTCGTAACACGAGGCGTCGATGAACCCTACCGCATGTTCACTAGCCGCGCCGAGCACAGGCTCTCCCTGCGACACGACAACGCCGATCGCAGGCTCACGCCCACAGCGATCCGGCTGGGACTGGCCAACGAGGAAAGGATCCGGCGCTTCGAGACAAAAACCAGCGAGATCGCCTGCGCTCTCGAAATACTCGGCAGTAAGCGAGTCGGCGGAGTGCTGCTGGAAGACATGCTCAAGCGGCCCGATTCTCGCTGGGAGCAGTGCGTGGCAGCGATGCCGTCGCTGGCCGAGGTGTCGCGAGAATCGGCAGGGCAAATCGTCAGCGACATTCGCTATGCCGGGTATCTCTCGATGGAGCGAGAGCAGATCCGACGACGGAAGCAGCAGGGTGGCCGCGTGATTCCTGCGGGTCTTGATTACGCCGAAGTGCGGCACCTGCGGGCCGAAGCGCGGGAAAAACTGCAGCGTGTGCAGCCGCAGACATTTGCGCAAGCTGGCCGAGTGAGCGGCGTGACTCCGGCCGATCTGGCGCTGGTGCTGATGCATCTGGAGGGCCGCGTGGGCAGGGCATGAAGCCCGGCTAGGTCACTCATGCGAATCGTTCATATTACGGCCGGGGCAGGGGGGCGGCTGTGCGGATCGTGCCTCCACGACAACGCCCTCGTGCGGGCATTGCAAGCGAGGGGCTGCGACGCAATCCTTGTGCCAGCCTATGTGCCCACAATGACCGATGAAGAAAATGTCTCCGAACACAAAATTGTTTTCGGTGGCGTGAATGTCTGGCTTCAGGAGCACGTGCCGCTGTTTCGCTACACGCCGTGGTTTCTCGATCGGCTGCTCGACTCTCATCGCCTCCTCGAATGGCTTTCCCGCTACACCGGCTCGGTGCGGCCAGCGGATCTGGGATCGCTCACAGTCTCCACCCTTAAGGGCGAAGATGGGCACCAGCGCAAGGAAGTGGCCAAGCTCACTGACTGGCTCACCCGCAACGCACGCCCGGATATCGTCCATCTCTCCAACGTGCTGCTCGTCGGCTTGGCGAAGCGAGTGCGGGAAGCCAGTGGCGCAAAGATTGTTTGCAGCCTGTCAGGCGAGGACATTTTTATCGAACAGATTCCCGAACCGCATTACTCTGCGATCAGAATGCTGCTGCGTCAACGCGCTAGCGATATCGATCACTTTGTGGCGCTCAATCATTCCTTTGCCGACTTCATGGCCGACTATCTCAACGTGCCGGCCGCGAAAATATCGACTGTGCCTCATGGGGTTGATCTGGCTGGGTTTCCACCCACTCCGCCGGATCTGATCGAGCGACGGCGAGCGAGGGGAGGGAAGCTCGTGATCGGATCCCTAGCCCGGGTCTGCCCAGAAAAGGGGCTGGAACAACTCGTCAGGGCGTTGGCGATCCTAGTACCGCACGACAACCTGGAATTGGTGGCCGCCGGCGCGACCATCGCTACTGAACGAGCCTATCTGGATCAGTGCCATGCCACAGCGGCAAAACTAGGCGTGTCCGAGAGATTTCATTGGCTCGGGCAGATCGACCGTCCTGCTAAAATCAGGTTGCTTGAATCCATCGATGTCTTCGCGATGCCAACAACACACCCAGAAGCCAAGGGCATTCCGATGATTGAGGCTTTCTGCGCCGGCGTGCCTGTGGTAGCGCCAGCGGCCGGCGCATTTCCAGAATCCATTGCCACAAACAACCCTACGGGCCTACTTCATGCGCCAAGCGATCCGGTAGATCTGGCCCGCGCAATCAAATCGCTGCTGGATGACCCCCAACTCGCCGCAACACTGGGCCGCAACGGCTACGCCCATGCTCGCTTGCATCACACGCTCGATACGATGGCAGTAGGTCACGAGGAGATCTACGCCCGCATGATGGCAAAGCACTGAGACAACGTTTTTCGGGTGTCTCCTCGCGATGGTTTTTTCTCTGTCGGGCTTTGCACCGATGGATAGCTCAAAAGGATCGAACCATCCGTGCGCTATGCTCGTAGCAGTTCCGTCAGTTCGATCGCTTCAAGCCTCGTTTGTGTGCTTACCGGGCAACAGGATTGAGGCAGTCACGCTCGCGCCGATCAACCCCACAACGATCACAAGCGATAGCCACGGCGGTACGAGGTGCCCCGTGGCATGGTGATCCCAGTCCCCATAGCCGGCCAGCCATTCGTTATGTCGAGCCGCCTCGGCCATCATCTTGGTCCCCACAAAGACGAGCACAGCCGAAAGGCCGTAGTTGAGAAATCGAAAGAGATCCATCACGCCGGCCAGTAGGAAATAGAGAGCGCGAAGACCGAGGATCGCGAACACGTTGGATGTAAAGACAATAAACCGGAAGTACGGGGCATCTTGAGTCACCACGCCAAAGATCGCTGGCACGCTGTCGACGGCAAAGAGCACGTCTGTGCTTTCCACCACAAGCAGCACGAGAAACAGGGGCGTGGCCAAGAGTTTCCCGCCCTCGCGAACGAAGAATCGATCGCCGGTCTGCTGGGTGGTGACGGGAATCACCCGACGCACCAACTTGAGCAGGAAATTGTCTTCGGGATGCACCTCCTCGTCGCCGAAAGCCAACTTGATTCCGGTGTAGATCAGAAAGGCACCGAACAGCCAGAAAAGCCACTTGAACCGTTCGATCAACTCGGCTCCCACAATCACAAATGTGAGCCGCATGAGGACCGCCCCCAGAATCCCCCAGAAGAGCACTCTGTATTGGTATTTGAGCGGCACCTTGAAGTAGCCGAAGACAACCGCAAAGACAAACACGTTGTCCATGGACAGCGACCACTCAACCAGATAACCGGTCAGAAACTCAATCGCAGCCTTGCTGCCCAGCCACCACCAGACCAACCCGTTGAACGACAAGGCCAAGGCGGACCAAAAACAGGTCCAGAAAGCACTTTCTCGAAGCGATGGCTCGTGGGATTGCTTGTGAAAAACAGTCAAGTCGAGTGCGAGCATCACGGTCACAAACACAGCAAAGCTGAGCCAGTGAATCAATTGAATCTGGCTCGTAGGATCCAAGGGAAAACTTTCTGAAGAGGGGCTAGCATGGGGCTGAAAGGGCGCAGAATAAGAGACCACGGAGTGGCGGAGTGTAGCTCAAGCCAGCGATTGTTGTCGCGGGGCCTCATTCGGCCTGCGAATGGCAAAAATTCAAACGAACTGAGGCCACAGGCTGGCTCCCACAGGTCGGTTTTGAAAAAAATGCCGGAAACGCCTGCCCCATGGGCATCTCAAGCCTCCCAGTTGTTAGAAGCAGGCGTTTTCTGGGGGCATCCTGCGCTGGCACGCAATGTGCACCCTATCCTTGCCGTTGAAGTTCGAACGGTATCGCGGATCTTAGTTGCAGTCAGTCGCCTAGGTGGGGCGACACGACGCCCCACATGAGGGCATTGCCGTTTTCCGCGGCCCGTTTCGACTTCGCGTTTTGGCTGGCAAGTGGCTGCCATTTACGAACGCTTTTTTTTGGCACGAGCCTCGTGGAAGTCCTCCGATTCAAGGCCTGTATCGTTGCGGGCTAGGCCTGTATCGTTGGAGGCTAGCGATTCGATGAAACTGGTCTTCATAGCCTCAAACACAGAGCAAATCCGCTCCCACTCGCGATCTTCGGCCTGGCAGCAAAGCAAATAGATGGCCGAGGGAGTGGCCAGCGTGCGCACCTGTGCTGTATTGGTAAGGTCGAGGCAGTAGAAGTTGAGATCAAAGCCACGTAACGTGTGGCCAGCCAGAGTATCCACGGCCGGTTCGCTGTCGAGATCCCGGTATTCATCCCGCATCTGCTGGACAACTGCGGCGGCCAGTATGGTCTGTTCGCCTCCCGGCGCGTGGGCACTCACCGACCAGAACGCCCCTCCGGGCGAATACACAGTGACGGCAGCATGGCTGCCACCCGAATCATCTGTGTCGACCACCCAGTTTTCCGGATAGTCGAAGCCGAGTCCAAACCGGTGAAAACGCATGGATTTATTCCGTGTTGAAGAAGCCGCGTGGACGCACTCGGCTTGCATGGCGGCGGTGGACAAAAAGAGCGTGAACCACTTCGTGATGTTCGACCGCAGGATTATAGCGATTCGAAGGGCCCGCGAGCGGTCTGGACGGCGGGGAAATCCTCCGCTACCGTCCGCCCCCTGACACAAGGCTTTCTCGCACTCATAGCCTGCGTTTTGGCAGTCCACTCTCTGAAAGTTTTCTTTCAGGCCGTTTACAATCTGCACGAGTCGTCATGATACCGTCCTTCGGAGCCACCGCGATTGCGCCCCGTGCCGCCTCGGCACATGCGCTCGACTACGTGATCCCAGCGGTGATTCTGCTATCTGTGTTGGTCGTACTGGCACCTGTGCCACCTGTCATCGTGGACTTTTTGTTGGCCGCGAATCTGACGGTGTCGGTGTTGGCGCTACTGGGGGCTCTGGCTGCCCGCACTCCACTGGAGATGAGCGTATTTCCAACATTTCTCCTCGGCTCAACGCTGGTGCGTCTGGTGCTTAACATTGCGACCACACGACTGATTCTCTCTCGCGCAGCCATCGATGGCGCGGGGGCAGCAGGCCAGGTTGTTCAGGCCTTCGGTGAGTTTGTCTCGGCCAATAATCTTGTGGTCGGCGCGGTGATTTTTGCGATCATCGCGGTGATCCAATGTGTTGTGATCACCGCTGGCTCCACTCGTACTAGCGAGGTGGCCGCAAGATTTGCTCTGGATGGCCTGCCCGGCCGACAGATGGCGATCGATTCAGATCTGCAAGCCGGGACGATTAGCCGCGACCAGGCCCGCCTCTTGCGACTCGATCTCCAACGACAAGCCGACTTTTTCGCCAGCATGGATGGGGCCAGCCGGTTTGTCCGGGGAGAAGCGGTAGCGAGCATCATCATCACGCTGGTTAATATTTTTGGGGGCCTAGCCATCGGCGTTGTCCAGCATTCCATGTCCGTGCCAAAAGCATTTGAAGTCTATTCTCGACTCACGATTGGGGATGGGCTCACCAGCGCAGTGCCGGCCCTTTTTGTATCAGTGGCCACTGGACTGCTCATCTCGCGATCCAGCCAAGCGGTTGATCTCTCCCGGGAGTTGGGGCGTCAATTCACGTCTCGCCCTCATGTGCTGGCGATCACGGGCGTATTTCTGGCCCTGCTGTCGCTCACTGATCTTCCCTTCCTACCGCTGGCCGCAATGGCTGCCATCACACTTACTGCCGCGATCTTGATGCACCGTCAAAAGCAGCAACCGGAATCAGCGGCCGAGGCCAGCCTGCTTTCGCCAACAACCGGGGCGATCACTTCAACCGGCTCGCTGCGGAATGAGGTTCTGGCTGAGGAACGCATCGTGGTGGAGGTGGGCCGGGGGCTCATTGGACTCATCTCAGGCCCGTCAGCAACCCTCCCACGACGCTCCGGAGAGTTGCGAACAAAGGTGGCCAGCGATCTGGGGATCGTGGTGCCCGCGGTTACATTTCGCGACAACCTTTCGCTGCCTCTGCGAAGCTATCGCATTTCCATTGCCCAAGACGTCGTCTGCACCACAGAGATTCCCCTGGGCAGTCTCTTGGCCATTCCTGCTGCCGGTGAGACGCTCGGCATGGAAGGAACCGAGGTAATCGATCCACTGAGTCAACGTCGGGCGATCTGGATTGGCCAGGCACAATCCAAGGCAGCCCGCTACCGTGGAGCAACTGTGCTCGATGAGACAGACTGTGTCGGCCGGTCGCTGGAAGCGGCTGTGCGAGCGAGGGCCGCAGAATTGCTCTCCCGCGATTCGGTGGCGCGGCTCATGGAATCGCTGAGGGCTACCCAGCCTGCATTGGTGGAGCAGTCCATGCCCGGCATTCTTTCGCTGGCGCGAATCCATCGCACGCTGCAATGCCTCCTACGGGAAGGCGTGCCGATCCGACCGCTGTCAGAGGTGATTGAAATCATGACCGATCATGCGGCCGAAGCAGCGGAACCTTGGCAACTCGCCGAGCGTGTGCGGCGCTCGCTGGCTCGAGCCATCTGCCGTGGGGTACGCGACGCGGAGGGCAGGCTCGTGGTGGTGCATGTGGCCGATGGCGCAATCCAGTTACTACTTGCTCCGGCCACCAACCCACGCGGGCTTTCAAAACTCGTGGCCGAGGTGCGGCGAGCCGTACGGCCGCAGGTGGAACGCGGGGCGGCGGCCGTCATCGTGGTGCCAGCCGCAGTGCGACACAACGTGCGAGAAACGCTTGCACGACAGATGCCCGAACTGCACGTGCTTGCCGACGCAGAGGTCGCTGACGAATCTGGTCTTGAGATTTTTGCAACGGTCGGAGAAAAAATAGGAGCGACAGAAGTCGAGGCGTCCCGTGCGGCCTGACCAACCGGCGGAACAAACGAGAAGCAGGGCAGGGTGCACGGGTACCCGAATAAAGATTGAAGTTGAAGCTGCTGGCTGGACGATGGTGTTCAGTTCGGCGGCAAAAGGCCCGCACCATGAAGGTGCGAGTCGGAAGAAAAGCGAGCCACGGATCATCGCAAGGGCGTTGGCCGATTGGCTCAATCGTATGACCTTTCATGGAGGATGCCGTAGTGAACCAACTTTCTGCCGAACAAGTCCTGGAACTCTGGAAGCAGTTTAAGCTCGACCAGTCGAACGAAGACCTGCGAAATCGCCTGATCGAAATCTACTTGCCGCTCGTGAAATACAACGGTGAACGGATCTGGTCGCGTCTGCCCGAGGGCGTGGAACTTGACGATCTCACGTCGGCAGGTGCATTTGGCCTGATGGATGCGATCGATGCGTTTGATATGTCGCGTGGCGTGAAGTTTGAGACCTACTGCGTGCCTCGCATCCGCGGGGCAATGCTTGACGAACTTCGCACGATGGATTGGGTGCCGCGGTTGGTTCGCTCGAAGGCCAGCAAACTCAACGAGGCTCTCAAAACACTCGAAGCCAAGCTGGGCCGAACGCCGTCGGATGCGGAAGTGGGCGCACACATGCAGCTTTCTCCAGTTGATTTTGAGAAACTTCTGATCGAAGCCAAGGCAGCGAGCCTCACGAGCCTCAACAAAAAGTGGTGCGAAACAGATAGTTCGAAGGATGTGAGAGAGATCGACATCCTCGAGGACAAGAAGAGCGAAGACCCAACTCGCCGCATCCAAAAGGCCGATCTCATGCGACTTGTCACGAAAGGCCTCAACCGCAACGAGCGACTGATCATCATCCTCTACTACTACGAGGAACTCACGATGAAGGAGATCGGTGCCACGCTCGACCTTTCCGAAAGCCGCGTAAGTCAGATGCATAGTGCCATCGTTGAGCGTCTTCAAAATCAACTCGAGCGCCGGAGGCCTGAGTTTGCGATGTAATCGGCCAACTGGCACGGGCCGCAAAGCCCCGGGACAGCGGCGGCAAGCTAGGGGGTCTGCGTAGCCTCCAAATCGGCAGGATGAGCAAAAAAGGCAAGCATAATTTTTATTCAAGAAAGCAATCTGGATCTGTCGAGGATAACAAATCGGCTGAGCTGAACCGACGTGGTGGACACCTCTAATCAAAACAAGTGGTGTCGCCAAGTTGCAACCGCGCAGCAACAATAGAGTTTGGATGCACGGCAGTCCGAACGCAAAGGCCACAAAAGGATTTCGAAAAATAAACGAACCACCACACAGCGACTCGCGTACTGGATGCATGTCGGGGTGGTGGGGATCGAATTCGGAATACACAAGTCTGCAAGGAGACGTATCATGCAAATCTCGGGTGTCACATCAACGCATGCTTCGCATGCTCTCACTGGCGTGAAGGGTGTTGAGTCAACCACCGCGGCACAGGCTGCCGTTGGGCAAGGAGTGACTGAAGTTCAGGATTCCGTCACGCTGTCGGTGGACGCAGTGCGCGCCGCTGAGTCGGCTTCGGACATCCGCTTTGACCGCGTGCAGTCGATCCGCACAGCGATCGCTGAAGGAACGTATGAAACCGCAGAGAAACTCGATATCGCACTGGAGCGATTGCTTGAGCGGTTGGGCTAGGTTTAGTTTTTGAGGCCCGCGCCCTTGCACGGAATACATGACGCCATCTGCGTCCGTCCCGTCTTACAAGCCCGAGGCAAAGCTCAAGTCGTATCCGGGTAGCCCCATGTGTAGGCAAGTGTTTTCCATTCACTGAGCGTGAACGCTACACTAACCAGTGGCTGGAAACCCCTAGGACACTTGCATGGCAACCGTACCTGCTGTCGCGTCAGACAATTTCATACCGGATGATTTTGCGCTGAATAAAGTCGATGTGGCGATGACGCCGCAAGAGAGGTTTGCAGAGTTTTTGCAGACCCGCGGCAAGCGCAGCACGAGGCAGCGACAAATGATCGTGGAGCACGTCTCTGGCCACCATGAGCATTTCGACGCCGAGCAATTGCTGGCTGAACTCCGCAGCACACCGGAGGGGGCGAGGGCCAGTCGGCCAACGGTTTACCGCACGCTGACTGAAATGGTGGAAGCCGGCTTACTTAAAAAAATGGTGCTCGGTGGCAGGGCCATCTACGAACACGACTACGGCTATCCCCAGCACGACCATCTCTACTGCACATCGTGCCATAGCTTGATCGAATTTTCCAGCGATGAAATCACAAGAATTCGCGATGCGGTGGCCAGCCAGCATCACTTTCGTGCGCAGTCACACAGGCTGATCATTGCGGGGATCTGCGCCCACTGCCGGAGCACTCGAAGCAAGTCGCGTCATCAAGACAGGGTCTAGCTTCGGCCTTTGACTTTTACCGTTCTTGCCGCTTCGCTCCAGCAGTGCCTACACACGCAGCGTGGCATGGGCAGCGCGGCCTGGGTGCGCGGCTAGCGCACCGGCCACTGGCCCGGCAATAAATTCCTGGACCTGCGCCGAGGCTCGGCCGGCCAAGCCGTGCCTATCCATCGCCTGGATCAGATCGATCCCGGCAAACAACGGGTCGGCGGCCAAGCGCAAGGCTAGGTCGTTAGATTTCCCTTCCCGCATGCCAGTCGTGGCAGCATGGCTGTGCTGCCTCATCGCCTCGTGCAACGTCTGGCGATCTCCCCCAGCTTTTGCAGCTGCCATCAGAATCCGTTCGCTGGCCAGAAAGGGGAGGTGGCTTTCGAGGTTGCGTGTGATCGCACCCGGCAGCACAACAAGCCCGCTGGCGATATTCGTGTACAGCACCAGCTGTGCGTCGGTCGCGAGAAATGCCTGCGGCAGCACAAGGCGGCGAGGTGCAGAATCATCCAGCGTGCGTTCAAACCACTGAACCGCGGCTGTCTGGCCAGCCGTCACAGACAGCCCCATCACGAATCGACCTAGGCCGCACATGCGTTCCGCTCGCATTGGATTCCGCTTGTATGGCATCGCGGAGGAGCCCACTTGGTCTTGCTCGAATGGCTCTTCTAATTCACCCGAGGCTGCGCTGAGCCGCAAGTCGTTGCCCGCCTTGTGAGTCGACTCCGAAATACCCGCAAGCGCTGCGACTACCTGCGAATCCACTTTCCGCGTATACGTTTGGCCGGTGACGTCGTACGCCGCACAAAAACCCAGCCGATGCGAGACCATCTCATCCAGCGCCCTTACTTTGGCGTGGTCGCCCGCAAAAAGCTCCAAGAAACTTGCCTGCGTACCTGTTGTCCCCTTGACGCCTCGGGCTCGCAGCAACGTGCGCCGGCGAGTAATCTCCTCCAGATCCAAGAGCAGATCGTGAATCCAAAGGCAGATTCTTTTACCAATCGTAGTGGGCTGCGCTGGCTGCAGATGCGTGAGGCCGAGGCAGACGATGTCTCGCGTTTCCATCGCTTTTGTAGACAGTCGCTCGATCACGGTGGCCAGCCGACCAGCAATCAAATCGAGTGAGTCTCGCATGAGCATCAGGTCGGTATTATCCGTGACAAACGCACTCGTCGCCCCAAGGTGTAGAATCGGCCGAGCCTGCGGACAGGCATCCCCAAACGTGTGCAAGTGCGCAAAAACATCGTGCCGCATCTTCTTCTCGTATTCAGCCGCTTTGACAAAGTCGATCGGCTCAAGATGGGCCCGCAACTCAGCCAACTGAACAGGCGTGATCGGAAGCCCAAGCTCCGCTTCAGCTTCAGCCAGCACCAGCCATGTTTGCCGCCAGAGCTTGTACCGATGGTTGTCACTCCAAAGCCGCGTCATCTCAGCGGATGCATAGCGAGTGGCGAGTGGGTTTTCCCAGACGTTTCGAGGGTCTGTCTGCAGTTCCGAATTCACGCATGGCCTCCTGATACTCTCGCAATTGACGCGCCGTCGGCCGACACAACGCCAGCCGACTGCTTCGACATCTTGCAGAACAGCCGCTCTAAGGCCAGACGTCCTCGCAGACCACGGGAGGCATCGCCCTTCAGCGAGCGATCCAGTTCTGAAAGCCAGATCGGCAACTGCCTTGCCCGACGGGCCCCCAGTTGCCCAAGGGCCTCGCGGGCCTGCGCCAATGCCTTGGGCCATGCGCCTACACCCGCCTCGCGAAGCGCCGCCTCAACGCTTGCTGGTCTGCCGTCGCCAGTCGGCAGGGCAAGCAGCCTCGCCGCTACGGCCAGCCGCCGCAGCACCGAGGCCATCTGCGCGCTGACACCAATCGGATCTTCACCCGCCCCAAGTAATGCCGATAGGTGCGATACCGCTGAACGCGCATCGCCAACCGTGGCCAAATCGATCATGCCCCAAGCCGTGCGCTCCTGCTGACTCCAGGCCAAGCCATCCAATGCTTCTGGAGAAATCGCCTGGCCTCGTGATGCCGCAGGGATTGCGGCTGCCAGCCGAGCCAGCGACTGATCAATCTGGCCAAGGTTGCCGGCCAATCGATCGACGAGTCGCTCAGCCGTGGCAGCCGCGAGCGTGCAGTCGTGTTTTGTGTGCGCCCACTGTCGCACCCAGCTACACAAATCGTAGCGGGGAGGAATCGTAGCGTCGATCGCCAGACCGTGCTTTGCCACAGCCTTGGCAAGTCGCGTATTGGAGGGAAACGTTTTCACCTCCAGGATCACCAAGCCTCGCCGCCCACGAGGAGAATTCGCAAGCAACTCCAGTTTCTCTCGGGCACTGGACACGAATGCATCGGCAC
>Ga0209500_10000773_pt1 | contig 26192 bp, 24 predicted proteins | sample S_140212_EF_Meta_FD_187323 | JGI IMG/M metagenome (GOLD analysis project Ga0209500, IMG submission 187323) | Freshwater microbial communities from Lake Simoncouche, Canada to study carbon cycling - S_140212_EF_MetaG (SPAdes) (version 2) | ecosystem: Environmental > Aquatic > Freshwater > Lake ...
GTCCTTAACTTTGTCACAATAAGGACAACCTGGTTTTGAATAAACTGTAAAATTCATATGTATCGTTTTGTTTTATTATATATTAAGTTGTGATAGATGTCAAATATTAGACTTTATATCTAATCACAACAATACCAGATCCACCTGTCGAAGATCCACTTCCAGATCCACCAGCACCACCACCAGCACCGCCACCAGTATTAGCAACTCCATCACTTCCAGTTCCAGAGGTAGCACCAGCGGCACCACCACCTAAACCACCAGATCCAGCATATCTTGTTCCACCGTAGTTATTTCTAACTCCTCCTCCTCCTCCTCCAGCATAATAACCATTTTGAGGTCCAAGAGTAGGTACTCCAATCAAAGGTCCAGTAAACGCAGAGAACTGTCTACCATCTCCACCTTTACCAGCAACAGGAGTATAATCTGGTCCAGGAGTTCCAGCATAACCTGCTTCGCCTGCACCACCACCTCCACCACCTGCCATATTTTCACCACCACTTCCAGGTTGCCTACTTGGAGCATGTCCACCACCACTTCCATATCCAATCAAAGAACCAGATGGATTTTGAGTTGGGCTAGATACAAATCCTTTTTTAGGACCAGTGTTGAAAACTTCCCCACTACCTTGATTTGAATATGCACATCCTCCAGCAGAACCACCATCGGCAGCGTCAACATACGAACCATTATAATATCCACCAAATCCACCACCATTTGCAGTATAACCATTAAAAGTAGTATTTCCTCCATTATTCCCACCAGGTCCACCAGATCCAACACTTATTGGATAAGGTCCAGATGAAATGGTATAAACTCCATGAAGAATACCTCCACCGCCGCCACCACCGTGTCCAACACAACAATTTGGTGTATTAATACCACCGCCGCCACCTGCAACAAGCAGAACTTCTATTTGTCCACCTTGAGAGAATGTAATAGATCCTGGACCAGTAAATGTATGATAAGTATATCCGTTTCCAGGAGATATTCCAGAAGAAGGAGTTGCTGATCCCGATGCAGTAGCAGTAGCGCCCGTTGAAGAAGCTGCAGTTCCTAATGGATAACGAAGCATTACAATACCCTCGGCACCAGAACCACCAGGAGGTCCAGATCCAGACTGTCCACCACCACCACCACCACAACCAAAGTTAAACGCATTTTGTCCAGGAGTATTATACCAACCACCCATACCAGCACCACCCATACCACCAGCACCGCCGTATGCTGCATAAGATCCATTAGTAGAATCTTCCTTACCGCCTCCACCACCAGCAGCATACATTCCACCACCAATCTGGATTTTATAAGCAGATGGAATATCACTTGGCAAATATCCAGCAGCAAATCGTGAGAAAGATCCACCTCTACCACCAGTTCCACCAACATTAGCGTTATAAGCAGCAATTGCATTACCACCTGCACCACCACCTGCACCACCAGAATAGTTTGGATGAGATGGAGAAGATCCACCGCCAGCATTTCCAGCATATCCAGTTAGTGTTCCACCAGGAGTTGAAACTGGTGAAAGGGCTCCTGGAGCGGGACTAGTTCCCGATCTACTTCCACCACCAGCACTGGAAGTAGTGCTCGATGCAGAATTACTCTCGGCAGATCTACCCCCCTTTCCACCACCAGAAGTACAAGTAATTCCATTTACAACGAAAGAACTATTACCACCATCTGATCCTGGTGGTGTCCCATAATCTAAACCACCAGCACCACCAGTTCCAATTGTTACTGTTTGTGGGGTTGGTGAGGAATTTAAAGTTATACCAGTTCCTTGTAAAACTCCACCAGCACCGCCACCGCCACCAGCATATCCTCCTCCTCCACCACCACCACCAACAATCAAAATATCGGCAGATAAAGGTGAAGAACCAACAGTAAAAGTCTTTAATGGAGATGGTGTGGATGATAACCACATATGATATTGATAGGTTATTCCATCATTTGCAACAGCAGTGAATGTTATACCACCACTTGCAGAGACAATAGGACCATCAGCAGTGACATCAGGATTTTTACCAAATCCACCTAACTTCAATCCAGTAAAAAGGGGTGCCATACTATCAGACTCCTACATTGCCTTGTCTAAATCCACCATTCTTCGTTGCATAAACCTGATAACTTGTTGCAGTTGTATTTGTTCCACCAGTATAATGCACAAAGAACGAAACAAAGTCTCTATCACTTGCAGATGAAGATAGAGTTACGGTTGTTCCAGAACCAACTAGTGCTCTTGTAGAAATACCTACGACTGCTGCTCCGTTCTCATATCCAATCACGGTGCAGTTAGTTCCAATACCAGTAGTTCCAGTCGTATTTCCAGTTCCTGCTGCGTTCTGGGTAAAGATGCAGGTAATCGTTGTTCCGTTTCCGTTACCAGTATATGCTGGCATATTCTTGAATGAAACAACACCAATGTTTGCCCCAGTTGGAATGGTATAAGTATAAGTCGTTGCGTTTCTTACATCCAGTTCAAGAACTAGGTTGTTTCCACTGATGTAAGTCGTTGCTGCGGATACTGTTTCTAGAACACCCCTGAACTTATTGGGATCAGAATAAACAAAAGAACTGCTACCTCTTTCCCAAGTCCAAGTCTTATCTCCTCCTGCTCCACCAAAGATTGTAAGTCCACCACCATCAGCAGTTGTATTGGATGGAGTTGTTGTAGAACCAATACCAATATTCTTATCTTCTACAACTAAGTTGATCGTATCAATGGTCGTTGTTTCACCCAAAACAGTTAGGTTATTATTTACTGTTAGAGTTCCAAACGTTGATGATCCAGTTACATTGATTGCACCAGAACCAGTAATCGCATAACCAACAGGAACAGATGCGCCATAAGTTAACTCCGGAGCGCCAGTTCCTGCCCTATTAATTAACTTATTTGATCTAAGTGTTGACATTAACTTATCCGATTACCAATATTAACTGTATTTATATTATTAAAACTCAAAAGCATCTAGTATAAAAACACTATTGTCACTAATAATCAAAGCGATATTATCAGAAATCACAACATCCTGATACTTAGTATACATTAAAGTATCTGTTCCCACTGGTGTCAATGTTGTGTCCTCACTTACTGTTCCGACATTCGCAATGCTCATTACATTTGCAGCAAATCCACTCTTTCCAACAGGAGTTTCACCAGCAACATTTGTCAGTCCAGAACCATCACCATAATACTTGGTGGCACTGATGATTCCAGAGGAACCATACATTGTGATGCCAGTTCCAACAGAAGAAACACCAGTAACTCTTAGATTTGTGACTGTTGATTCCAGAACAGTATTTTGAACTCTCTGACTATAAGCAATAAACTCAACAGCATCTCCTTGCTCTGCTGCATAAGAAAGAGTTACTACATTTGAAGAAGTTTCTATGAAATCTGCTGCAGGTAAACGAATACCGTTCACATAAACATCAATCATTCCAGTATCATAGTTATTGGTCAAAGTAAAGATACTCTGACCACCAGCACCAACTGTAAATGATTGCTTGGCAACGATTGCACCACCACCAGCAATACTGACATTAACAGTTTGTGTTGCTGGATTATAAGAGAATGTGTTACCAGCACCAATAAAGTTTAAAATCGTAACACCAGTTCCAATGACTGAACCAGCAGAATTGATTCCTACACCAGAGATTACATTGGAAAGAGCAGAACCATCACCATAAAACTTACTAGCAGTAATGATACCAACCTGAACGTTTGTGTCCGTTGCAATACCAGGTCCAAGTATCTTTGTGAATGCCATTATGGTTTTTTAGGTATTTATGATGGGTATGCGATGAGAACGATACCGGAACCACCAGAACCACTGCCGTTGGTTAGACCTGGCCAAACATATACATCAGATTGCCCATTACCGCCTCCACCACCGCCGGTAGATTGTGCAGCATTACCACCATTCGCTGGTGTTGGATTATATCCAGGTTCTCCTGTGAATAAACCACCAGTTCCACCAGTTCCTACTGTTCCTGGGCCTGGATTTGGTCCAGCATTTCCAGAGTGACCACCACCTCCACCACCACCTAAACCACCATTACCTGCACGGAGAGGGGTATTCCAGTTTCCACCTCCACCACCACCTGCCCAGTAATAGTTGTTATTTGGATTGGATGCTATTTGTATTTGAACACCTGATCCACCATCTCCACCATTTGATGGGTTACCAGCGCCGCCAGCACCACCAGCACCCCCACCACCACCAGCAAGACGTTGATCGGAAGAAAGATATGCAGAAGTTCCGCCAGGATTTCCATATCCAGTAGAGGTTCCATAAACAGTTGGTGCTGGTTGAGATCCAGGTCCCGTAGGATCACTGCCACTGTTATTACCAGCACCTCCACCAGATCCTCCAGGTCCTCCACCAGAGGTTGGATAAAATCCACCATATCCACCACCTATTGATAAAATATGAGTTGGTGCAGATGCTGGTGATGGTGGTCCAAATGAAGAGTTTGAACCTTGTATTCCACTAGTAGTAGCTCTAGTTGCTGCACCTCCGCCACCAACAACTACATTATAAGTTCCGTTTGTGAGTGTTCCATTAGCAAGAGGAACATGAACTACACCTCCACCACCTCCACCACCACCGTGGCGAGCACCACCAGAACCACCGCCAGCAACTACTAAAATTTGAGCAGGAGTTGATGGATAAGAACCTGGCATTGTAAAAGTGCCAGAACTCGTAAAGGTATGAATGGTCTTACCACCAAAGAAACTAATCAGTCCACCTGTTGCTTTTGCGATTCCACTGGACGCAGGAAGGGCATAACGAACTACAATGATTCCAGAACCACCACTACACAGAGTTCCGGTGCCGCTGGAGGCACCAAAACCTCCACCTCCACCACCAGTTGCAAAAGTTCCTCTTCGATCTCCAGTTCCACCACTACCCCCTCCACCAGGTCCACCAGAACCATCCGATCCACCATATGGTGATGCACTACCGCCACCACCACCAGCATAAGTTACTGGATTTGTAGGTCCATATGCAATTGTTGATGCTCTACCAGGACCACCAGGACCACCAACACTAGGTGGGCTAGCGGGAGTACCTGCACCACCGGCACCACCGCCGCCTGCACCATTATATGCTGGACTAACGCCATCAGTATTACCGCCAGGATATCCATAATTAGTAGCACCATATAAAGAGTTTGTTCCTGGTTGACCAGCAGATCCGCCAGTAGCTCCTGCTCCACCACCACCCCAAGTACCACCACCAGAACCTACGGTCGGACCACCACCAACTGTGTCAGCAGCGTCTTCACCACCGCCACCACCACCCTTTGCCGTAAGTGTTGTTATATTTGGATTAGATATTGTAGAGTTTCCACCATTTCTTGATAATCCAGGTGATGCAGATGGATTTGATACACTCACTCCTCCCGCACCAACTGTTATTGTATAAGATCCGGGAGATGTTGAAACTGGTAAAGAAGTTCCCTCTACATATCCACCACCGCCACCACCACCATTTCCACCATGGCTAGAAGATCCACCATCCCCACCTCCTCCTCCACCAGCAACAACAAGATACTGAACTGAAGTTAAAGCAGAGTCAGTGACAGTAAAAGTTCCTGATGATGTAAAGATATGAGCACGATAATTAATACCTGGTCCTGGGTCCAGATAATCACTTATAACACCACCTGATGCTCCTGTATATGCTACTGCACCACCACCGCCACCACGAACATAACGTCCTCGTCCTACACTTTGTTGCGATATCTCTTGAAGTACTGCTCTAATAAATCCAGTATTTAATGGTGCCATATCTGATCACACTACAGCGTTTCTAAAATCAGTTGCCGCAAATCCTACGACTTTAAAACTTGAGTTTACAGGTGGAATAGTGCCATCATAAGAAACAATGAATGTCAGAAGATCCAGTGCTCCTGCGGTTCCTGTCAAAGTAATCGTTGATCCACCACCAACTTTAACGTGAGTGCTATATCCAACACTACCAGTGCTTACAACTCTTGCAAGTGCAGTTCCAATACCAGTTGCGGCAGTCGTATTATAAGGTGTTGCACCTTGTGTTATCAGAACACTGAATGTTTGAGAACCTGCCGATGCAGTGCTAACACCAGTGAATGAAACTACTCCAATGTTTGTAGAAGTAGTGTGAGTAAATACTGTTCCGCTTCCACCGTCCAATGTAAGAACAGTGCCTGCGATTGAAACGGTTGATTGAGTTTCTGTAAATCCCGTAACTTTTAGAGTAGAACCAACACTAATAAATCCGTTATTTGCTTTGAGTGTTGATACTGTTGTGATCCCGCTGTTATTAACACCAGAAACTGTGATACTTGGAGAACCTGTTAGGTTTTGTGCAACCGTTGCAGTTGTAGCAGTTGTTGCTAAAGTCGCAGTTGTCGCAGTTCCAGTTAATGTTCCACTAACAGAAATACCATTAGGAAACAAAGGACCGCCAGTTCCAACCTTATTAGTTATGACATCAACGTTTAACTGCGACATCTTTATACTTCTTTTTTCAGTTATTTATGTGAGTGAGTCTGGCAAACTATTTGGATTGATTATAAGTTGCTTACCAGTTCCAATGGTAACTCCAATACCAGATTGAATGACCATCTGCTTTCTATTCAGAACAACATAAGAGTTTGATGATCCAGCAATGGTTGAATCTATAACAAGATTTTCAATGATTGTTTTTGCACCTTTGTCAACATAGATGAAAGCATTATCACCATTTACGGCAGTTCCAACTCCGAGTACTACTCTTGATGTATCTCTTGCTCTTGTCATTGGGAGTTTTTAGGTATTTATGTTGGATATGCAACGAGAACGATACCGGAACCACCGTTGCCTCCATAAGAGTTTGTAGGACTGGAGTCTCCTCCTCCTCCTCCTCCACCACCAGTATTAACTGTTGCTGGATTTCCTACTCCGACAGTTCCACCACCACCAGCAGCACCACGGCCTCCACCACCTGCACCAGCAGGACCGCCGTCACGAGTTCCTCCTCCACCGCCAGCAACATAAAATCCTCCTGGTGCTGGACCTGGGGTGCCATATGGTGCTGCAGGGTTTCTAAATGTTGATGGAATTTGAACTCCAATACCTCCAGCAGTCCCAGCACCGCCTGCGCCAGCACCGCCGCCGCCGCCGCCAGAATATGTTGGAGAACCGCCAGTACCCCCCGCACCACCAGGATTACCTTGCCCAGGTGTTCCAGATCCACCAGGGAAAGTGCCGGCACCACCACCGCCGCCACCACCACCAGAACCTCCTGGTGATCCTGGTGCATTTGCAGCACTTTCCGAGTTTCCTCCTGTGCCACCACCAGTTGCAGTTATTGGTGTTCCAAAATATGAAGGAGTTCCATTATTTCCATAAGTTGGTGCAGCGCCAGACCCAGCACCACCAGATCCAACTTGGACTGAAACGGGAGATGGTGATACGGTTGTAGTAGAAGTTAAATATCCTCCTGCACCTCCACCACCTCCATCGTCAGTACCTCCACTTCCACCGCCAGCAACAACAACATATTCTACGGATAATGGTGCTCCTGAAGTATTTGCAAAAGTTCCAGAACCCAAAAATGCGTGAATAGTCTTACCACCGAAGAAACTAATCAAACCACCAGTTGCTTTGGCAATATTATTTTGATTTATTGATCCAATTTGATAACGGACGACTACGATACCGGAACCACCGGAACCACTAGTTTGTCCTTGGTGACCGCCGCCGCCACCACCACCAGTTGCATAGGTTCCGGGTGACCCAGTTCCATTGCCTCCAGATGAATTTCCACCACCACCTACTCCACCTGCTGCAAAACTATTACCAGCACTACCACTACCACCCCCTCCACCAGCAAACCACTGATGTTGTCCTGGACCTGGATTTAGTGCTCCAACTCCATTTGTAGCAGAGGTAGGTCCAGCAATAGCAACTTGAACACCTGCACCACCTGCACCTGGTGTATTAGCACCTGGAGCAGGAAATCCTGGTGCTCCTGCTCCTCCGCCGCCAGCACCAGCAACAGATGATGAACCAGAAGTTCCTGCACCATCTCCACCAGGATTTCCTTGTGGTGGAGATACTGGTGGAGTATTACCTGCTCCCTTATTTGGATTATTGGGTGCGCCTGATCCTCCACCTCCCGAACCGCCAGCACTTCCTCCTATGTAAGTTCCTCCATCATTAATACCTCCACCTCCACCAGATGTGGAAGTTATGGTAGAAAATACAGATGGAGTTCCATTTGAACCTACAGTTGGATACGAATTGGAACCTGCACCGCCGCCACCAACAGTAACAGTATAAGAACCTGGTGATGTTGATACTGGAAATGCTGCACCTGCTAATGGGTGTCCCGACAGATTAGTTCTAAGCCCTCCTGCACCACCACCACCTCCGTGAGCATATCCTCCCGCACCACCACCAGCAACAACAAGATACTCTACATTAGAACCAAAAGAACCAAGAGCACTGACCGCAAAAGTTCCTGATGATGCAAAGACGTGAGCTCTGTAAGTATTACTACCACTAATATAATCAATAATAGAACCACCAGTAGCAGTTAAACCAGTCCCTCCTCCACCAGAAGGAGCGGAAACAGCACCAATGCCAAACTGATTGATTATAGTTGTCAGGGAAGTTAATAAAGGAGCCATATCAATAGAATCTAAAGTCGCCGTTCTTGATTGAAATAAAGTTATAGTTCGTCACTGTAGATGCCGAACCAGTTGTATTAATACCAATAAAGTTAAAGATATCATATCCAGAAGTGCTTGCGGTTGAAACAGTTCCACTTGGATATGAGATACGAGTTGAAACTCCAACCGCTGCTGTGGAGTTAAAAGTCACACCGTTCAGAACTAAACTTGAACAACCATAACCTGTTGTTCCTTGTCTTACAATGACCGCAAAGTTCAGTGAACGATCATTAAAGTCTGGTGTGGTTGGAACACCAGTTACATTTAAAGTGATTGGTCCAGATGCATTATAAACAACAGCAACATTACCACCACCACTATTATAAGCAAGTGTGACACCAGTTCCAGTTACTACCGTAACCTTATCAGAAACTGATGCCAAACGAAGATCTGATATTGTACTAATGCCAGTATTATTGATTGCCGCAACGGTGATACTTGGAGAACCAGTCAATCCTTGTGCATTGGTTGCTAGAGTTGCAGTTGTAGCATTACCTGTTAGGTTACCACTAAAACTTGTTGCTGTTACAACACCAGTAACATTGATACCCCCAGCGCCAGTAATGCCATAACCAACAGGAACAGATGCACCATAAGTTAACTCCGGAGCACCACTTGCTGTTCTATTAACTAATTTGTCTGCTCTAATTCTAGACATTAACTTATCCGAGTATCAAGTTTAACTGTATTTATACTATGAAAGTTGATAAACATTTATCAGAAAATCATTTCCATCAGCAACTGTCAAATCAATATTGCTGTTTACCACAACATCTTGATATTTTGTATATGTTATTGGAGCATCAGAAACTGATGGTGAAGAAACAGTTGAGTTTTCTGTGACTGTTCCCACAGTATTCACATAAAAAACATTGGATAAAAATCCACTTGTTGCAACTGGATTTGCACCTTCAATATTAGAAAGACCAGATCCATCACCATAATATTTCGTGGCACTTACAATACCAGAAGAAATCGTGGCACTTATAAGATTGGCATTTGTAATCGTTGCAATACCAGTGACTCTTAGATTTGCAACTTCTGATGAGATTGTGGTGTTTTGTCCAATAGTAGTGACAGAAACAAAATCAACAATGTCACCACCAACCGCAGGATTGATTAAAGTTACTGAAGTTGTAGAAGTTTCGGTAAAATCTGTTGTTGATAAACGAACACCATTTACAAATACATCAAGATATCCTGTAGTATAAGGATCTACTAATGTGAATAAACTTTGAGTTGCGGAAGTAACAGTATATGATTCCTTACGAATAACTGAATTTCCACCACCAGATCCAGAAATGCTGATGTCAACAATACCATTTCCGCGATCATAAAATGTATTTCCAGCACCAACGAAATTGATAACGGTAACACCAGATCCAACAACATAACTTGCAGATTGAATACCAACACCAACTAGTGGATCACCAGTTCTTAAACCAACATTACCAGTTCTTCCATTAAATCCAGTAACTGAACTTGTAACTGCACCAGAAAAACCAATGTGGCGTGCTTGAATAACCAGTCCAGAAGAAGGTGGTTCTGTAAAACTTAGAACACTACCATATATTGAATAAGATCTTGATGTGGTATTATCACTTGGATATTGTGTAACACCATCAATCGTTACAAGAACGCTTTCATTATTTGGTGGTATTTGTGAAAGTGTAAAGTCAGTATCTACACCATTCGCAGTAAAGGTATCAACCTTATTATCACTAATATCATAAGTTGGGAAACTATTGGCAATAATATTTCCCCAGAAAGCATCAGAACTTATAGGAGCAACAGAAAATACGATTGTATTGCCGTCTTCAATACCATATCCATCAGTTGGTGTTCCAGTCTGATAAGGTCTCTGAATGACACCATTAATGGAGATCGTTAATTGTGCAGCATTTGAGATCGCTGCTCTTGTTCCACTATTATAAGTTGCCTTGAACTTGGTATTAATACCATCAAATGCAATCCTCAATGTATGAGAAGATCCAACACCTAATGATGTCAGATTGATTGTATTGCTTGCTAGTGCATCTGCATATGTTAGTGCAAGTTTGATCGTGTTTTGATCAGACTTGACCACATAATAAGCAGTGCCAGATGTTAATCCACCAATAGAAGTTCCGCCACCATTCGTATAAGTAACTCTCTGCCCAGTGATGAAGCGATGAGCATTGAGAGTCAGTGTTTCATTTGTAAGAGAAACAACAGCACCAGAAGTCGCATCAAAAGTCCAAGTATATGAACTGATGTCATCTAGGAGTTTAAAGTTGCTTGCCGTATCTCCGATGGTGTACGGATTTCCAATTAATGGCATCTGTCTTATAGATTACCTTCGTTCTTATTATTTATCATAAAAAAAGAGGGGTTAATCCCCTCTTTAGATTATTCGGCAGGTGCTTCTTCTGGTGTCGTTAAATCCCAGGCACCAGTTTCTTCATTCCAAGCATAGAATGAACGTGCTTCAATCTCTGCTTCTGTAAGTGTGGGAGCAGGACCGACTGGTGATACCCAATCAGCAGTTTCAGTATTCAGTATCCAGGATGGAAATAATTTTGGTGCAATAAATGCATCAAGTTCTGCATTATAAGAATAACCAATACCAGCATATCTTACGCGAATGCTGTTATTATAAGAAGTTTGCTTCCAGTTGGTTTCTGCACCAAGAAGTTTTTGGCAGAAAGCAACGCCAATGCTTTCTACTTCTGCACCGTTAGCATCGGTGCAGTCATCATTACCCACAACAATAACTTGAGTAACGATGTTATTTTCGTCGAGTTGAGCAAAATGTGCCATAAAAATTATAAACTGTAAATGTTTGTTTTATTTATGCAGGATAAGCGATGATGACTATTCCGGAACCGCCCGCACCTCCCTTTCCTGCACCAGGAGTTGGAAGTCCCACATTAACTCCACCACCACCACCTCCAGTATTTTCTAAACCAGCAGTTCCAGATATTGTTGGATATGGACCACTATATCCACCACCACCAGCGGCACGAGAAGTAGTAGTTCCACCACCACCTCCACCACCAAAGTAATAAGAACCACCTGGACCAGGAGTTCCTACTGTTGATGCAGGATTTCTAAATGATGATGGTGCTTGTATCCCATTTCCACCAGAAGATCCTCCTGGATGCGGTGTTCCAGGTGCTCCAGCACCACCTCCTCCTCCACCACCGTTTCCACTTGGGCATCCAGGAGAACCTGCTCCGCCAACATTTCCATAGTTTGTAGTCCCTGCAGGTTGTGGTTGAGATGGTTGTGTGGCAGGACCAGGAGTATTGGTGGTACAATTTCTACCGCCTGCACCACCAGAACCACCAGAACCACCACCAACAGATGCACCACCATTTCCACCACCTCCACCACCAAGAGCAGTTATACTGAAACCAGTGCTTGATGTTCCAGTAGAACCTCCTGAATTATATGGACCTCCATTACCACCAGCGCCAACAGAAATTGGATATGATCCAGGAGAAGAACTTACTGGAACTGATGGATTATATGCAATACCGCCAGCACCTCCACCGCCAGATGTAATATTGTCGCCACCAGTGTCTTCACCACCTCCACCTCCACCACCAGCAACTATAAATGTTTCTACAGAAGACAATGATGGATTAGTAATAGTAAAAGTACCAGAACTTGTGAAGGTATGAATAACCTTTCCGCCATAAAAACTGATTGCACCACCAGTTGCCTTTGCGGTTCCTGTTTGAATGGTGCCGATTTGATAACGAACTACAACGATACCGGAACCACCAGATCCGCCCCCGCCTTCTGTTGCTGGACCAGCGCCACCTCCACCTCCGCCAGTAGAGTAAGTTCCTGCATTTCCAACACCAGAACCTCCTGCACCTCCACCACCAGCACCACCAGCACTGGATGGGAAAGTGCCTGATTGTCCACCTCCTCCACCGCCAGCAAAATATCCACCTCCTGGATTAGGACCAGGTGTGCCTACAGATTGAGTTGATGTTGGTGAACTTGCCAATAAATATTGTCTTCCTACACCACCTACACCAGTTCCAGTTGGAGATGGAGAAGTAGCATTGCCACCAGCAGCACCTGCACCACCGCCGCCACCACCACCATTTGGAGTCGAATTTCCTCCAGGGTTTCCATATCCTGTTGAGTTTGGTCCACCAGAAGATGGTTGAGAACCGGGAAGTCCTGATCCAGCACCACCACCTGGATATGGAACCTCTACACCACCACCCCCGCCAGAACCACCCGGTGCTCCTTGATACTCTCTACCACCACCATAACCACCACCAAGAGCAGTTGCTGTATTTGTTGGAGATGGAGAAACAGATGGTCCAAAAACGGAGTTATTTCCTTGTGATGAAGGAGAAGCTGAAGCGGGCCCACCTGCGCCGCCGGCACCAACGGTTACTGCATAGGATCCTGGAGATACTGTGTATCCACTGTTGTATATTAACCCACCAGCGCCACCACCAGCAGAACCAGCACTAGTATAACTTTTAGATCCACCACCACCACCACCAGCAGCAACAACAAGGTATTCAACAGTTGAACCATAAGTACCAATAGAACTTACACTAAAAGTACCTGATGATGTAAATACGTGTGCTCTATAAATCGCAGGACCAGAAGTATAATCACTAATCACACCGCCAGTTGCTGTTAGTCCTGATGGTGGAATAACTTCACCAGATGCATCCGTACCACTTCTTACAAAGGTATCTAAAAATGATTGTAGGGTATTATTGACCGATCTTACGCCCATTTGATGTTTTTTGAGTATTTATGAAGGATAAGCGATGAGAACGATACCAGAACCACCGGCACCACCACCAGCAGCATAACCTCCATTATAATACGCCCCACCACCGCCACCACCGCCAGTGTTTTCAAGTCCATCTGCTCTTAATCTATCTTGAGGTGTTGGACCGCCCCTACCACCATATCCGCCACCTCCGGCACCACCATCGCCGCCAGTAAGTGAATCTGGTTGGCGGCCGGCACCACCACCTCCACCGCCAGCAAGATAATAAGAACCACCAGGTCCAGGAGTTCCTAAACCACCACCTCTTAGTGGAGTAAATGGATTTGATGTATTACTTGGAGCAACAACTGTATTTCTAAATGTTGTAGGAGCCTGAACACCATCACCACCAGGTCCAGCATAACCATAAGGAGATCCACCAGTTCCACCGGTTGCTCCTGCACCACCACCACCACCACCAGTGTGTGTTCCCGCAGGTTGCCAATATCCAGAACCACCAGGATTTCCTTCACCAGGAGTTCCAGATCCACCAGATCCATTACCAGGATAATAACCACCACCACCGCCAGAACCACCAGGTAGTCCATTTGTTGGTGATGATTGATCACCGCCGCCGCCGCCACCATATGTTGAAGTCACGGAGTTGAATGATGATGAAGTTCCAGGACTTCCTGCAACTCCACTTGGCACACCACCTTTCCCACCAGCACCAACAGTAACGGCATTTGGTCCAGGTGATACAACAGAAGGTCCAGTTTTATATCCTCCTGCTCCACCACCTCCAGCAGCATATCCACCACCACCACCGCCAGCCCCAGCAACAATCAGATATTCAACAGATAATGGTGCTCCTGTTGTATTATTGAAAGTACCAGAACTCAAGAAGGTATGAATAGTCTTACCACCATAATAAGAAATCAAACCACCAGTTGCTTTTGCAGTTGCTGTTATCTGGGAGATTTGATAACGAACTACTACGATACCGGAACCACCATTAGCACCTGTTGGTCTGGAATTTTCTGCTCCACCACCGCCACCACCAGTTGAATAAGTTCCAGATATTGCCACACCACCTGGACCACTTCCAGTTCCACCACCACCAGCACCACCGGATCCACCAGGACCAGAAGAATTGCTATATCCTCCTCCACCCCCACCACCTGAAAAATATCTTCCAGGATTTGGTCCAGGAGTTCCTATTACATCATTAGCAGGACCAGCAATGATGGAAGGGTATCCAACACCACCAGAACCACCAGTTGTCGGTGAGGGGATTGGACTTCCTGCTCCACCTGCTCCACCACCACCAGGTCCTCCACCATTATTAGCTGGAGATGGAGCTCCTGGAAAACCTTGTTGAGTAGAACCAGGATAGTTTTCTCCAGCACCGCCAGGAACACCAACACCACGACCAGCTGCACCACCACCAGAACCGCCAGGAGATCCGTAATGTGAAGGATCTGTCTCTGGTGCAGTAGAAGTAGATGCTCCTTTACCACCTCCCACAGAAGTTATAGGACCAAAAGAAGAATTTCCACCACTAGAAGATCCCCCAGCACCACCACCACCAACAGTAATTGTATAAGAACCTGATGATACTGGAAATGCACTACCTACTGCAGGATATCCTGGAACATTAGTTCTAAAACCACCAGCGCCACCGCCACCGCCACCTGAGTAACCACTACCTCCACTAACAGAACCTCCTCCACCGCCACCGGCAACTACAAGATACTCTACATTAGAACCATAAGTACCAATAGAACTTACTGCAAAAGTTCCTGATGAAGTGAAGATATGGGATCTATAAACTGCACCAGGAGGTGATGTATAATCACTTATTACTCCACCAGTTGCTGTGAGTCCTGATGATGGTGGTATCGGAACATATTCACCAGAAGCATCAGTTCCTGTCTTAGAAAAGAAGTCTAAAAATCTTGCTTGTGGATTATTGAACGAACGAAGAGCCATCTTATAGTGGGTTTTGAGTATTTATGAAGGATAAGCGACTATGACTATTCCGGAACCACCAGAACCAGATACTGCCGTTCCTTGATTTGGTCCACCACCACCTCCACCACCAAGATTTTCATATCCATTACCACCTATTGTTCCATATGGTGTTGGTGTGCCTGGATTATTTGGAAATCCAAAACCACCATAGGGATCTTGTTGAATTGTATTATTTGGTCCACCTGTTCCTCCACCGCCACCACCGCCGGCATAAGTTACCGATGTTCCTGAAATACTATACGCTAATCCAGCGCCACCATATCCAATAGTTCCTGGAGAGTATGGAGGTGCTGTTCCAGTTTGTCCTGCTCCACCTGCACCACCACCACCACCACCTTTGGCAGCTCCTGCTGGAGCAGTTTGACCTCCTCCAGCATTTCCCCAACCAACAGGAGGAGAAGTACTATTTGGAGTTCCGCCAGGAGCACCAGATGCGGAAGAGGCAGATTGAGCACCATCAATAGATGCACCACCACCAGACCCCCCAGGAGCACCAGCAGATGATGGTCTAGATCCTCCACCGCCACCACCAGCTGATGGAATAGAGTTGAATACTGATGCTGCACCAGTTGCTCCTGTTCCACCTCCATTTGCATCTCCAGCTCCACCTGCCCCAACAGTAACTGAATAACTACCAGGAGAAGGACTCACAGGAGAACCTGTAGCATATTTTATTATGCCACCACCGCCTCCACCACCAAGATCATATCCTCCTCCACCACCTCCACCAACAATCAGATAATCAACCGATGTTAAAGATGGATTGGTAATCGTAAATGTTCCTGATGATAAGAAAGTATGAATAGTCTTACCACCGAAGAAACTTATCAGTCCTCCTGTTGCTTTTGTGGTTCCTGTTTGAATGGTGCCTATTTGATAACGAACTACTACTATTCCAGAACCACCGTTAGCTCCAAATCTTTCTGCTGAAGATGCTCCACCACCAGAACCTCCACCACCACCACCAGTAGAATAAGTTCCAGCAGTTCCATAATTATAACCACCATCACCACCACCACCAGGTCCACCATTAATAGGCCCAGAAGGAGGACCTGCCTGCCATTGTCCACCCCCACCCCCTCCCGCATAAGTTGTGGAGTTTTGTCCATAAGCAATGGTATATTGTGAACCACTCCCACCCTGACCACCAGCATAAACAATTGGCGCATTAGATCCTGCAGTATAAGATCCACCACCACCACCACCTCTTTGTCCGGAAACATCAGGTCCATTATAACCAGTTCCACCCGTATTTCCCCACCCTGCTGGTGGAGATATTACATCTATTCCACCAGGATGACCAGAAGCACCAGATGCGGGACCACCCGCACTAGGCCACGATGGATTACTATAAACTGCACCCCCACCACCACCAGATCCACCACTTCTACCTAAGGATGTGGATGGATCATATCCTCGCCCACCTCCTCCACCACCAGGAGAAGTTACTGTTGGACCAAAAGATGAAGAAGAACCATCCGCACCAACAATACTTACTGCCGCTCCGCCAGCCCCAATAGTAACTGTATAAGAACCCGGAGATGTTGATATTGGAAATGAATTTGCATATTTAAGTGTTCCCCCACCTCCACCACCACCAGCACTATAACCAGATAAAGATCCACCACCAGATCCACCACCACCAATAACAAGATAATCAACACTATTAAGTGTTGGACTGGGTGATAATGTACTTACCGCAAAAGTTCCTGATGAAGTAAATACGTGAGCTCTATAAACTGCTGGACCAGAAGTATAATCACTAATCACACCACCAGTTGCCGTCAGTCCTTGTATTGGTGGTGATGCAACATAAGGTCTAGAAGCTCTGGTTCCAGTTGCTCCAAAGCGATTTCTAAAACTTGCTACAGAATTGCCAATTGATTTGATCGACATTATTAGATATCAGTATCTCCATTAATCATAAAATTAACAGCAGATCCAATACCAGCACCACCAGAGTCAGGAATATTAACTTCTACAGCCAACTTATCACCAGTAGTTAAAACAATGGGATAGTTTGTTTCAAAGAATGTTGTTTCACTTGGTGATAGGTCAATTCTTAAAATTCTATTTGCAGTGGCACCCACACCACTTACAGTTTGACCAGTTGGATAAACATATAATGAGGTTCTTGCAGTTCCTAATCCAGTATTGTGCATTATAACACTTCGGATATAAGTCGTTCCAGCAACACCAGCAGGAGTCGAAGTTGTTCCAGCAGTAAAGATACCCACCGTTGCAATACCGGTTACTGACTGAATACTCAAAAGTTTTGTTCTTTGAAGTGTCATCGTATTACTTTTTTAGTTATTTATGAGAACAAATATGCATCAAGCACGCTAAAACTTGATGGGAGGTTTGTGAGTTGAGAAGCATCACCTTTAAATGCTTGAGCAGTTATAATACCAGTTGCAGAAACTCCACCAGTTAGTGTTAATCCAGAAGTGCTTAAAGTTGTGGCAGATCCAACAACAAATGATGTTGCATATAAGGTTCCAGTAACTGTTGCACCAGCACCAATGGTCTCAAACTTTTTAACGTTATCATAGTAAAGTTCAGCGGCACCATTGCCAGTGAACTTTGCCATCGTTTCACCAGTTGTGTGATGCTGAATGATGACATCAGTAGAACCAGAAAGATATAAGTTTCCAGTTCCAGTATCTTCTACATAACTATTGGTTCCGTCGTGATATATTCTTAAATCAGTATCATTACCAAAGTTTGCCTTAGCATTATCACGAAGATTTATGTTCTGTTCAAAGGTTGCAATTCCAGTTGCATAAAGTCCACTAACTGTAATACTTGGTGATCCAGTTAGTCCCGATGCAAGAGTTGAAGTTCCACTAAAAGCACCACTGAAACTAGTAGCAGTTATAACACCTACAGAGTAAATATTTCCTACACTACTGATGCCAGAAAAAGATAGATCAAGATTATCACCAGATGGCAGTTCTTGTATCTGATTAGTATTTGGATTGACAATCAGTGGAAATCTATTTGCCATTATATCTGGACGGTCTTTTGATTATTTATGCCGCATTAAAAGCAACATATATTTTATTTCCTGATCTTGGAAGAACTCCAAAAGCATCACCGTTGATTGGTATTGTATAAGGAGTTGTTCTTGAACCAATCGTTAAACTTTTGAGTGCCGTTGTGTTTAGGGTTGTTCCAAACACAATACAATAAAATCTTCCAGATGATGATGGTGGTGCCGCAAATGTGATTTGATTACCAGAGATCACATAAGAAACGATTGGTTCTTGAATGACACCATCAAGAGAAAGAAGTAATGTATAAGGATTAGATGTGAAGTATGCCTGACCACCAAGTGTGAGATTAAACGTTGATGTAGTTCCGTTAAACTGATCGGAAATATCATCAAGTTTAATGTAAGGTCCCGTAGCTTGTGGTCTTCCTATGTACATTTTAGGTTTTTAGGTATTTATGTTGGGTATGCAACAAGAACGATACCGGAACCACCAGCACCACTGGTAACGGAAGTACTGTCTCCTGATGAAGATCCGCCACCACCGCCACCAGTATTTGTACCACCATTAACACCAGGCGTTACTCTTGGATAGTTTCCACCAGCGCCGCCGCCGCCAGCACCACCAGATCCAGCGGTTGTAGATTCAGCAGTTCCACCAGCGCCGCCGCCGCCTGCAAAATAGAAACTGCCCGGATTAGGACCAGAAGTTCCATATGGACTTGATGGATTTATAAATGTTGCTGGTGCTTGTTTTCCTATTCCACCAGGAGCAGATGGTGGGTTTCCAGGTCCTCTATAATTTGTTCCTGCTCCACCAGCACCGCCACCTCCACCTGCATTATTGGTTGTCGAAGCATTACCAGAACCTCCAGGAAAACCTTGTTGTGTTGGACCTGGATAATTTGTTGCCGCACCACCACCACCGTCTGCTGCTCCACCACCAGAACCTCCAGGATTTCCAGGATAATTTGAAGGAGTATTGGAAGCTCCACCAGCACCACCACCATTCACGCTAATTGGTGAAGGGAAGTTAACACTTGAAGAACTTCCATCATTTCCTTTATCTGCACCAGTTCTGGCAGCACCTCCGGCGCCAACAGTTACTGAGTAAGGACCTGGAGTTATTGCTAGAGTATTACTAAACCATCCACCAGCGCCGCCACCAGCAGTTTGTCCGGAAGTATTATTTTGTCCAGCACCACCAGAACCTCCTCCACCAACAAGTAAATATTCTACCGAAGTTCCTGATATCCAGCTCGGTCCTGTTACAAAAGATCCAGAACTTATAAAAGTATGAATAGTCTTGCCACCAAATGCACTAACCAGTCCACCACTTGCTTTTACTGTTCCAGCTTGATACCTAACAATAACTATTCCAGATCCACCTTGCCCAGAACTATTTGTATTACCCAGATTTGCAGCAGAACCACCTCCACCACTACCAGTATTTACAGATCCAGGTGTTCCATTTGAGACTGGATTACCTATATTACGATCACCACCTTTACCACCACCACCAGGACCTCCAGATCCTCCTGTTGTTTGTTGATCATTAGCACCAGCACCACCACCTCCAGCGTAAGTTACTGGAGATGGGGTGCCATATGCGATAGAAATTGCAGATCCTGAACCGCCAGCGGCATGAGCAGGATATGAATTGGCACCAGATTGTCCAGCACTACCTGCACCACCTCCGCCGCCACCTCTATAATAAGTGCTACCACCATACTGCCCACCACCAGCGTTTCCTTGTGTTGGATCTGATGGAGCAACTGTACCTGGTTGATTACCTGTTTGATGTCCTCTTCCACCAGAAGATCCACCAGGACCAGCATTATCAAAATCTCCACCTCCACCATAACCACCACCAGTAGCAGTTATTGGTCCGAAAGATGAAGGAGTTCCATTATTTCCAGGAGTAGAACTACTAACAGATGCACCACCTGCACCAATGGTTATCGAATAAGATCCAGGAGAAAATGGAAATGGAGATCCATATGGAGCATAAGGATGTCCTGACAAATTAGTCCTAAATCCACCTGCTCCACCACCACCAGAACATCCCGTTTGATTGCTTTGAGCACCACCTCCAGATCCACCACCACCAATAACAAGATATTCTAAAGATCCACTACCAGAACTTACACTAAAAGTTCCTGATGAAGTAAAGGTATGTGATGTATAGGTTATTCCTGTTCCCGAATCTAGATAAGCAACTATAGAACCACCAGTTGCAGAAATACCTCCACCACCAGAAGAACTAATAACAGCACCAATACCAAACTGTTTTACAAGTGATGCCAGAGAAGTAATCAGAGGAGCCATAAATCAGTACCTTCTATATCCGCCGCTTACGTTTGAGAGTAGTCTGTAGTTAAGAGTCGATGCCGCAGAACCAACAGTATTAATACCAGTAAAGTTAAAAACATCATAACCAGTGGTGCTTGCAGTTGCTACCGTACCAGAAACATATGAAATTGCAGTCTGAACACCCGCTGCTGCATTTGAACTAAATGAAACACCATTTAGAGATACATTCGTGCAACCATATGCTGTTGCTCCTTGCTGAACAATCACCGCAAATGAGATTGCACGATTATCAAAATCAGAAGTTGTAGGAATATTAGTTACATTCAGAGTGATTGGTCCCGTTGGATTTGTGCAGATAGCAACGTTTCCACCACCAGTGCTATATGAAAGACTTACAGTATTACCAGATACAAGAGTTGTTTTATCTGCGATTGATGAAAGTCTTGTGTCAGTTAATGTTGAAATGCCACTATTGGTTACACCAGAAACAGAAATACTTGGTGTTCCAGTCAGTCCCTGAGCATTGGTTGCAGTTGTTGCAGTTCCAGTTACATTGCCAGTTAAGTTACCACTAAACGTTGTCGCAGTCGCAACACCAGTAACTGTTACTCCATTAGGAAAACTGGGTGCTCCTGACCCCGATCTATCCTTAATAGTATTGACATTTATCTGGGACATCGCTTTTGATCTTTTTAGGTATTTATAGACTTATGGTATCAACATTGAGTTGACTATAAGAGTTCTATTAACTTCTACGGTAACTCCAATACCAGTTTCAATATGTAGTTCTTTTTCTTGTGCAACGATAAAAGGTCCTGGTGAGTCTAATACAATATTTGAAGTTACTGTAGAAGCAGTGCTTACAGATGCAAAGATTTTATTCGTATCTCCAACAGCAGAACCAACTCCTTTGTCATCACCAAATCTTGATATATTCCTTGCTTTTGTCATTGGAGGTTTTTTGAGTATTTATGGCAAAGGGGTTTCGAATATTAACTATGGGGGTTAAGCAGCATAACGGATAACAACTATTCCAGAACCGCCAGGGCCCCCAGCAGCGGCCCCGCCGCCGCCGCCGCCGCCACTATTGGTGGTTCCGGAAGTATTTGATGGACCGCCACCACCAGCACCACCAGAAGAAGTATACGAGTTAGAATCACTAGTTCCACCGCCGCCACCAGCAAAGTATCCATTCAATGGTGCAAGAGAAGGAACTCCTATTAATGTTCCAGTAAATCCAGGGAACTGAACTCCATTACCACCAGCCCCAACAGAACTAGGAGTTCCATTCTGACCATATCCACCAGCACCTCCACCGCCAGATGCACCCGCATAATCGTTTGAAGGTCCGGGATTATTTCCACCACCGCCGCCAGGATTTCCATAGTTCACAGTTCCAGATGGTTGTGGTTGCGTCAACTGCGTAGATAATCCACCGCCACCATAAACATCGTTACACGCACCACCACCAGAACCACCATTATTTCCAGGACTACCACTCCAACCACCTCCACCGCCGCCGCCAAGAGCAGTTATTCCATTAAATACAGTCTGACCTCCACCACCGCCAGTTCTGTTACCAGCACTACCAGGAACGGATACGGGACCAGGACTGCCACCACTACCAATATTTACAGGATAAGTTCCAGGTCCAAGTGTCATTCCGTGATTATAGGCAATGCCACCGCCACCACCACCGCCACCTACATCTCCGCCGCCGCCACCACCACCAGCAACAACAAGAACACTAACATCTTTTGTGCCAGAACTTACTGAGAATGTTCCTGGACCAGTGAATGTATGATACACATATCCATTTCCTGGCTGCAATCCAGAAGATGGAGTCGCTACTGTTCCAGAAGAAGAGGCACTATAAGATGAAGGAGCTTGAACATTTGCATACCTAACAATAAGAACTCCAGGAGCTCCAGCACCACCAGTTCCACAACCAGCTCCGGGTGAAGAATATCCGTGCCCACCACCACCATTTCCATATCCACTTGCATCTCTTCCAGATACGCTTGGATTTGCAAGAGATCTTGCACCCTGACCATTATTATTGACCCCAGCAATAGAACCTCTATATGCAGGATTAGGTGCTTCTTCACCACCACCTCCTCCACCGCCGACACCATACCAAACATTTGATCCAGAAATGCCATAAACTGCTCCAGGACCACCGGTTCCACTACCATATCCACCAGGAAGACTGGTATTAGCATTTCCCCCAGCAGACTGAGCACCTCCTCCACCTCCTCCATTATAAATTGGACCATTTGGATTTCCATTTCCACCAATATTTCCCCAACCAGATGATGGAGATACAACATCAATGGATCCAGGATGTCCAGGAGTAGACGTTGCAGATCCTCCGCTTGCAGATGATGGAGGGCCGGCCCCATTACCACCTCCACCAGATCCACCAGGTGTCGGGTAATTGGCACCAGTTGCACCTCCACCACCACCGGTGGCAGTATAACCAAATGCAGTCGAAGGTGATCCTGGATTGGTAGGTCCAGCCGTTACTCCAGTTGGACCACCACCAGATCCAATACTAATCGGATAAGTTGTTGAAGTAATTGGAACTAATGTTTGATATATAACTGCTCCACCACCTCCTCCACCTGCTCCACCAGGACATCCTCCACCACCAGCTCCACCGCCACCAACTAATAAGAAATCAATAGTTGCAGAAGATGGGGCAGAACTAACACTAAAACTGGATGGAGTGCCAGGATTAAAAGTATGAATAATATAATCTTTTGTAATTATTTTATTTCCACCTGTTGCAGAGATAGAAGCAACAGAAGTAGCAGAAGCAACTTGTTTCTTACCAAAACTAAATCCACCAGTTCCTCCCCCACCAAGAGAGGATAATCTACTTAAAATGGGTGCCATATCAGAAGAAACCTCCGCTTGCTACACCAAAGACTTCATAGTTTGCAGCGGTGCTTGCAGATCCAACAGTATTAATACCAGTAAATCCGTAGATTGTATAACCAGCGGTTGTAGTCAGACCAGAAACAGCATTAGCGAGTGATCCACCTGCCCACTTAATCGTCTTAGAAACTCCGTTCATATTGATTGCAGTGCAAGTTCTTGCGATACCACTTGTAGAAGTTGCAATCACGGTAAAGGTAATTGCGTGATTATCAAAGTCACTGGATGTTGGAATACTATTAACTGAGAGTGTAATGTTTCCAGTTGCATTTGTGCAAATCGCAACGTTTGCACTTGAAGAGTTATAGGTTAGAGATGCAGTATTTCCAGATACGATTACGGTCTTCTCGGCACCAGTGATAAATCTACTTTCATTAGTTGCAATCGGAATATTTGCTTCAAATGCTTTCTTTGTATCGTTATATGTTAATGTCTTATTAGTTGTCCCATAAATCTGAATACCATCACCATCTGCTTGGGCATCAGACGTATTTCCAGATCCAATACCAACCAGCGGATCTGTGATCTCTAAGTTTGTCGTGTTAATGATTGTCTGCGTTCCATTAACAGTCAAGTTGCCAGTTACAGTTAAAGCACCACCTACTGTTGCATTTCCAGTATTGGTTATACTAGAAACAGTAATGCTAGGGGAACCAGTCAATCCTTGAGCATTAGTTGCCAGGGTTGCAGTTGTCGCAGTGCCCGTTAAGGTTCCAGTAACTGTAATACCATTTGGAAAAGTAGGACCACCTGTTCCAGCACCGTTCTTTATATTGTCAACTCTTATTTCTGACATTTTTTAGAAATACTTTAAAGTTATTTATTCAGTTACAACAGTGCCCCCGAAATCATAGATCTCGGAGGTTGCCGTCGTTCTATTGGTATAAACTTTACGATCATCATAAGTTGTTGTCCACTTATGATCTCCGCCGTAATATATTTCTTGAATATTACCCTGAATATTTTGTTCTTTTGCGATATGATACTTTGCCATTTTTCAAATAGTCTTTCAACTATTTATCCCACTGGTCTTTCAAACTCCGTTCTTTCCTGCACAATCCCATCACCATCACCATCAATCGCATCTGGATTATACTCAACATCTTTAATCACTGTGCCACCAAAATCATAAAGTTCTTTGGTAGCATCTGCTTTCTTATTATAAATCTGCCTATGCTCACGTTCTGTGGTCCATTGGTTATTTCCCGTATAAAAAATAACCTTTAAGTTACCATTAAGATTTTGAGTGTGTTGAATGTGATACTTTGCCATTTTTTCAAATATTTATTGACTGATGATCTGGAAGTTTAGGTAATAAGTCGAAGGATATAATCGTTCTACGTTTATGAGTTGTATTTGGATGCACAAAATGTAAAGTATATGAAGGAACAATAAACAACGTTCCCTCCTTTACGTTTTGTGGATATGCAAGAGTTGTTGTATCAGTTCTTGGATCCTGCCACGGGGATACAAAGCACGCGGGTTGATGCTGTTTGGGGTCATACTCCACATAAAGAACACCAGAAAATCCCCAAGAACGATGATTATGAATGGTCTGATGATCTCCCTTTTGATATCTCACAGACCAACAATCAGTCATACTACAAGAAACTTCTGCTTCTTGACAGAACTCAAAGAGTTCAGGACGAATCAAGTCTTGAAAGTAATGTAGATATGACTTCTTGTTTGTGCTTCTGTCCGTCTCAAAAGTCTGTAAGGTGGTTCTTACAAACTTCTGAGAGTTGATACGATTGAGAAGTCCCTTCTTTTTAAATGACCAATCATCAATCTGATATTGATACGAAGGGTATTCAAAAAGTGGTGTTTTCATCGGGCAGCATCAAATGCACAGTGAGCACGTTCTCCATCGGCAAGACAATAATGAAAGAAAATTTGATGATAATAAAGTTCTTCTTTCTTACCAAAGATTTTCTTATTGTTTCCGGGCATAGGTTCACGCCAGTGTGGACGTTCACATCCTTTATAAACCATTCCATCGCCAGCAGCAATAACTACTGAACGGTTCTCGCCAGGAACAAGAACAATCTCTTTCTTCTTATCAGCATAAGTATCAGGAGTTTTAATCCAGATGGGCCATTCTTCTTTCAGATTGGTGCTGATATGAACAGTAACTGAAATCTCACAGGCATCTCTGTCTGCGTGTTTCTTCAATTCTTGTCCTGGAAAATAAAACCTGTCATAGTAATAGGTATTATAAAGTTTTCGTCCAATCTCCTTTTCCAGTTTCAGACGAATTCCTGTATGAATTGTCTTATACATTGGATGAGAGTATCGTGCCAGAGAACCATTCACTTGTTGTTCTTCTGGTTGGTGATTAAACCTATCCACAGAACCAAAATAGTTAATCTGTCCTCTTTCGGCAGGAACAGGATGATAAAGTTCCTCAGGTTCCCATAGGTTCTTGATAACTAAGTATCCGTTCTTTTCAAAACTCTCATTACGTGTCCA
>Ga0209500_10000777_pt1 | contig 26108 bp, 41 predicted proteins | sample S_140212_EF_Meta_FD_187323 | JGI IMG/M metagenome (GOLD analysis project Ga0209500, IMG submission 187323) | Freshwater microbial communities from Lake Simoncouche, Canada to study carbon cycling - S_140212_EF_MetaG (SPAdes) (version 2) | ecosystem: Environmental > Aquatic > Freshwater > Lake ...
CTATTTGAGCATCTTCAGGTAAATCGGATTCGTTAATGTTATATTGCTCTAATGCCTGTTTGTATTTTAATTCTATAGCCATATTTTAAATTTTAATTATACGCAAATATACAAAGTTTTTGTATAACATGCTATACTATAAATATTTTTTTTAAACAATATCATTTATTTTGATAAGTTATTTTGTAAAGTTTATCTACTCCTCCACCCGTTTCATACTTACCACTACCCTCAAAAATTTTTCCCATTTTTGTAGTATTAACAAATATTACCTTCTTTGGTTTGAATTCTTCTTTTAAACTCCTAACCATTAAAGAATTGATTTTGTTTCTTCTATACGTTGGCCTTACTGTCATCATATCTATGTAAAGGTCGCCATCTTGCAAATGACCTTGTATAACACCTAAGACGTGTTCTGCACCCTTTACTCTCTTTGCATAACCCTTTGTCCACACCTGCATTAAAGGTGGTGTTCTTTGACCCCAAAAACCTGGAGGAAATAGCATTGGGTCGTATTCATCTTTTTTAAATAATTTTTGAATACCCTCTTTAGAATCATAAAACCAAATATAAACCATGTCTTTAGGAAACATAAAGGTGGCCTTTTCATTATGCCATATTCCCATATAATCATCTGCTTCTTTTAAAGACATATCTTCAAGTTTCTTTTTATTATCTGCAACCATCATTCCCCTCTTTGCCATCTCCACATCTTGCTCTTTAAGAAATTTTAAATCATCAAATGAAATCATACAATGCTCCCCAAAGTTGTCAATGATTGCGGTTTTACCCTTCTCATCTATTTCTAACACAGGAAACTCTTTATACCATAAGGCATAGTAACTTGAGGCATTAGGTGAATCCTCGTTTATTTTAACGATATCTCCTTTATCAATTTTGTTAATTCTTATTGCCATTATTTTTTTCTTTTATGTTTCCAACCCGTTAATTCTCCACCTGTTTCTTTTTTACTAATACCAGCTTCACTTAATGCTATTGCCACGGCTTGTTTTTGGTCTTTAACAATAGGTCCTTTCTTTGAACCACTATGTAATTTACCAGCTTTCCATTCATGCATCACTTTACCAACTTTCTTAGATTGTGCTTTTGTTGGTCCACCTTTTTTATAACTTTTCATCTTCTCTTTAAAACTATTTATTTCGCCTTTAGCTTCTTGGTCATCCGTGTTGATTACAGCAGTTAAATCTAATTGATACCAATTGTCATAAGATGTATTTCCATACCTTTGATATCCTTTAATTTTATATTTTCCTGTCGGGTCAAATAAAACATTTTGATTAGATACAATATCATAAGCGGGATGAGTTGATTGTTTAAATGTTCTTGTCCACCCTAATTTCTCGGCGTTTTCCATGACTCTATAAACCACCTTATCGCCGGCGTGTCCACCTTTTTTATTCCACATAATAGAATCTGAACTTGAACGAGTTGCTGGTGGAAACTTTAATTGTTTGGCGATTGACTTTATATCATCAACTCCTCCACCTTTAGCGTAACTGTCGTGATGCATACCTACTCTATCATCATTATTATAACTCTTTTCAAACTCTTTAAAATTATTTTCTTTTTTTAGTTTAGCCCAAACATCACTACCAACAAAATCAGAAGTGATATTGGCGTGGTATAAATAATAATCAACAGCTTCTTTGTATTTTTTGTTTTCTATAAATGATTTTAGTTTCGCATACTTAATATCATTAACTCCTCCGCCTTTCGCAAATAAGCTATCGTATTGCCCAGCTCCTGTTTCCGAATAATAAGCATCTATTTGTTTATTAGCTATATCAATATACTTTTCTCCATAAGGCAAACTTCTTAAATACTCTTCCGCTTTATGGTATTTAATCAAATATGGTCTAACATAATCTATTTGTGGTGGCAAAGTTGAGTAAGTTACAATATCTTTTATTGCCTGCTTAATTTTTATATTTTTTTGATTCTCCATTTCCTTTCTAACCCCACCTCCATCAGCGTATAAAATTCTAAAATAAGATGGTTCTGATATTACTTTAATGGTATCAAATAAAACATAATTTGGTAAATTTTTAGATATAATTGATTTTGATTCAATGATATTATTCATTACATTTATTGCTTCTTGCTCCGTTTCATAAAAAGTATTATTAAAAGCATATTGTCCATTTTCTCCTTTAAGTTCTGCAACTACAAAATATATTCGCCCACCACCTTCAACAGTAGAGCCTTTAGCGTATTTTTTACCATTTTTGGCGCCTCTTAAAAGAATCCTTATGTTTTGTTTTGTTGTTTCTATTTTCCCATCTCCGTCTGAACCCATATCCGTATCTACTTCGTATTGCTCATGTAATACTTGTTCCTTTTCTTCTTCACTTAATGTTTGATAAATATCATAAGCTTCTAAGGAATTATCTTGTAACATTTCCAATAATTTTAATTTCCAATTAAAGTCATCGTTTATGAATTTTGATTTTTTATACAAGTTATCAATTTTGTTTTCAAGCATTCCACCAGACATCATTTTACTTTTTGAGCTCAACATATAATAATCGTAATCAGCGTAGTATTTTAACTCTTTACGATACATTTTGAAGACATGACTTAATACTTGTTTTTGTGTATCAACACCATCACCGACTTTGGTGTATTTGTTTTTTTCTATACGCCACTTTCTCTCACCTGTTTTTGCATATAAGTAAAGGTCTAATTCGTCGTACTCTTCATATAAAACACCATTCTTATAAATAAACGGCTTGTATTTCATTGGGGATTGCCAAGTGTTACCCGTATCTGTCACACTTACGTTATTCTTTTTACCCATTTCAATAAGTTCATTTACTTCTGTAACTCTTTTTTCAACTGCTGTTATGTTTCCACCCTTTCCGTATTCATCTGCAGAACCGCCTTCTTCCATCATACAACCTTTTGCATAAGCACGCATGAATTGACTTAAATGATAAACAGTATCTCCATCCATAAACATCGCCTCCCCTTCATCATCAAATCCAATAAATGTTTCTTCCGGTTCTGTATAGGTGCCGTTATTATTAAAACGATATCTTAAACCATCTCCCCTATTATCCAATTCAATTTCTATGCCTCCGGAATTGGTTAATGTCATATATCCATCTACACGAAAATCTTCTGCAGAACCACCATGTTTCATTTTATTTTTTTTGTAATTTTCTACTATTGCTAATTTCATTTTCTTTAGTTTTAAATTATTATCTCATATCCATTTTAGCTAACTCTATACCTTGTTCGATGGCAGCAATTACATCATCTGCAAGTTCTTCTCCTGCTGCCTCATACGAGTCAAATATAAAACTTCTAATATCATCTGTTATCTTTTGATTTGTATCCCAAGCCATATGAATGTTAGAATCAATATCTCCAACTCCACCACCACGTCTCTTTTTATTTCCATCTAAATAGTGTGTTAAATCAGACATATCATTTGTAGCTCTACTCATTTTTGCAACAACCCAAGGCTCTATATGCCTTTGTTTATCTATAACATTCTCCATCTCTTCTGAGTGATGTCTTACAGATTTGTTTTGACTATGTAACATTGCTTTATCTTCTTTTGCAAAAGTATTTCCGCCCTCCTTCATTCTTCCTTTAAATCTATTTAATTTAAAATATTCAAGTATTCTTTTTCTCAAAACTTCTTTGTTAAGATTATGATAGTTTTTTAATCCTATTTCCTCTGCCATTTCAAAAAGCTGTTCAATGTTTGCTTTCTCAACTGCAACCGGACTAAAACTAACATCTTCAACCCCTCCGCCTTTTGCAAATTTAACACTTATATTGTTTATTTTAATTTGTTCTTTATAATTAACATTACCACTCCAATTTGGTGAGCCATAAGACCTTTCCACTTCAAATGTAGCGCCGTTTTTTAAAGTAACTAAATAAGTATCTTCATAATAAGGGTTACTTCTATTGTATGGGTAATTTTTTCCTTTTTCTATTACTTTTATATCTTTAACAACATTACCTATTTTTGTTTTGATATAATCATTTAAATCTTTTTCATTTTTTATGGTAATATAACCTTCATCTTGTTTTCCACTCATCTCACCTTTATTATAAGAATTCCAATGACCCTCTAAAGATAATATATCTGATTCTCCAACCCCACCGCCATCTTTAAATAAATAATTACTTGAATCTCCATAACCAAATTCCCCCTCAAATGCTTCTTTTTGTAGTATCTTTGTTTGTTTTAAAGTTGGTTTTATTTTTTCTCCATCTTGAATAAGAACTTTATTTCTACCATCAATATAAACAACACCTTCAAACTCTAAAGAATCTATTTCTTGCCCATTGAAATCTTTCCAAAAATTTGGTTTATCTTCAACACCACCACCTTTTCTGTAAGAATTCTTTATTAGTTTTTCTTCAAAGTGATTTTTTAAATCATTGTCGTTAAGTTTTATTTCTGTTCCATTACCCATTGGAGCTTCTTCTCTAAATGTATGGTAACCTGGAGTGTAACCAATGTATTCCCACTCATTCCAAGTATCCATACCTGGGTCGTAAATATTATACCACTCACCTTTTACAACTCCTTCAACAGGTCCACCATGTTTTAAATAAGGTTTCTTTTTCCTATTCACATCAGAACGATTTGGTCTTGCTTCATAGTATTCATTACCATTTGCAGCAGTTCTCCAACCTGGTTTCTTTGCTTTAATTTGACCATCTTGACTCATAGCAAATTTACTTCTCTTTGGTTTGGATTCTTTTTTTACTGTTGGTTTAGTTGCAAGTTTAGTATCTTTTTTTGCCATTGCGGGTTTAGTTGCATCAACCTTTCTATTACTTTTTGAGGTTTTCCAACCCATTATTTTTTTTGCCATGTTATTGATTTTTAATTCTTGTTTTATATATTTTTAAATTCTCCTCGTCTTGTATTGAAGGATTATCACTTACATTACCTATTGAAAACTTTTGTGTGGCATTTTTTATTTGAAAATCTTGTCTGGCAGGATTGTCTGCCATTGTTATTCCAACACCTTTATATATGTAACCATCTTTTTCTGTAACCTTTACATATCCCCTATAACCATTTTCTTTTACTTTATCTATTAACACTATATCTCCTATTTTCAAATCTTCGGGCTCTTTGTAATTATCCGTTTCACCAAATAACTTTGCTCTTATATATGCCCTATTATCTGAAATAGGACTTTCTATATCTGCCACGTTTGAAAATTGTAAGCTGTTTAATGTTTCGTTTTGACTTGATTTAATGTCGTATGTTCCATCTTCGCTTAATGTAATTATATAATAAAGTTTTCTTGTTGCCTTACCCTGTACTTCTACTCTTCCTAATTTAGGGTCTACCTTATACATATTCTCAGCGGTCTTTAAACCCCTTTCTAATGTAGGAACAACATCAAACAAAGTATGTAGCATTACACTTGGATTAGCCGTTCTTGTTAATCCATGAACACTAAAACCCATTCTCTCATCTTCCTTTGAAACCCAATTATCGTTTATTGCCCCACCTCTTTTTCCCATCTCTATCATATTTGCTTTGTTTCTCCTTATATATGTTTCTTCTAAATCTGGTCTAAAATCTTTTATGAAATCATCTAATACAAAAGTTTGATTCATTTGCTCCTCGTATTGTTTTTTATTATCAAAGCCTGTCCAATTTAATAAGTTAATATCTAATCTTTGTTTTGCCCAATTATATAAAACATCGTCTGATACTTTTGGTTTAGACCTAAACCAATTGGCTATTGCAAGTCCACCCGTTTTTAATTTCGCTCTTTTTAATTTAGTATAATAATTTTTATCTTCTTTTAAATGTTCTTCTGCAATTTGTTTAGGTCCTTGTGATGGTGTTATTTTACGTTGGTAAAGTTTTTCAAGTGTACCAATATGCTCTTGCTCTGCCTTTATTCCCTTTGTAAGCTCTCCACCATCTTTCATAATAGCAGTTATTTCATAATCTTCTAAATGTTTTGGATGAATGTTGTAAGATTCTCCTTTCAATCTATCTGTAAATTTGTGATATTTTGCTCTATTTTTCTCAAAAAAACCAGAGTATTTAACTATTTTTTCCTTGTTAAATTTTTTATCTTTTAAAGAGTATTTTTGTCCTTTTATAAAAGAAACTACTTCTCCACCACGTTTCATTTTATTATCCGCACCACATTTATGGCAAACATACTCGTCTTCCTTTTTACTATCACTTTTATTCCACGACCAACCACATTTGCAAGTTATATCTTTAACATCGCCACCTTTAGAATAATCATCTTCGTCTTCACTAAAATTTTTATTTGTTGGCATATATTCAAAAACACCTCTATCTCCATTTGAATCCGTCATAATATTGTTATAAAATATTCCGTATTCTTTAGTGTCCTTGCTGCTTATTTCACTTTTCCAATCCGCCCAATCTAATTTATCATCTTCGTGTGATTTTGAATTATGTTTTTTAAGATTTTCTCTTTCAAGTTGTATATATTCGGAAATAGTAAAATCTGTTTTTTTCTTTTTCTCTACTCCACCACCTGTTTCTTTTTTATCTTTTGAATATCGTTTTTTAATCTCGTCCTCAATTAACTTTTTCATATAAGGCCAACCCTTTTCTACTTTATCAATCCATTTTAACATGGCAATAACTCCTGCAATTTGATAATCTCCTTTATGACGTGCTACATAAGCTCTCCACTTTACATACATCCATTTTTCGCTTTCTATCCAATACCCACGCTTGATTGCCCTTTCTAAATTTACAAAAGCTTCATTTCCAAATATGTTTCCACCTAAATCCCATACCTTTGGATATTTACTTTTTACCATTTTAGCAAAATCATATATTCTACGATTAGCTAAATGGTTAGGATTAAACTCAATAACTTTACCACCCTCTTTATAATCATCCGTATCTTGTTCTGGTGGACCAATAGGAACGCCTCCACCTGCAGATTGATTTATACGACTTAATTCTTTCCAATGTTTTTTAGATGCCTCTCTATTTATTATAACCTCTCCACCCTCTAACTCTACAGGCTTTTCTCCATTTCCAACAACAGCAGGAATACCACCTAACGATTTCCCCTCTTTTGAATAATGTCTATTACCTTTTAACCAACCTCCATTTTTTCCATCCGTAGTTACAGGGCCACCTTTTTCGTAACTTTCTTTATTTGTTACATCAATTATTTTTCCCATTTCAATATATTTTTTTTCTAAACCCGGTACAAGGTATTGATTTCTTAACATTGTTTTACCATGACCTATTTTCTCTGATACACTTTTTAAAATATCTAAGAAAACTTTTTTCCTATCCTTTTCTTCTTTTGGTATATCCTTACTTCTTAATTTTTCTATTACCCACTTATTTGCAGAATAACCTCTTATATCTTTTGCCCTTACATTATAATCTTTTAAATACCTATTAACCTTCGCGGCATTAACATTAAAACCTTCCGACGTGGTAAATACATTATTGTCGGAAGTGTTTGCTATGGCACGTTTTAAGGCGTCTGCAAGTTTGCTATCTGTAAATTCTTTTTCGTGTTCAACACCTGATTTACCTTTATATTTAAGATGTATTTTATCTCCACTAATTTTAATATGTTTCTTTTCAAGACCTGTGATACCGAAGTGTCCATTATTTGCAGATTCGTCGTTACCTACTCTTTCTGCCGTCTTATCCATTATAGAAATAACAAGTGCTGTTAAAAACACTTTCTCATTATCTTCTTTTAAATCTTTAGTAAGGTTGAGGCGTAAACTTTGTATGTTGTTTGCCAACACTCCTATTTGGCTTTTTTTTACTTTCCAGCGTTGTTTTAATTCGGCAGGAGTTATTTCTTTTGGTTTTGTTTCCATGAATTGTTTGTAAAAATAAACAATTTATTTCTAATAACAACAAATTATGAAAATAACACAAATGTATTATTTTCTTTTATTAAAATATTGTCTTAATTCATCTATAGCTTCATCTGCTCCAAAACAACATACTGCCCTATATTTTAATTGGTTTAGCTTTTGTAATAAAACTTCTTGCTCTGCACTTAATTTACCTTTTGATTTAACGATTTTACCTGTATGTTTACCTTTTAAAACAACCCTATTATGTTCTGGTGCTTTTAATTCAATCATTAAACCATTATACATTAGTTCTCGATAAGTGTTACCACTTGAATCAGTTTTATTTTCTCCATGCTTTGGATATAAAACAATAAAGTCTGGACAACCTTTTAAAATACCCATTAAAGAGGTTTTATATCTTTCAAATGTTGTTTTCCTTCCCTCATTAGGTACATGAAATGCAATTACACCTGGTAAGTTATCTTTCACCCATTGAACAACTCTAATATGCTCTGTATCTTCTACTGTTAGAAATTTGTTATATGGGTTTTGTTTCATTTCTTTTTTAATTTAACTTCCAATATCCTTTCCTTCTCTTCCATTAAAATAAAATATTCTGTTCTTGTTATTTCTTTTTCCTCTGAATTCATATATTTGACATAATATTTTTCTGTAGTAGAAGATTGATATATCGCGAATATTAACTCTCTTTTTTCTTCCATGATATAAAATATTTAATGTTAATCAATAAAATAATAATGTTAGATAATACTATTGGAATATCAAAACCTTTTAAGTAACCATATAAAACAAACATAATACAGGCAATTGAGTTGATTACTCTTAGTAACTTATCTTTAAATAAAAAAGATAAAATAACTAAAACCGTGGCAATATAACCTATAATCTCTATCATTTTAATTTAAAAGTTCTTAACATTTCTATCTCTATAAACAAATCTACTATTTCTTTTTTAATTATCTTAAAACCATATTTTTTAAAATAAATTTCTAATTTTAGTTTTGCTTCATTTTGAATTCTCCTAAATTGAGATAACCCCACAGGTATTCCAATTAAATCCTTAGGTACGATATGCAGATAAATATCAACTTGACACTCATCTGCAATATCACCTATTTTTTCCATAATTAAATTAGCTTTTAGGTCTGACTTCTTTTCTATATAAGATAAATACATTGAAAAATCTTCAGTTGTTCTAAAACCTACATTAAACAAGTTATCATACCCATTTAAACCCATAAAGTCTTTAAAGGTTGTAATAAACTGTATTTGATTACTTTTAACTTCTAACATTACTATAATGGCAATTCACCTTTTTTTCCTGCTTTTAAACTTTTATGTTCTTCTGTTATTTCTATTGTAATTGCATCACCAAATTTTTCGTCTAAAGGGTTTGACTTAGGTAAATCTAATAACTCATATCCATCTTCCTTAGCAACAATTCGAGTGTTTTTATCATAATCAAATTTATTATCTAACTCTAACACTTTTAGCAAAGCATCATTATCTGTTTTGGGTAATGTTTTAAATAACAATTTAATTGCCACTTTTGCCTGCATCATATTAAAAACATCTGTTCCGTTATTATAAGGAGAGTATTGACTCGTTCCAGATTTACTTAATTTCTGTATCTTATCTAATTCATTTTTATGTACCACAACAAATAAAGGTTCTATACCTTCTATTTGAGCTATAGAATAAACAGCTATAAGTTTTCCTCTCTCTCCATCCATTATTGGTTTATGTCTGATAAACTCTTTTGTACCATACTCATATTCAAAAGAATCATTTTCATAAACACTTTGCATACGAATGCTTTTTAACTTTGGATTCCTGTAAGCGATTTCTATTAAACCCTTATAACCTATAATGGGTGTGGCATCCATACCTCCTTTATTTGCATAAGGTAATATGTAACCAAACCCCTCTGGCGTGTTAAATGGCAACCCTATTTCCGCAAAGTATAAAATACTTCCGAATAAAGATTGTGGATTGCATTTCAACAAGTCTGGAGTTTTTTTTACGGCATTTAAAACTTTTACCATAAACTCTTTTGAGGATATGCCATATTTTGTTCCAAGTAAGTCTGTTACCGTTTTTTCATACTTACCTAATTGATTTTGAAATACCATAATAGGTGCTTCCTGTTTTTGTGGTGTGTTTGTTTCCATTTTATTTTTTTTTTAATTATTAACTTAAATCTATTGATATTGCCAAGAAAGGTAATCCTATTAAAAGCATTTTGTCATCATAAACTATTATAAATCCAATACATAAAATTGGCACGAATTGTATTCTTGTTAGATTTCGATTGTTTCTATTTGTCATTGTTTATTGTTTTTATTTTTAAACCCAAGCCTTGTTATTATATTTAACTTTATCAACTTTGCATCTTTTGAAATATTATGTTTGTTTAAAAAAATACGGTCTTTTTCATTTGAAATTAAAAATTCACTTTTAATATCTTCTTCCCAACCTCTTGAAAAAATAATCTTATTTAAAACCACTTTACTTCCATTTTTAATAGTTAGATACATATCACAACAAATTATCTCGCCTGGTTGAAATGCATCCATTACCTCAATATGGTAATTCTATTTGACTTAATTTTAATTTCCATAAAATCATCTAAATTACCTAAGTGATAACATTCTTTTAATATTTCAAATTCATTGTAATCACACCAATAATTATTATCGAAACTCCATTTAATTAAATCTAACGCCATTCTATATTGCATTCTACCATATTCAATCATCTCATCATCTAATACATAAAGACTCACTTGATAGGGTTGTTGTTTTTCCATAGCAGCAAATACATAATTTTCTTTATTCGCGAAATCCATATAGTATGCAGCAGAGATACTGTATCCATAAGAATACACATCTGATTTAAACTTTCTTGGACTACTATCTAAACAAGTTTTTATATCCGTCATTGTACTTTTGTTATTTGAAAAACTATCTGGTCTTAGGCGTATTTTTAAACCCGTTTTATCATCTACCGTATATATACTTAACTCCCTATAACTATCCTTAATTAAATCTGTAAGTATTTCATTCTTCATTGCATTCTCTGACATTTTTCTAATCATCTCCATTTCATCTTCGAACACTATGGTTTTACCATTAGCTAATTGCATAAATGCCTCGTAACCCGCTTTACCATCTTTTGTTCTTTTATCAAATTTTGGAGCTATTATATAATTTTGCATAAATAATTCCGGTTCTAACACCATTTCATGTAATGCAGAACCTATAGAATAGTGCCTCTCTGCCTCTTCCTTTTTTTGTTCTTCAAATTTTTTGTAATAAAACATTTTTGGACTTTTTAAAAATGACTTTATGTCTGAAGATGCTAAGTGGTCTTTCTTGCCAAGATACTCTGCAAATGTGTCCTTTACATAACTTGTTTTGTTTTCTGTCTCTTCCATATATTTTTTTTTAAATTTAATTTTAACCTATAACTTATTTGCAAATATATTATAAATTATACAAATGTATTACTTTATTTTTTTTATTTATTAACATTCTTTACTTCCTCTCTTTTACGATAAATAAATATTTGTTCTATTGGTACATTTAGCGCCCTTGCTATATTTATTGCAATAGGTAAAGATATACAACGTCTTTGACCTTTTATTATTTTTGTCAAATGCGTTTTCCCTATTCCCGTAATATCTGCCAACTCTTGTTGAGTCATTTCTTGTTGTTTTAATATTTGAAGGAGATTATTACTATGTAATTTATCCTTCGCTTTCTTCGGTAACATTGTTTTCATCTTCTTTTCTTTTTTCTAAAATATATAAACCTGTTGATTCATGCTTTTTCATTTCTCTATAACCTAAGAACCACTCTGACTTGTTCTCATCTATAAATTTCATTGTTGAAACTTCTGGCATTGTAAAGCCACTAAGAATAATCGCCCTATTGCCTGGACCTTTTATTGATATAAAGTTATTCAAATCTATAAAATAAAAATCATTAAGCACCTTTTCTTTAGATTCATAAGCTAAACCTTTTAATTTAATAATTGCCTCTAATTCTTTTAATTCCTTCCCCAATTCTTCATCCCACGTTAAATAACCTTTTACTTTTTTTACAGCATGCAACACCGTGGCGTGGTCACAATTAAAGTGAGCACCTATATCTATAGATGTTATTTTAAACAGCTTACCTATTAAATACATCGCGTTATGACGTGGAGTAATGTATTTTCTTTGACGAGATTTGGAAACAAAATCAACAACGGATAGTTGATAATAATTTGCCACAATTTGTTTTAAAAAGTTTATTTGATTAGTTCTTGCCGTTACTTTTTCAGCTATATCCAAAACCTGATTTATATTTCCTATCATAATTTATTCTAAAATGGTTGCTCACCGTGATTTAAAAATTGAGTATTATCCTCAATACCTTTACTATAAGATACACTGACCTCATTATCGACTTGTGGTTGCACAAATGTATTATTATTATCCGTGAATGCCATATCTAGATTGGTTAATTTTGTTTGTGTACTTATAAATTTTAGTGGAATTTCTCCAAGCCCACCATTTCTATGTTTTGCCACTATAAGCATAAATAAACCATTTGTTTGTAAATTGTGTCCACCGATTTCATATTGCTCTATACCATAATATTCGGGCCTGTAACAAAACAAAACCATATCGGCATCCTGTTCTATTTGTCCTGATTCTCTTAAATCAGCTAAACCCGGTTTCTTATCCGGTTTACTCTCTACACCTCTATTCAATTGACTTAGTGCTATAACAGGTAAATCTAATTCTTTTGCTAAAGATTTTAAACCTCTACTAATTTCCGCAATCTCTTGTTCTCTTTGCATTATATTTAAACCACTTCTCATCAACTGCAAATAATCTATAATTATAATTTTAACACCTTGTTCTTTTACCATTTTTCTCGCCTTAGATTTTAATTCAACCAAACTAATATTTGGTGTATCATCTATAAATATAGGAGCCTTATATAAAGGTTGACAAGAGCTATCAATAAAACAAATTTCATCTTTTGTAAGTTGGTTTTTTATTATTCTAGAAACATCAACACCACTTAAACTACTTTGTATGCGACCTACTAATTGCCTACTACTCATTTCTAAACTGAAAATCAAAACGGCTACATTATCTCTTAATGCAGGTTCTATAACCATACTAACGGCAGCTGCTGTTTTCCCCATAGAAGGTCGCCCAGCCAATATAATTAAATCTGCTTTTTGCCACCCATTAGTTAAGTTATCTACCATTTTTAAGTATGTAGGTACACCACTTTTAATTCCCTTCTCATTTATATTTAAACTATCTATAATCATACTTGAATGAATATTACCTATATTCTCTATATCATATCTAAGTAACTCTTTTAAACCATTGTCTAAATTTGCCTGTAGTTCTCCAAAGGTATCAAACACATCACTACCATAAGATACTACTTTTTGAATTGTTGTCGTACAAGTGTGTATAATAAACCTTTTTAAATAATGCTCTTGTATAATTTTTAAATGATACTCTATATTCGAAGAACTTGCAACCCTGTTTGTTAGTGAAGATACATAATAAGCGCCACCTACCTCTTCCAAAAAACCATTTTCTTTTAAATAAGAACATACTGTTAGTATATCAATAGGTTTGTTTTTTCTATAAAGAGTTAAAATTGCTCTACATATTAGTTGATTTGGTTTTCCATAAAAAAGTAATTCATCCAATTCCCCTATAACAATATGAGAAGGAGTGTCTATTAAAATTGCACCAAGTACAGCTTGCTCTAATTCTAAAACCTGCGGCGCCTGTATATCTGATGAATGAATTAATTCTTCTGGTTTAAGGTTTTTCTTTTTGTAATTCATTTGACTGTCTTATTTTTAAAATTTTCGCTAACTTGTTTTCAACTGAATAAAATAACTTTAATGCCCTGTCTTCTCCCAAAGTATTTATATAATCTAAATCACTTTGTGTGGGTTCGAAATCTTCACCTTTTAAAAATATTTTTAGTATTTTCATTTCATTCAAAGAAAAATTTATCATTTCCTATTCATAAACTTTAAATGAATTTCTAATAACCATTCTTTTTTATCAGGTACATCCCCATAAAGAATATGATGTTTTCTGCAAAGAGCCATTAAATTTTTAATATCATCTTTATCTGAACTTCCGCCCATACCCCTTGCATCTATATGATGTATGTCTTGGGCGTATGAATCACATATTTCGCAGAAACAATCTTGTTGTATTTTAAAGTTAAAATATTTCATATAAACCTTTGTGTGATTCTTCATTTTTAACTTTTATATTTTATTTAAAATTTGATTTTAAAAATGCCCCATAAAATAGATATACTTCTTTCTTTAACTTTTTTATCTAATACATAATTAGGTTCAATAGGTTTATACTCTTTTAGTACGTTTGTTACAATTGGTTTAAGATTGCTTTTTTGTTTTATAGACTTAAGATACCTTCTTCTTGAGTCAATAACTTTTCTTGTATGTATGGGTTCTATTTTATCGAAATTAACTTTATACAAACCTCTTGACACTCTACTAACAATATCAGCTCTTAAAATATCTTGTGATGTTGTTGATGATATGGCGTGTTTTTTTACCAAAAGTTTTATTTGTTTTGCTGTTGGCCTGCCCTTTGTTTCTTTTACTAAGTTTACATATTCTTGTATGGCTGCTTGGTATTTCTTAATTAAATTTACTGTCATATTTTCTTTTTTTTAATTGTTAATTATTAGTCTCTATAAATTGGTATTAGTTCTAAATCTTTATTGTATAAGGTATTGAATCTTTTTTTAAATAAATCTGTTGCATGAGTAACTTTCTTACCTTTTGTAATTAACCATTCGCCTTGATAAAGTGTTGATGTGTGTTTGGTAAAAACATTTGTGTATTCTAAAAAAATTAAACCATTGTTCAATTGTAAAAACTCGTCATAAATTTTGACTGTTGCATTATCTTTCGCTCTACTGAAAAATTGCCCAAATTTAAAATCATAATCTGTTCCTAAAAACTTTTCCCAACTTTGCCTTAGCTTTTCATCGTACACTAATTGTTTCTTTTTGATTTTATCATCTATAATGATAATTTCCTTTTTTGTTTCTTTTTTTTGTTTTTTCATATTTATTTGTTTTTATTGGTTAGTTTTTTACGCTTTTTTTTTAGGTATTCTTCATAATCAATAATGGCATCATTTAATCTGCTTAAATAAAATTTTACATTATGTAATTCATCAAAAATTCTATTCTTCTTTACTTTGCTCATACTTATTTGTTTTTTAATTAAACGATTCAACAATTATCACACCGTCAACGCAAAGTGCATTTACTTTTTTTCGATTTTTTAATTTAAAATCAAATGGAAAAATATTAAACTTATTTTTGTCAAAAGAAAATATAATATCTTTACTTTCTAAATGTGAATTAAACTTTTCTTTACAAATTTCGTCTAATTTTTCAATAAAAATATCTCTATTAAAATCTGTTAATGGCTCTATTCTTATTTTTGATTCAATAACCGTAAAACCTTTTCGTTTATAGTAATCATAAACTTGTTTGTGGGACACAATTTTATTAAATATTTTGTAGATTTTATTTGAGCCAAAAGCAAATTTTTTATCTTTTAAGTCAACTTCAACATAAGAGTTGGTAATCATTTTATTTGTTTTCATACTTATTTGTTTTTATTGGTTAGTTTATAATACATTTTTACAGAGGTTTTAGGATAAAACTCAAAACCATTTTCTTTATAAAACGAAACTTCATCTGTTGAAATATTTTGTGGTAGATATAATTGTATTGTTTCAAACTCACATTTTTCCGCTACCTCTTTTGCCTTATCAATTAACTCTTCAGATTGCTTAACTAAATGTTCCATTTTAAAATAATACCCAAGACAATAATCTAAAATCATCAAACTGTCTTTTAATTCATAAGTCAATAAATAACATTTTCTACCATATTCAAAGTTTTGTGTAATGTTTTTTAAAATAATTGCCATACTTATTTGTTTTTATTGGTTATTCTACCCATTGTAGTATTATCTGTGGCCTTAATGTCTTTATTTGTAAACTCCCATATGGTACCATCATATAATATTATTGTAAATATTTTTTCTATCTCCATTCCGTATTCTGTTACGAGCCAAACTCTGCCTCTGCCTTTTGGTGTGTCTACTTCTAAACCTTGTTTTAATTCTAATATTACCATGTTATCATAAACCTAAAATTTTACCACTTGATTTAACCATTTCTTTTGGCACCTTATCTAAATTCTTTGCTGCCCACATTGTAAAGTGCCTTATGCAATCAGAGAAATTAGAATATGTTTTTTCAAATGTTGATTGCTCTTTAATAAATAATTCAATTAACTTTTTTACTTGCATTTCGTTAATCTTATATTTCATGCCACATAATTCAAATAAACTTTGATTTTCATATAATTCTTTTTTAAATGTCATTGCTCCATGAAAAGAAAAACCAGCAACATATTCCATTGGGTCTACCTTATCTAATTTACGCCTATCTATATGTTTTCCCCACACATTATTAAACACCACTGTCTTTAAACCTATTGCAATTAGACTTGATTTATGTAACTCTACAAAGGCTCTTTCGTGTTTATCGTAATTAGGTATATCCTTTATAAATATCTCAAAAGCAATGGCGTTTGATACTGTAGGTTTTTTTTCTTTAAAGTGATAAGTCAAACAATTTATATAAAGTATTTTTGTCATAGGCTTTAATGGGGTTGTTGATTCCTCGTTAAATATTTTATCTATTACATATAGGTTTAATACTGTTAGCATTACACACCTGTTTTTAAATTCCAAATAATCACATGAAGCCTTTCCGAATAATGTAAGCAGTATTCTACACACATTGTCGCAACCATTAACCTTGTTTTATTTAATTCTTCTTGCGAACTTCCAGCAGGCATAAGGTATATCTTTTTCTCATCAACTAAATGAAAATAATCTTTAATAACTTCCTGTAAATCATTTTCATTAGATATTACTATTTTAAAAATACAAAAACATTTCTCATTTATTGCTTTTAATACTTCTGGTTTATATCTACGCTGTTTTGTTTCTCCTGAAGATTCTAATTTAGGACTCACATTAAATATATTAACGACCCTTATCATAAAACTTGTTGGCATAATTGTACCATTTGTTTCTACTTCTATGTAAGGCATGAAACTATAACTTTTGTAAAACCACTTTAAATATTGTTCTACTTTTAATTGATGTACCATTGGCTCTCCTCCTGTTATAACTAAATGAGCTCCTTTTCTTAATACGTTTATCATATCTATTGAGAGTATATCTTCAAATGGTTTAGCTTTACCATTTTGCCATACCTCTATCGTATCACAAACCCAATGCTCACTCTTACATAACAAATTGCAACCACCTAATCTTAAAAAGACTGCTGGTACCCCCATTGTTCTACCCTCTCCTTGAATAGAGTAAAAGGTTTCTGCCACGACTAATTTTAAATTTTCCTCTTTCATTTTTTTTTGTTTTTTTTATTCAAATAACCCTAATTGTGTTTCTTCTGAACGCTCATATTCTAACCAATCAAAGTTAATCAATTTTAAATAATCACCTAATAATTCTTTAGTGTATGGTAACTTACCTGCATCTGGTTTATTTATTTTGTTTAATAATTCTGAAAGTTTAATATCATTTGTCTCAAACTTTAAATCGTTAATTATTAAATTTAAACTAATCATACTATCTAAATTTAAAGACCAAATATTAACCTCTACTTCTCGTAAATCCATATGTTGTGAGTTTATTGCTGATAAAATTTTCCTACCCTCAAAACAATATAAATTATTTCCCTCGTCACTTATAACATTTATAGGCCTTATTTGCCCAAACTTTTTTAAACTACTTATCAATTTAAAATGATTCTCTTTATCAAATTCTGTATATTCCCCTTCTAATAATTTTACCTGTGTCTTATCAACTTTTAATCTTTCCATTCTACCCCCCTCTTTTTCCATAGTGATGTATAAAAATGTTCTGACTTTTTTAATGCAATTAAACCATCTTCCATTCTCCTATTTACATCTATAACAGCTTCTACTTTTCTTTTTGCAATTATTTCTTTTTTTAGTAATTGATATAATCTAAATTTATAACAAGAACCATATTTTCTTGCAGATATAACAGTTGAACTATCGCATGAATAGAAAGGGTATTTTATACACATATCATCTTTAGTAACTGCAAAACCATGGTATTTAACTTTGTGTTTTGTCATAGTAAATATTTTATCATACAAATACCTACTATCGTTTCCTAAACCAATATAAGAGTGCCCTTCATCTATCCATTTTTTTAATACATTTAAAGAACCTCCGTCTAATATAGGGTGGTAAACTCTCATATATTGAAAATTACCACCTATACTTTTTACTTCCTTACAAACATCATCTAAGTAATCTTTTGGTAATATCCCGTAACAATCCAACTCAACAAACACAAAGGGTTTATCCTTCAGCTCTTCTATATATTTAATGTAACCTTTTGAGAATTCGTATATGCTAGGTAATTTTGTTTTAGATGTCTTTTGGTTATTACCTAACGTGCTTTTATTCCAACTATACGCTCCACTATCTACCATTAAAAATTTATCCGCAGGCCATCGATTTACATTTTTCCTTTCTGTTAATGCAGAAAACAATTTTGATATATTGTGTTCAACACACTTATCGTCGAACCATTGATTTGTTGCTGCTGCTACAAGTAATCTCATAATTATTCCTCTTCCTCAAATAAATCTATTTGCATTTTAACTGCCTTATAATCTTCTGGGTTGTAATCACTAAAATCTATATAATCTATAAAATCTTGAGATGTAATAGGTATTTCATTCATTAAATGTTGTTTATCTTTTAAATGCAAACCTAATTTAACGAAGTTTAAATCACACCATGTTAAATTATTAAATAGTTTTATTTTTTCTTTTAAAGAACATTCTAATTGAACACAAAAAACTTTCTGATAATTAAGTTCTCTCATACTTAAAACAATTTTGTTTCCCTCCAATATATTATTATTCTCATCTATATATACAGGTCTTATTTGACCATGCTTCATAATAGATACCTTAATAAGTGAATAATCTGTTTTTTCTTCAGATGTAAACCCACTTGTTTTATTTAAGATTGAAATATCAACCTCAATTAGTCTGTCCAATATACTCCTTTTTGATTCCATAATTCTGTCATAAATTTTTGAATGTTTGCCCAATATTTAACTTCTCTTTCAATGTTTACCAGGTAATGCCTTTTTTTTGCAAGAAAACCCGCAAAGTTATCATCCTGTACGCTTTTAAAGTTTCCAAACCTTCCAGGTGATAACCACGATGTACTATCAACCGAATAGAATGGATATCTTTTTAAGTATCTTGTATCTGTTATACCCAAACCATGTACTTTGTGAATGTGCTGAGTTATATTAAAAACAAAATCAAAATATCTTTTTTCTTCTGTAGAATTTAAACCACAATTAGCAACACCTCCAATAGATACGTAATCAAATTGCTGTATCATATCTTTTAAATAACCTACATCTCCAACTCTATATTCTGAGAAGTGATAAACCGGAATGATTTTTGTTTCCTTTACATTATCCAATAGGTGTTTTCTATTTGATAAAGTTTCATCCCTATCCTTAACATCTAATTCAAATGCAAATATTGGTTTAAATTTATTTAGATAATTGGCGTATGTTTCCACCGAGATTGTTACACCTTTTGTTCTTGCAACAAATCCACCAGAATCCAATAATAATTTAAAACCTGTACTTGGTTGTTTTTTCTTTAAAGTCCAATAAGACTCTAATCTATTAACAATACCACAATCAGTTAAGAGTTGGTTGTATCTCGGAGAGCCATCGGCTCCGGCAAAGTGTATGTTCATTATTTACAAAAATACTCTTCGTTAATAATATAATCCTGATAAGGTTTGTAAGGAACCTCCAATGTAATTTCTGAATCTTTAAACATAAAAAACAAAACTTCGTTTAGTGACTTTTGATAAAACTCTGTAAATACATGAATCTTACTGTAATAGTTATTTCTAAAAAACTTTGTTGCCATTTCTTTTTGTTTCCAAAAGTTTGGAATACCACAATCATAATGAGGCATATCACCCCATAATGCTTCTGGTACGATACCAAAAACACCTGTTGCTATAAGTAGTTCTCTATCCGGATATAACTCCTTAATTTTACAATGAATAGGGCTTGGGTAAGGTTTATCCGCGAAACAGTTTGTTATAACGCACTCTGCATTATTACTTCTATATTCTAAAATCTTTTTCTCAAAGTCAATTATTTCTTTTCTAAAATAAGAATTATAATTAGTCATATAAAACTCATGCTCTATAATCGTTTGTGTATCATTACCCCATTGATTATCAACTTTCCATAATGCATCTACAAGTTCAGGTCTTAATGTTGATACAAACTCAACAAAGTGCCTGTAACCACCATTACTTTTTGTGTTGAAAATTAAACTTTGCAATTTCATATCTACCAGCCAATGGTCTTGTTGAAAAAATAATTGATAGTCTATTGATTTAGCTTTACAGTAATCAATCATAGGTAACCAACAAAGAGGAGGATTAACAACTTCATCTTCTGGTTTTAAATTTTTAAAAAATTCTAAATACTGTGAATAAGTATCGTTGTAATTTTTGCCAAAAGGCATTTTAGTTAAATCATATTTCATATTTCTGCTTTTATTAAAGTTGTTTCTTGAATTATTATTTTAAAGTTTATTAAAGGAAATGCGCTTAGCAATTGTTTTTTTAAAACGATGCAAAAGTTTTCTGTCGTTGCCCTTATCTTATTAAACTCAGGTAGTATAGATAAATTTTTATTATTAAAATACATTACTATTTCTGTTAAAAAAACATCATCAACCGGGTAATCAATAAATGGAGCGACTGTCTCTGCAATTACTGTAATTATAAAATTATGACCATGTAAGTCACTTAAAACTTTTTTTAAACTATCTAAAGCAGATTTAAAATCCCCATCTAATTCATATTTTAAAAATTTTTCGTAATTATCGTAAGTAACTTGTCCGTTGAAGTGTGTTGCCTGTAATTCGTATGTTCTTGTATATTTCATAACCACCCGTTTTGTTTTGCTTCAAAATAACCTTTTGCTCTCAATACAGTTGCCGGATTGTCTAAAACACCATACCCCCATTCATGTTTCTCACTTCTATTTCCATTATAATCCGTATGTGATAAATCAACTATTATATCAAGTACACCTAAATCCTTTGCCATTTTCCAAGTCTCAGCTTTTGATTTATACATTAAGGGCGTTAAAATTATAAGGTTAGATTCTGTTGCTAAGTTTATTGTGTTTCTCATAGAATCAACAAATCTTTGTCGGCAATCTGGATAACCTGAATAATCCGTTTCACATACACCCGTAATAACAGTATCTATTCCCCTTGATACAGCCTTTGCACCTGCAATAGAAAGAAATATCATGTTCCTACCAGGTACAAAAGATGCAGGTAAGTCTTTAAATGTTTCGTGGTTATCAGATACATTTTGTTCACTACTTTGTAACAATGCAGAGTTTTCAAATAAACCTCTAATATCTACGACTTCTAATTCAACCCCAAACTTCTCACATATGATTCGACTTTGTTCTAATTCAATAGAATGTTTTTGCCCATAGTTAAAAGATAGGCAAGTTACCCTATAACCATTTTGTAATGCGTAGGCAAGACACGTCGTACTGTCTTGCCCGCCACTAAATAAAATAATTGCTTTTTTCATTTTTATTTTTTTAGTTTTTTTAATAAAATGTAAACGGTGTTTTTCTTAAAGCCTGTCTCTGCAACTATTTGCTTTGCATCTTTACCTTCTTTAAAAAGATTTGCTACTGTTTCACTAATTGTTGATTTCTTTGTTTCGTTACTTTCTACATTTGTAGATTCTGTTCCATCTTGTGGAATCTCGTTTTCTGTTTTCATTTGTTTTTTTTATTTATTTGTTATTATATCTTTTTTACAAGTTGCGGAGCATTTAGTAGTCTCTTCTATTTTGACTTCTATCAATTCACATCCAGTACCTAATAATTGTTTTGGTCCAACTATTTCAAGTAACCATTTACCAATATTTTCTGCCGTAGGATTATATGGTACAATGATTACTCCATCAGGGTCTAATTCTTTTAAAACTTTTCCCATAGGGTCTTGGTCGTAAATTAAAAACTTGTGGTCCCAATTATCTTCTAACCACATACATAATTTAGATTTAATAATTGAAAAATCAATTACTCTACCTATGCCATCTAAATCGCCCGCAATTTTAAAATGGATTCTATAATTGTGGCCATGTAAATGAGCACACTTACTTTCATGCCCATAGACTCTATGCCCTGCACATATATCGTGATATCGTTCTACTGTTATCATTTTATTTATTTTTAATTAAACTAAGAAACTCTTGTCTACAATTCATGTCATTTCTAAAACCTCCTACCATTGCAGATGTTGTTGTCCAGCAATCATGTTTTTGAACACCTCTCATCTCAACACATAAATGACGTGCTTTTAAAACAACGGCCACTCCTTTTGGTTGTAGTTTTTCCATTAAAAAATCTGCAACTTGTTGCGTAATTCTTTCTTGGTTTTGAGGTCTTTTAGAATAATAATCCAATGTCCTTGGTATTTTACTTAGGCCTACAATTTTTGTATTAGGTATATATGCAATATAACCAAAACCCATAAAAGGTGCAAGGTGGTGCTCACAAATAGAAAAGAAAGGTATATCAGAGACTATAATCATCTCATCTTTACTACCCTCATTTTCAAATGTGGTAAAATTAAATTCTTGTGGGTTACAAAATTCTTTTAAGAATTTAACGTATCTCTTTGGTGTGTCTAACAACCCTTCTCGTTCGACATCTTCTCCTATTGACATCAATAAGGTTTTTACTGCATCAAGTTCTTCTTGTTTAATTACTGTTTCTTGCATATTTTTTTGGTTATATTGTTTAAAATTTTATCGTACATATCAAATCTATGTTCTCTTATTGGTTTTATTTTTGGCTCCGTAGAAAAGTGTAAAAGTAAACAAGGGCTAATCTTTTTATACTTATCGACATATTCATATCTTTCCAATTCTCCATTTGCAATTCTTTGTTTAATCATACCATGGTATGGGTACATTACATTGTCATATTTATTCTATAATCGTTTAATTCTTTTCTTATCCACTTATAATTGCCATCGAGTAAATCACCATACAAGGCATTACTTGAAAATATATTGTCAGATAATAAATTCATATCTAAATCAAAACAAATTGTATTCCCATTATCATCTCCCTCTTCAGGATTACCAAAATATAAATTTGTTTCTGTAATTAACATTAACAAAAAAATTTCTTCTCTATGGGTTATTTCTCTTGGTAACTTTTTAAGTAATTGCACTAAACTTGTCATTTGCATATTTTTTTAAAAGTGGGTGCTATCAACACCCACTAAATTTATAAATTTATTGTGTAACTTCAACCAACTCTACTGTGTTTTTTTCAACCCACTCCATAATTGTTTCATATGCCACCAAGTTTGTTTTGTAACCTAATCCACTCATCACATACTCTTCTTTTTTCTCATTAGATACTACCATGTGATTAGTATATCTTGTAATACCATTAAACAACCCCCACAAAGTATTTCCCTCTAAATCAACTTCTTTTAGTATCGCTTGATTAACTAACTCCATTTTCTTTAACTGTTGATGTGAAACTTTTTCATTTGTCGCAAGTATATCCGCATTGAAACACTTTTTAATAACTTCGGCAAACACTTCTTCTCTTAAAGGTTGGCTTGCCATTACTTTAAAATTATGCATCAACTTTTCATCCAACTCTATCGCCTTTTTCAAATCCCACATCGCTCTTTTAATTCTTTCACTTGCAGATGTAGTGTGTCTAAACTTAGCTACATCCTTGTAGGCCTTATAAAAAGTATTCTGGCATACAACAACAGTATTGCTACTACCAAAACCTATTGCAGAGCTCCCATCATGGCTATTAAGTGCTGTAATGAATCTTTTAATATCACTCTTACCAATGTATTCTGTTTTTAATTCTGTTTGTAAATAAACCATTCTACCACCTTTTAACTCGCCTCCCTTTACTACATCTAAACCTATTCCATTACTTGCTTCTACTATTGTATCTGCTAATTCGTGGTTTTGAAATGGGGCATACTTATCCCGTACTGAACCTAACCATGTATTTGTGTCGTTTCTAAATACACCTACGCTTTTTGTCGGCAAACTGTTCCAATTATTGTTATCACTTTGACTAACCAAAGGGATTTTGTTTACAGTCCAATTTAATCCTGTTTGTTCCAATACTTGAAACACTTGTTCTTGTTTTGTCTTCATTTTCTTTTTTTTTTAGTTATTAACTTATTTAATTGTGTGTTGGTTTAAAACTATTTAATTCAAACTTATTTACAAATGCACTAAGGCCTTTTGTGTGTAAATTTGTTATTGTGTTTTGAGTGCATCGTTCTCTAATTTCAAACAACCTTACTCTTGGGTCTCCAATAATTTGAAAACTAAACACATCATAACCTCGCTCGTTTGTGAACATTCCTGCCTGTGCTGTTGTTACTAATGCTGTACCACTTTTAAATGTACTTATTTTCCAATCGTATCCCTTTACACTTTTGACCTGCGTCTCTGCCTGCCAACCATCTCTTCCCTTCCAGATTTTTATGTTGTTTAATTTTTCTTTCAACTGTTCTGTTGTGTATTGACTGTCCGTCAATTTTAAATTTACCTGTGTCATTTTTTTTGTTTTTAACTGTTTATATATTTATTTAACTTGTTTCAAATTGTTAATTGTATTTACAACCTCCACATAATCAAACCCTGCCCAACCATCTAAATCTAATTTTATTACATCTTGTTCGTTAATGCTTAACATCCTGTATGAGAATTTAAAGTGTTTTCCATTTTCTAATGTGAAACCAATTCTGTTTTCATATGTACCTCCTTCTTTTATATAAGAACTTCTCACCCAATTACTTTCAAACTTTACATCAAATTCAGGAAACTCACTTTTTACTGCTCTTAATGCCATTTCCTTTTCTAAATGTGCTCTATTTACACTTTTCTTTTTATCAACTTCGTACTCTATGTAAGATTCTATTTTTTTAAACATTGTTTTTACACTTGTAATTGCTTTCGTCTCATCTTTGTAATCCCCACCTTGTAAAAACATTTTGAAACCATTATTTGTTGCCGTTCTTGACCATTTACTACTATATGTTAAATGTTCATATACCCTAATTCTGTATTTTTCATCAACAACCCCTATCTTATATTCAACATCTTCAACTTCTTTTTCCCAATAAATTTCTTCCGTATCTTTTTTGTAATCTCTAACAATATGTACTTTTTTAAATTTTATTTCTTCTAAAGTAAACATACCTGCGCTTATGTTTTGTAAATCTAAAAAATAAAGTTCTGCCGCTTGTCTTTGTTTGTGACATTGTAAGGCATTTGCCACAATTTGTTTTTCATTATCCTCAACTCTTTTGTCAAGTTCCTGTATTCGTCGCAATTCTTTTTCTTTTGCCTCTATCTCTGCTTTTTCCCTTTGCAATTTAATCATCTCCAATTCGTTTGCCGTTAATTGGATTTCTGTGTTATTTGTTTCTGTTGTCATTTTGTTTGTTTTTTATATTAGTAATTAACTTATTATTTTGCGTGTATTTGTTTTAGTAATGGTAAAAAATTAGTAGTCGCTTTTGCTTCGGTTTCTCTTTGCCCCATCGGTTTGCTCATATCCCAAATAAAAGTTTTCTTACCAACAATTTTACAAGTCAAATCCTTTACAGTATTTATGCCCCAACTTACACCTTGATTGCGGTGGCACTTTACATCACCTAACCATAAATCGTGGCTTGGTTCATCTATAAATAACCCTTGCATACAAGCGTATTGGTCGCTATCTTTTTGCCCTGAATAACTCATTGTTGGAGCATACTGCACTACTGTTAATTTACCTTTTTCGTCTTGAACTAAGTAAACTGTTTGTTTGTGATTTGTCATTTTGTTTTTGTTTTTTATATTAGTAATTAACTTATTTATAGTACAAATGTATTACATATTTTAATACTACCAACCCGCGATATTAAAATTTTACCATAATAATCTATAACTA
>Ga0209500_10000782_pt1 | contig 25991 bp, 39 predicted proteins | sample S_140212_EF_Meta_FD_187323 | JGI IMG/M metagenome (GOLD analysis project Ga0209500, IMG submission 187323) | Freshwater microbial communities from Lake Simoncouche, Canada to study carbon cycling - S_140212_EF_MetaG (SPAdes) (version 2) | ecosystem: Environmental > Aquatic > Freshwater > Lake ...
GTTTACAGAGTCCGTGGGCCAAGATTTTGACCCCCATACCGGGTCGAAAAGTTTTCTTTTCCACTTTTTGAGTTGTGGCATCGCTTACATAATGGCTGCAAGTTTTCCAAATCCCAAAACTCTCCGCCAACTCTCACTGGCTTTATGTGATCCATAACCGTAGCCGCTTCCAATCCGCAGGCTCGGCACAATGGCTCGTCAATCAGTATTGATGCTCTTAGTTTTCGCCATGCTCTAGTATTGTACTCATCTGAACGCTCCCTTGGTTTGACCTCAAAAGGTTTCTTTTCTCTTATAATCTTAGATTTAGGATAACTCGGCATGATCAGAATGGTACTTGAATATGTACAAAGATACCGGCATTACCCCTACCTTCTGTAAAGGTATAGGATTTGTAACCGAGATAAGTTCTAACCCACTGAGCGAAACGCTTAGGTGATGCGTGATTGTTACCCGTTGCCTCAATGAATGAGGACAGCATGACGCTGATATAATGCCTTGTGTCTGTCCATTCGTACTCCATAGCCCAATCATAGAAGTCCTTAGATGTCGATTGAATCACACGCTTTGCCTCAGAGTTAATCGACTTGACTGACTGCAGCCCTGTACTTAGGAAGTTCTGCAGGTTGCTCAGCATATAGCAATCGAATGAGGCCCAGTCCTCAGCATTCCAAGAATCAAATAGTAAGCGCCCGTAAACGTCCATTGGATTCCTGTTCTCGTTGAAGTACTGATGGAATTCAATCTCATGCCTTCGCCTAGCATGTGAGGAACCCGAGCCATTGATTACATAATTTGTCGTTATGATTACTTTAGGCGCCCTCTCAAATGGTATAAATATCTCATCCTTATTCTTGCGGTTTACCGTGATACCTTCCGTTATAAGTGAGAATATAGACTCAAAATTGAACGATTTTTTAACGTCATCAAATGCCAATATCTGAGTATCAAGGTCAACCCTTTGGTATATAAAATCGCCTTTGTTGGGATCAAATGCCTTTCCATCTATGATGACCACTTTACGGAAGTGTTTAAGAGCATTTATCATTATCGACTTACCGGAGCCACCATTTGGATTGTCAGATATTAGCTCATCGTTTACAATGATTGCCTTTTGGTGTTGTTTATCCTTGTACGAATGGATTAGATACCCAAGAGTCGACTCGAGCGCTTGAATTCTCGATGCGTCGCTATTGCTTACCTTATGCACTAAATCTTGAAAATTGTTCTCAATTGGTGCCTGGATATAATTTCGTTTGATTATCTGATTATCCCAAATAAAACCATCGCATGAAATATATTTTTGCAGCTCAATTGTTTTTGATGTAATTTTTACAACCCCATTTAAAAATGGAACATAGGCTGTCGATTTAGTATCCTTGATCATCTCCATATCGATTGATTTTAGCATCGTAAGGAATTGCTCAGAGAATAGCTGTTTTGATTTGCTGACATGGTTCCAAACATCAGGCTCATTTATGAGATAATTCAAAACGTCATCTTTGATAATTTCAACACTCGTGATTGTTACAATATTTGACTTAACTTTTACAAATGTCGGCTTAACTGCAGTTTCCGGATAATATTTAAAATAACCTCTGCGCTCCAAAAATGTCTTAAAAAATATAGGAATTATTACGACAGTCCCCTTGGAATTTATCGCCCAAAATTGATTTTCGTCATGAGTCCCCTCAATCTCTGAAATTATATCCGGAGTGACGGCATGCTGTTGAATTACTTCCTCTTTTGTCTTAGATTTTAGCGCAAATCGTATCTCATTGATTTTATCGATGTCCTCAAAGTATTTTGTCCCTGCACTTGATCTCATTCGATTATAGGCATTTTTAAAAACATTGGTTGCCTCATCATCTGAAAAATTCCCATAAATCACGTTATTTAAGACATAATTCAGTCCATAGTCCAAAGACACCCCATGCTCACAAAATGCCTGCGCCAATACTAAAAGATTATTGTTTCGCGCCCCTTCCTCAAATCCAAACTTCTTATCCCACCATTTAACCAGTCGTTTAATAATTTCTGTTTCGTTGGTAATTGGTAAAACTGCGGGACGCTCAGAAATTGAATTTTGATAATCACTGGATATTTCAGTAAATACGGTTGCTTTGTCATTAATATAAATATTTGGATCATAAGACTCAAAACAAGCCCTTGAAACGTCTTTATTTTTACTATCGAAGTACTGACAAGGGAAACGCTCTGAAAATGCCTTAAATCGCCTCGAATGTTCCTCAGGTGAAGATTTGGGAATTGAAACTACTGCTTTAAATCCTTTTCCGGATGGTGAAATAAAAGCTGTGATTACATGCGGAATTATTTTTACCTCATCGAAAACAGATTGAAATTCATTTTCGGGAATTTTATCATAGTCACAGATCATGAGTCCAGAATGCTGATTTAAGCCTTTTATATTTCTGTATGCAAACGTCCCATTGAACATGATTACAATTGACTTCTTTTTCTCCTGGTCATATTCGTCCCCTGTTAATGCGCGTAATTTCTCAACGTGTAGTTTAGAGTCTCCATTTTTTATGCGCTCAATGACCTCTAAAAGGCTCATATCAAACGGAATAGAGCCTTCCTTCGTGTCAAATAGAGATTTGAATAGTGTTATAGTGTGTAGCATTCGTGTAGCAAATTTTTTTTTAAGTTATTGATATATAATTGATCGTGTAGCAGTGTATTATTTTCCCTTTAAAAAAATTCAAAGACAAAAGTAAATATATAAGAAAGGAATAAGTAGACAACTTTTGCTACATTCTACACGGTCAATTTTCATCTAAATAACTGATTAGCAATTGTCTGTATTTTTTGTCCATTTCAAAGTCATTTTGAATTATTTGTAGCTGTTTTGTAATTGACTGAACTTGCATATTCAAAATTTGCGAAATTTCAATTTTTTCATAGTCCATAAAATTATATAAAATAAACATTATTTCTCTGCGAATTTTACAAATATGATGTCGAGTGTCATTTTTTATAATTGAATTTTCGTCAATTTCATAAATATTTGCAACGTATTTAATTAGTTTTTTGTGTAACATTCTAGTATATTTTTTGCATCTTCATAAATCCTCGTTTCGTATTTATAACCGAGTTCCAAATAATTCTGGTAACATTTAACCCCATGAATAACCGTTGAATGATCTCTGTTCGCAAATCTTCCTATCGCAGCATGAGTAAAACCATAATCCTTGGCAATAAACATAAAACAAAACCTCACAATTGAAATCGGCCGCTTTCGCTCTGGTCCAGTTATGTCTAAAGGTGTCACCATTGAAGCTTCGGAAACCGCTTGAAGTATTGCAATCAATTCTTTATTTTCGTCAGGCAACTTTTTTGGATTTATTAATTGTACTTTTAATTTTTGCACTTCGCTTTCAAGTTCCCGAATCCGAGATTCGCTCATTTTTTGAGTGTTTTGAAGTTTACGGGTTGCGTCCAGATATTTAAGATAATAGTCCATAATTCTGCTCAAAAAAGTCCTCAGGTGATTTGTAAAAACAAATGTTAAAATCTCGCTCACCCGCCTCAAATGCTTTTATTAAATGCTGTTTTTCGTGCTTTTCGTATGCTTTAATTATTTTAATGGCTGTTTTGAAAATATCTTTTGAATGGTCCAAGATTAAATTAGACTCAATATCTTCCATGTTTTCAATTAGTGTTTGAATTGGTGTTTTCATTTGTTACCTCCGTATGTTTCGTTGTAAATTTTCAATATATGGAATAGCCAATAATAAAACTATTCCGCATAATAAACCAATTACTATACCTGATATAATTGTAAACATTACTAAAAATTGTGAATTAATCATTGTTACCTCCGTATGTTAGAATTTCTTCTTTGACCATAATCCAAAATATAATTGTATCTGTTCTTTTAAGTTTTGGATTACTAAATATTGGATATGTTGGCATTGAATTGATTATTTCATTAACTGCAATTAAGGCATATTGCTTAGTCATTTTATCTATTAATTCTTTGGCTTTGTCAACTGCCCATTGTTTTTTATTGTTGCTCATACCAATTCCCCCTTCATTTTACCCTTATACATTTTTTTCAATTCTTTATTCGCATTTTTAGCAACTGGATTCATTTGATTCCAATTTGGCATATCATAAACCTCAGGAGATTCTTTATGTTCAACCTCTTCAAATTGCCTCAATGTTTGGAATGCAACTGAAATACACCATCCAAAAAAACCAACGCTAACAGCTGCGCCGATAACTGCCAATCCGTCCCAAATTAACATAATTCAATATTATAAAGCCCCACATAAGTAAACTCTTCGCATTCGCCGATAATAGCATCATTCCCTTTATATTGGGAATCTGTTGTAATATCTCCGATAATGCCATCTTGCATTTTGCTGATAACCCAGTCGAAAGCATCGTTTCGAGAGTTAAAATTTTCGATAATAGTTATTTTTACCATGTCACAATACTACAACTTAAATTTGCAAATATGCAACAACTATTAACAATTCATCAACAATTTTACAATTCTATGACAAATTAAGCAAATTTTTTGCCTCTTGAATACTGCGACAAATACCCGCAATCCCGCCACACTTATCGACATAATCAATAAATCTTTGCTGATCATCACGAATTCTGCCAAACTCTGATTTGACTTCAATGGCTGTAAAAATTGCAACCTTTCGGCCGACATGATGCGGAGTAATTTCTATTTCAGTCCATCCAATTAAATCTGAGCTTCCAGGCATCAATCCATATTTCACCTTATTTTGTGCGTCAAATCCTACATTATTTCTGAACAAACGAACACTGCCTCTTGACAATGTTTGTATTTGCCTCATGATTTCACTTTCTAAAACTGCCATTTTGTTTTTCCTGTTGCTGTGTGTAGCGGATATAAGCCCATCCTTTCTTATAACCTCTTGAATGAGCGATATTTTCCCACTCACTTAAACTTTTTGCAGACCACTCTTCCTTTTTTAATTGAATTTTTTTCTGCGGAATCTCATCGACTGGCACCAATTCACCGGCAATCTTTTTTAGTTCTTTTGGTTCCTTTTGAACCATGGCGCCACATTCTGGACATTTATCAGCTAACGGCCCAAATACCGCAAAACAATTTTTGCACTGTCTTATCTTTATCATTTTTTTCGTTTCTTTTATTTTTTCGTCTGTCAATTCCCATTCCCTTGAATCGGTCACTAAGCCATGGCGAAAGCAATTCCCGGCATGATCTAATATAATGCAATGCTTTTTCCCTTCTATTGTCCTCAATCCTCTGCCTGCCTGTTGTAAATACAAACCAAGTGATTTGGTCGGCCTCATCATAATAATGCAACCAACTGCAGGAATATCCGTCCCCTCTGAGATAATGTCAACGGATGTTATTATTTTGGTTTCTTCGGTGCGCAATCTGTTCAGCCTTGCCTTTCGCTCTGTTTTATCCAGTTCACCATGCACAACCTCAGCGCTATGCCCTACCATTGAAAATAATCCTGCAATATCCTCGGCATGCTTTATATTGATGCAAAAAACAACCGTTGGCAAATCCTCGGCATATTTTCTCCAACATTCAATCGCTGAGCCAGTGATGGACGGCTTTGAAAATGCGTCAAATATTTCTTTTTTATCATAGTCGCCTGCAGTCGTTTTGATTTTTGTGAAATCATTCTTTGATGCGTATGTTTTAGGGCTAACTAAAAAATTCATATCTATAAGGCTTTTAATATTTGGCCCTTCAATTAATACATCAAATGCCGATTTTAATCCTTTGCCGTCCAATCTGCACGGCGTCGCAGTTACACCCAAAATAAACGCACCGGAATAAACAGAGGTTATTTTCTCCCATGATCCCGCCACCGCATGGTGACACTCATCCACAATAATAAACTGTGGACAAAATTTGTCCAAACGATTTGCCATGGTCATCACGGAAGCGATTTGAATTCTTTGCGTGTAGTCTGGCTCCACACCCGACATAATAATGCCATGAGGCACGCCGATTCTCTCCGATGCCTGTTCAATTAATTCCTTACGATGTGCCAGGATTAAAACGTTTTTTGTTGAAGCTTTGGCAATCTCTGAAAATATCATTGTTTTGCCGCCACCGGTAGGGCAAACAAAAAGCACCCGCCTATGTGAGCGGAATGCGTTTCGTATGTTATTTATTGCGTCGCTTTGGTAGGGCCGTAATACGCTCATATATTTTTGTATAAGTTAAAATTGATTTGGGCGCTTGCTTTTCCCACCTGGATAATACTGAACGATTGATTCCGATGTCGTCAAATACTTGACCTAGGGACACCCCACGCTCAGCGCACATTTGTTTTAAATCAGAAAGGGAGGTCATCACCTGTTTCAATTGGTTGAGTTTGAGTTGGTGCAGGAGCGCCGCCCAATAATTCCACATTTGAAACCCTGACTTTCAAATAAGCTTTGCCATTATGCTCATGGGCATTTGGTTCACCCTCGATTAATACCTTGGTTCCCTTTTTTAAATAGTCTACAATAATAGTAGATTGGTCTAATTTTCGCCACATAGCGCAGTCAAGCCATTTTGTCTCGTCTTTTGATACCTTGACACCAACTGAAAAATTGATGACCTTATAATCCTTAATTTCTTTTATTTCGGCATCTCTTCCAAGATTACCTGTAAATATTATTTTTAACATGTTGCAAATATAAATAATTTGTTGCAAATTTGCAATATGGAATATCATAAAAACACAGAAAAGATTTCAAAGTCAGGGTTGGACCTGATTCACAAATCGCCGTTACATTATTGGGACAGGTATCTAAACCCTGCAGCGCAGGAAAGAAAAACGCCTGCTTTAATTTTAGGCAGCGCAGTTCATTGCGCAGTTTTAGAACCGCAGGAATTCGGAAAGCGCTACGCCATTGCTCCCGAGGTCGACAAAAGAACCAAGGAAGGCAAAGAGATATTTGCAAACTTTGAGGCATCCATCGAGGGACTTGAAGTAATTTCAAAAGCCGATTCAGTTATTTGTGAGCGTATCATGGAAGCGATTAATCGACACGATGAGGCATCGCTTTTAATGTCAAAAATTACATGGGTTGAGAAAGTGATTGAAGTCGATGACATGAAGTGTCGCCCGGATGCAATTATTGGGCCTCTTAATTTAATTATTGATTTAAAGACTACAGATGACGCAAGTCCGAAAGCATTTGGAAGATCAGCTTTGAAATATCGTTATGATGTTCAGGCAGCATTTTATATTGATTTATATGAGGCGCATTATAATTGTAAATGCGAAGGCTTTATTTTTATAGCTGTTGAAAAGACTCCGCCATTTGGTGTCGGTGTTTATGTTATTGAAGACGAAGACATAGAGTTTGGCCGTCAAAAATACAAAGCGGATTTAGAGCGATGGCGTGAAGCGAAAGCAAATAATAAATGGACTGGATATACAGGAATAAATAAATTGGAGATGCCGAGTTATGGAAAGTAATATAATAATTAAATATGATGATTTAAAAAGATTTAATAGAGTTCTGTCTTTTATAAATGCAATTAACAAAAAAAATCCTGAATTTATAGAATATATTATATCTATAAAAGATCATGAAGGCAATTTAGATATTAAATGCAAACCAATGAATTCAAAACAAATATATAAATATTATAAATTATGTTTAGGAATTTGGGAATCGTATGGAGAAAGTACAATTTGGTTTGATTCAGATTATATACTTTCAGAACATACGGAAAAAAAATGGAATATGATAAAAGAAGCTTTTAAAAAAATTGATTTATTATGACAACCGAATTAACCACCAACCCAGAGGAACAATTTGACCTCATTCAGCGCAAGGCAAAAGCACTTGCAGCTTCAACCGTAATCCCAAAAGATTATCAAAACAACATCCCCAATACTCTCGTCGCTCTTGAGATGGCGCATCGCATCGGAGCCTCGCCTTTGATGGTCATGCAAAATTTACACATTATTCACGGACGCCCGTCATGGTCATCGACATTTATTATAGCCGCTTTGAATTCATGCGGAAGATTCTCAGCCATCAGATTTGAGGATGGCGAAGGATCATGCAAGGCTGTAGCTACAGAAAAGGAAACAGGAGAAATTCTCACTGGCCCAACGGTTACGATTGATATGGCCAAGAAAGAGGGATGGTTTCAAAAGGCAGGCAGCAAATGGCAAACGATGCCAGAATTAATGTTGAAATACAGAGCAGCTTCTTTTTTTGGTCGCCTGTATGCCCCCGAAATAATGATGGGGATGCACACCGAATTTGAAATTCAAGACATACAGCCAGTGAAGGCAAATAATGTTCTCAATTTAATTACTCCCAAGGAAGAGGCGGAATCCGAAACCAATACAGAGGCTCCGGAATAATTAGATCCGTCCAATAATTAACCCAATTTTCGCCGTTGTAAATTGCGACATCATAGTCCGACGTCAAGACTGCCACTCCATCAAGTGGCAGTTTTTTTGTGACGTCAAACCATTCAATTTTCATATTAAAACGAAATCTATTTTTTCGCCGTTGGTAAAATGTTTAACAACTTCAAACCAATATTTGTCTGGCACAACTTGACATCCTGCAGACCAGTTGTCTATAAATGATCCTAAGCCAGCACGATGTAAATTAATTCCAAATAATCCATTCTGAACATTAAGCTCATCAATTTTATTATCTTTATTGCCATCTCTATATATTTTCATTGATCCAATTTGCGCAAAGAAAGGGGCGCCGAGCCACAAAGATTTCCAATTTGGGGAGCTTCTAAAAACGTGTGAATATTTCACAGTCTGACGAGCTGCAATTGCAGTTCCAGTTATCCCGCCGTGAGTTATTGGATTCTGAATATAGTGCTTGCCTGCAGTCGTCGAGCATGGGAATATAGATGCAATTTCGCCACCTACCCACAACACTCCAAAATCATCAAATGTATTTGTGAGCATCTCGTCACACCTTACCCAGGTGATTCCTTTCTTTTGGTTGGTTATGTATTTTTTAATTTCGATTTTGGTTTTTTCACCAATGATTCCATCGACTACCAAATTACAGCCGAAACGATTGAGATATGATTGAACTTGTTTCATGATATAAATATTAAAATTACGCTAAAAATTGAAGTTATCCACAGCCATTTTGTAAGCTTGACATTCTTGTCCAAAAGTACAGAATTTTTACACAGTTCTTTTTTATAACAAACCCGCAAAGTATCGATATAAATACTATCAATAGTATGCTTTTTTCTGTACAGCGACACCATCTCGCGAGCCTTTGCGCCTTTAATGAGGTATTCATTCGCACCCTTGAGAGTCGAGCTGTCTATTGAGAAGGATTGAGCGCTCGAGTAGGTCGGTTGAATAAGGAGTATCAGTAAAACAAATAAATAACGTGTCATATTTTTGAATGATTTTTTTACGAGTGATATAAAATGAGTCGGTTTGTTTTGAATACAACGTATCAATTGAACTAAATATCTCAGGTTCTGTATTTGGTTTTGGTTGCAACCAAACGAGCGCCAAAAATAAAAGTAAAATTATTATCGCCCCTGTCCTCGTGATTTCTTGCATGGCTTATTATTTTTGGAGTGAACACCCGGGCGTTTGCGTTTTGGCTTACGCTTGTGGGTTGCTGTCTGAGTTATTTTTGCCATTGCTAAATTTATCTATTGACGTGAATCCAAGCGTTAAAATTACTATCCATTCAACAGCCTCAACTAATTCTTTGCTAGGTGCCACATCTGTCGGAGTTGTGCTATTGTATGCAAGTGTGCCAAATAAAACAAAAGCACCAATGATTCCAACAAATCGCTTTGAACTAAATTCGCCTTTATCTCCTTTAAATATTTCTAATATCTTTTTCATTTATTTTTTAATAATAAATCTTTGATTGCATCCTCTTTCCCTTCCAATGCAGAAAGATAAAACTCGCATTCATATTTATACACAGATACCAATGAATCACTTCGTTTCATATTGGTTTGCATTTTTTCAACCTTACTCGCCAAAACTTCATTCTCTTTTTTGCAGTTGACAATCAGTTCTTTTTTGGTGTTCTCACTTTCGTAGTACAAAAAGCCCACAACTCCAAGCATTAAAAACGCTACGGCACTGATTGGATTCTTTGAAAATTGATCAAATGATATAACACTCATTTTTTTGATTTTAAATAGTAATAACGAATAGCAAATAACCCACTCACGATAGCAATCAACCCAGCAAATGCCGTTATAATAGGTTGCATTTGCGTTGATAACGTTGCTAAGAAAGATATTATTGACGTAGTTGCCAGTCCATCGGCTGATGTGTCGTTAAGGTTTTTCATATTGGAAAAGGTGATGATGGTTTAGGTATGTATTCGCCTTGTGGTAAATCAAACAACCACATAAACTCGGTGTCTTTAAATGCTTCTTTGTCTTGTTCGTTACCAAAGAAAAAGTAATTTCCCTGAATGTCCGCTACACAATTTATAAACTGATAAGGGTTTATGAATTGACCTTGTACTTGGTCGTATTGTTGGGTGGTTAAAATATATCCTATCATTATACGTTACGTGAAAGGGTTGTTTGAAATGCTTGTACGGCTGTATAGAAGTTAGATGCTTGAGTATCTGTTAAGCCGTCACCAGCACTTAAAAATGCAGTTTGTCTATTTGACCAATATGCTTTTGTTACTGCATTTAATGCTCCATAAATTAACGATAATAATGACAAAGCAGTTGATAAATTTGATGATGTATTTTTAACTGTACCATTATAATATGCTTTTTGTAAATTAGATGCAGTTCGTGAAACATTAAAAAACCCAGTAGATGTTGATTGCGATCCAGCACTAATTTCAACAGCATTTACAGAATAATAATAAATACCTGCATATTTAGCCACAATTTCCAAATCTTGACCTGCATTAAAATCATAAGCATTAATTACAGAATCTGTCCTTGTATACATTGATATATGAGAAGAATTTAATGTCAATGATGTATTTGGAATTAAAGTAGTGTCAAAATAAGCACTCGTCCCATTAGGAGTAACCCCCGTACTCGCAAACGTCCAACCACTTGTAAAAGTTCCCGTAAAACTACTACTCTTGAGATTCTGCGCACACGCTGCTGCACTTGCCCCAACCATAGGGTAAATAGCTTTCATAGGTGTCCAAAGTGAATTGGCTTTTAAATCAGCAACTAATTGTTTAGTCGCATTTTGTTCGGTAGTTGTTAACGAACCACCCGCAGCAATAACTCTATTGTAGTATGCTAACCAATCAGCATCTACACCACTTATTGAACTTATTATCCCGTGACTTGCTAAAATCATTATGCTATATCTCCAAATAAATACCACTCATTAGTGTCAATCTTAATCAAAGTTGCACCACTATATTGAGCATTTAATTTAACTTTACTTGCGTTACTTCTAATAGTTACACCACTTGTAGGTACTAACGTAGTTTGACCAGCACCATATTGTGCAAGTAAAATCTGTGTACCCGTTGCAAATGCTACCGAACTATTTAAAGGTATTGTTAAATTGTTTGCACTGGCGACGTTCATCTCAACAAGTTTATCGGCATCGCTCAAAACAAGTGTATAACTTGCAGTTTGCCTATTTGCTACGATTAATTTATCAGTCTTCAATGCAAGGTTTGCAATAGTAGCGAATAGTCCGACTGCCCAATCATAAACACTTTTTACACTTGGGTATTTTGTGTTACTTGCTTGGTCTGTTGTTACACTTGTGCTTTTGTTTGCTACATTTTCAGGGGTAAAACCAAGAGCATCTTGCTTTGCATTCCACGTCGCAGAACTTGCGATTTTTGCATCTGCAATCGCAACACCATTCCAAGTTGCACTAATAATTGAACCAGCATAATCAAGTGTATTTGTTGACCAACTTACGTTTGATGGTGCTAATTCGTGTTTCTCCCAACTACCGGCAGCAATTGAATTTGAAAGTAAAGTAACTTCAACATAACCCCCACTTGGTATGCTAACTATTAAAGTATTACTATTATTATTTATTGTAATAACACCACTACTTTGGTTATTATTAAAGTAAAAAATATCACCATTATTCAAAGTTGTTGCGTCAGGTAATTTTATCACTTGACCGCCACTACCAGTTACAACATAACTCCTATTTGAAGCACTTGTAAGGGTTATTAGTGTGCCACTTGCAGCAACAGAAGTAAACCCAAAGAATGTTTGCTTTGAATTTAATTGGGTTTGAATTGAACTTGTAACTCCATTCAAGTAGTCAAATTCAGTATTTGAAACAAGTCCACTACCTATTTTAGAAGCGTCTATTCCACTTGGTAAATCACTTGCAGCTAAATCAGCACCTGCAGTTACAAGTCCTTTTGCATCGTATGTGATTTTAGTTTTTGTTGCACCAGTAATGGCTGCGTTTTCATCAACCTTCAAATCTAATGCAGTTTGTGTTGCCGAACTTATAGGTTTATTCGCATCACTTGTATTGTCTACATTATTTAAAGCTAATGCAGTTTTTAAAGCTGTAGGTGTAATCTTTTTAGTTTCAGCCGCTGACGTGTCAACAATGGGAAACAAATCGGCCGCGTTGTCAACGGTTGCAATTGTTGTTAACTGACTAATTTTTTGGTCTGCCATATTTCAAAAGTAAAACAGAACAGAGCCTCATTTGTTACAATTATTAATAATGAGTCTTAATCCAAAACACTGAGCCATCACTCACAATTATAACAGATCCATTTTGATTTGTTATATCGTGATGAGATAGGCCGTCAATCGTGCCATTTATTATTACACTGTGCGGATTTGTTGTTTTCTTAAACCAAAATTCAACACCCTTGCAAGTATTAGCCGCAGGTAAATTGATTGTAATATTGCCGTCGCTTGTGTTACATAACATCGAGGGCGTTGAAATACTTGCTGTGTGTGTACCGGATGTGAGGGTTATAAGGGAGCCGAGTTCGGAGAGTGATATAAAATTCTTTTGAGTTGCAGAATCAAACTTTACAGCTAAACTCCATTTGGTATTTATTGAAGGAGTTGCTGTAATAGGTACATCCGCAATTTGTAATAAGCGATATGGAAGCGCATTAAATACATTTTGAGTTGAAACCTTTTGCTCATTTACTTGTTGTAATATACGAACTAATGTAGATCCTTGCGAGTTTGTATTATAATCACTATCTTCAGTATCAATTGGATTATCTATGTCGTCTGGATAATTTGCTATTTTTAACCATTCACCATCCCATTGACAACTGGATGCATTAAAAGTACCCCCATTAAAAACCCAAGTACTATCATCAAATATTAATGATTTAGTTGGGGTATAATTTCCCGCATCAATCCAGTTACCTTGAGCAACTCTAACGGCTCTTGAATACAATGCCATAAAATCAGAGCTTGACGCGGTTACGAATGGCTCATATTTGCCTGTGACATTATTCCAATATCCAGGAATGGAGTTTGAATTTAAGTCATAGATTGCACCTGAGTCGAAAATACTTTGATTATTTTGATAGTATCTTGTTGAAAATTCAACAATTTTTGAAGCATTATTTAAATTCCCTATATCATTAATTTTATCATTCTTATCAATTTGGCAAACATTTACATCCCCCCACATATCAATATTTGTGGAAGTCCCTGAACCGATTGCAGTATTTACAAGTCCTATAATTTGAAAGTCAACCCTGACTCCATCAATACCAGTTGAAGCTGAAAAGTTTCTAAAAAAATCAGTTGTAATAATTGCATTCGTTGGACCTGCTTGCTCAACTGATAAAATATTGCATTCAATACTTTCATAATCTGGAAGCACACTTGCAGTAACCCAAGTTGCAGTATTGTAATCATACCATTTTACGCCAGCGCTTACAGTATAAGAATATATTCTAAAAGCAATATAAACCTTTGAGCTTGCAGGAATGGTATTGCCAGCCCATGTTACATATCCAAACTTAAGAGTTGCTTTTACAGAAATCTCATTGCCTTGTGGCGCTACAAAATCACCAACAGAAAATAATGAACTTGACTTATCTCTAAATGCCCTGACGTTGCTGACTAAAGATGATCGTTTATATTTTGTTCTAAAAGTTCTAACCGATGGCTGATGTGTAATTGTTGGAAACGCTTCAAATCTTCTGCGGCCAAGTCCTGTATTTTCAAAAATACGATGGCCATAATTAATACTATTTGTTTTTGCTCCTGCAGTTGAGTAAACTCTATATTCAAATGTAACAGGATAAGCTCCGTTTCCGTATGCAATAGGTTGAATAATCCAATATTTACCAAGGTGCAAAATTATACGAGCGCCATATTTCTGCAATATATTCTCAATTGCATCATAACAATTCACATAAATATCCGCAAGATCTGGAGTTTCAGTTTGCTCTGTAAATATTTGAAAATTATCAACTACGCTCGACAAATTAACCTCCCATTTTTTCAAAAATTGCACTGGTCGCGTTCCGCTCAAAGGGTAAGTTTGGACGCAATCATTTATATAATTATCACCAAATCCAAGATAAATCCAATATTGATGCAAGTTTGCTTTTGAAATACAAAGCCTAATTAAATCAAGCATATTCAATCGGTTTGCTGTACTGAACCAGGTAGGATCTACTTTATAATTAGAAAGTAAACTCATCCCATCAATTGAAGTTACTTTATAAATCACATAACCTTCAAGACTTGAGCGATTCCAACTTATTTGATCTGGAATAATTCTGCCTATCCAAACTAAGTCGCTTCCTTTATAAGCAACCATTGCATATTTTTGCTCGTCTGCAACCGATAGCGCTTGAAAAAATGTTTCGTCTGTTGAGTTATTAATGGCAAGAGTTAAAACTGCTTTTCCTTTACGAATTGGATTTTCCCATATTGCATCCCCATCACCTTGGTATTGGATTTGAAACCCGTCTGAAACAGCTCTTATTTCTGTTCCGCCTGCTCCGCTTCCACTTGGATCATCCCATATCTCAACTCTCCATTGAGCATTGTTTATATCGTAAAATTGTGAATAATATTTTCTAGCCACGAGCTGAAGCCCTTTCTTCTCTGTTTAATAAAATTAATAAATCTCTGCCGCTTACTCGAGTTTCAAGTGTGCCGCTATTATTATTACTTGAAATATTCAACATGCCCTGTAATTTAGACAATGGTGCAATAACTTCAGGATTTGAAGAGGCTCCTGGATATTCACCCATAAGTCCCAATGTTGGGCCGCTAACTATACCACCGTCGGCAAATGCTGTTGGACCTTTTTGTGCAACTGATCTCACAACAGCGCCCGCAGCAACTAACGCAATACCGGCACCAATAGCTAATACTGGATTTGCAATCAATAATTTTGTAAACGCTTCTGACGCTACAGCTGCAGCAATCAAAGCTTTTCCGTATGCATCAGCAAATGACGCTACCGAATTTAATATAATTGAGAATACACTCTGCAACACATTGCCTCCATTCATTAACCCATCAGCAATAGCTAGTCCTATATTTGCGTACGCATCAGATTGAATAGTCACTAATTGCGCATTAATTGCCATTGTAAATTTTAAATTATCCTCATTAAATTTAATCATTGTTTCACGCATTTTATTTTCGTGATTCAATTGCCTTTGTTCTGTCTGTCTTTGCTGAATTAATTGAAGTCCCTGTTTAGTTTTTAAGAAATCACTTAATCCAAACAATCTAGCTTTATACGCTTTATCTTCAGCTGCTTTTATTGGATCTATTTGAGTCGGGGTTTCGTTTAATTGAGCAGAAGGTATATCTGAGATAGAAAGATTGTTTGCTTTTGTTGCTAATTTAGCATTTTTTTCAGCGCTTATTTTAACCAAGTCATCATTAAATTTCTTAAAGTTAACTAAATAAACTTTCCATGCTGCCTCTTCTGATTTTAAGGCTTGTTCTTTTGCTTTATTTTCATCAGTAATATCCTGCTCAGATTTGACTTTTCCCTCAGCTGTTACCAAATCATTGATTGCCATTTGTTGCTTATTTATGACATCGGTCAATATTTTATCAGCATCAGCAATGGCCTTTTTATTTTTTAATTTTTCAGTATCTAATTTTTGTTGAGCTTCACCAATATTGTAACTATTTAAAATTGCTTTGTCAAGATTAATCTGAGCCAATTGCTCAGCCATCATTCCCGAAGTTAAAGCTTTGGTTTTTGCTTCAGAGTATTTTTTTGCAGCATCAGTTATTTCACTTGAAAAACTTTCTGCAATGGCTTTCTTTTTCAATACTTCCATGTAGTCCATGGTGCGCTGAGAAAGCAAAGCCAAACTATCTCCATTTTTAATATTTATGTCGGAAGTAGCAACACCTAATTTATTAATTTCCCTAAGCGCAATAATTCTTTCATGATCTGTACGGTTACTATCTTTGACAATTTTTAAATAAATACCTAAGGTTCTAGAATTCTTTTCTGCTTCAGCTGTATTTTTATTTAATTCATCTCTATATTTTTTAATTGTTTCAAGAGCAAGTTTTGTTTTTTCAGATTGCTCCATCATTTTTGATATGAGTAAACCTATTCCGATAATTGCTAAACCTATTCCTGTAGTTGCCAAAGCAACTTTAAAAGCATTCATAGCGGACGCACTTGCGTAAGTAGCAAGCGCAAGAGCCTCTTCTTGTAATGCTTGAAATCCAGTTATTGCAGCGCTCTCCTCTTTTAATACATTTTGAATAGCTTGAAGTCCATTCATTATTGCAATTGCACCCTGAACTTTTACGAGTGCCTTTTGTAGATCTTCATTCTTGCTTCCAAATAAAGCCGCAGCACCTTCTGCAATTCCAAATGCTCCAGCCACTCCTTGCGCAGCAGAAACAACTGCGTCAATTCTACGAGTATCACTAGAAAAATATTTAATTTTATCACCAGCGTCGCCTACTTTGTCTTTAATTTTACCCGCTGCTTTGATAATTTTATTTGACATATCTTCAAATTCAGGCCCTAAAGCTTGAACTTTGAGAGCTAAGTTTTGAAGCTGAGCAACGGTTCTTTTTGTATTCGGTGAATTTGCGATTCGTTCAAAATCTTTTTCAATCGTCTTGACAACGGCTTCCATCTCAGATGAGATTTTTTTACCACTAGCACCAACTACCGTTACGGCATCTTTGAAACCTTTTTCAAGTTTGGCAATGTCTGCGCCTATGACAATATTAATTTGCTTTTCTGCCATTATCCTAAAATTTTATCACCACTTTCAAGCAGCATAAAGTCGCCACTTTCAAGAAGTATTTTGTATTGTGTTGCAATCGAATCTCTGTTAAACATTAAAATGTAATCTTGCGCAATGTGATAAATTCCCTCTTCACCTGCGCTGTCATCTGACAATAAAACTTCTTGATCAAATTTAATATCATGGCATATTACACCATTGAAAATACCTGGTGCCGATTGCATTGCGGTTCTAACTTGCGCCGCTAAACTTGTACAGGTTGCAATTGTCATTCCGAAAATATTAATTTGAACCCTTGCAAAATCTGTTTTTGAATATCCAGTCTGTGTTTGATTTGCAACCAGTGACACTTGAAAATAAGATATTGCAGGGAATGCCGTTGCTTGTGGTAAACGTAAGGGAGAGATTCTCCCGCTCGTTGCAGTGTTAACAGCCGTATCGTTTTTGAGGATGTTATATGTAATAAGGAGAGAATTCACAGCCGCAATTTATCAAATATATGTTTGTTTTTCGTTACAATATCAATAACCTCTTCAGAGGATTTTTCCTCCCATGGGAATAGACATAAACTTTGAGGCTTTATTTCTTTGCCTTTTTTAGCATGTGGCGACAGCATCACAGCGGCAAGCCATCTCGTTTGCTCCCATTTATTGCGATACTCTTGCATCTGAACAGATCTCATCCCTTCCAATCGCAATCGAAAATACAATGGCGTTATGTCATCCCATTCATGAGGCATTATCGACATCTCGCCCCATGCAATCAATTTAATATCCTTCCAGTTTAACGGCTTTGATTCCGCTTGTGAGCCTTTTAGTCTTGGCTCTTCACTTGAAAAAAATCACCCACCGCCTTCGTGAATGCTTCTACTGCCGGGTTTAATTCTTCAAACGATTCAATTTCGTCGCCCAATTCTTCACTGTTTACAAATGGCATATTTGTTTTATTCTTTTTACAACCTGCTTTAATTCCGTAAAATGCGCAATCTCTTGAAAATTTAAGACTTTTAACTAAATCTTTGTTCTCACCAAATGAAGAAAAATCTTCCATTCCTGCAGCTTGCATGATACTCTCAATGGCCGTCATATTAAAAAATAACGGATATTTAATTTTGTTTATTTCGATTTCCATGTTGCAAATATAATAAAAAAAGGGAGCATTAAGCCCCCTCTCTAAATTTATGGAATATGAAACAAAAAGATTAAGCTACTACTCCAACCGTCAAAGTTCCGCTACCTTGCAAAGAACATGTGAAAGTTGACACGTCATTTACGGGAGCAGTCCATGCAAAATTAGTTAATAACGCTGAACCAGACAACTTCATATCGCCAGTAACATTTGAAGTCATTACAACTGTAATAAGGGCGCCAGTCATCAAATCAGCTAAGACTTCTTTTGGGCTTTGACCTGATGCGACAGATCCATCTTCTTCATAAAGTCCCTCAAAATTCATGGTCCATGAAGTTAAGCCAACTAAAAATTCTTTGTAAGCGCCACCGTCTTTATTGGTTGCGTCAATTGTGTCTTTTGTAATGCTAAAATCAGCACTTGTGCCGTTAGCAAATTTGGTTAATACGCCGCTTACATCTTTGTATAAGCAGACGAGTGTACCATTTACGAGTCCTGTGGTTGCCATTTTATATTTTTTTAATTTTTGTTATAAGTATCGATTGCAAGTTTAAAGATTCTTTCGGGAACATTTGTTACAATATTTGTTTTATGCTGATCAAGAGCAGGTCGCATAAATGGCTGAGCAATTATAAAACCACGAGCTTGACCATCCTTTGTAAATCGCTCAACTGTCCCATATTCAAACGTATGCGCTAATTGACCACGATAACCTCCATAATAACGAGGGCCTATAAGCACAGTTTTGGTAAATTTGTTTTCGTTGCGCTCAATAAATCCAATTGATTCTTTAATGTCTTGACTCGGTGCCTTGGATTGAGCAGTGTTAATAATAGCCTTTGCCTCATCCCTGACAATCTTTTTAACCTCTTGGTCTGTTATTGCCTTACCCGCTTCGCTTAGCCCCTTTAATACTTCCTGTAATCCAGTAATCATTCCGTCAATTGAGTCATTACTTTCATGTACATGTCCCTTTCAATTCTTTGAATAGAAATCACGTTAAAATATGTGCCGTTCATTCTGATGCGATCCCTTACATTTATATCGGTAAATCGAATCTGAAATTTAACTATTTGTTTATTCTCTCGAGTGTCGGCATATATGCCCTCTGTTCCGCCATCTGTTGGCTCATAAGTTCCCCAAATATCCAATAACTTAGCCCAAGTCTTGGATCGCTCTCCAGTGTCTGAATCTGTATTTTCAGTGTAGCGATAAATTGCCAATGGTGTGTCAAATCTTCCGCCGTTCATTATCCAAAAACAGGTATTTTAAATTTATCCAATAAATGATTTGCGCCAAATGGCATGTCGCTTGAAATAGTACCGACAATTATATTTTGACGGTTGTCATAATACTGTGCAATTTGTAACATGCAAGCCATTTTAATCGATGCTGGAAAGTCTGCAGTTGAAAATCCTTCCTGTACTTCAACGATATATTTGGTGTTGTCGTCGGTTAATGTCGTCGGCAAGTTGTTAACAAATATATTTATTCCAAAATCTGAAAGCATATCGGGAGAGTCAATCCAATCGGCTGCAGAAAATTCAGTCAATGCATTATTTTGATTGACGTAATACATCTTATTAATGTCGATAACTCTGGACGCAATTCTTAAATAGTTTCCGATTGTCAATGGCGCCCCATTCAAAGGATTCATTAACGCAGGCTGGCCCACAAGAGAATCAAATCCATAACGTACCACGGCCAAAGGAATAGAGAATCCAACATAAAAAGAGGATGCCTCAAGCGCTGCAGTTATAAGCGTAGTAATATAAGCGTCATCAGATGAGTGAGTGACTCTTAAATGTGCTTTTGCCTCCGCTACTGATATGTAAGCGGTTGAGGCATTTGTTAGCGATACAACTCTGCGGCCTGTTAACATTAGTCAAATTCTGGATTAATTGGTTTTTTCTTTTTTACTTCAATAATCTCTTCACAATAGCCCTCATCGATAAGAGTCTGAGCTTGTTTTGATTCCAATTCTGCAATATCCCCAACACCATAAACTAAATTTAACGCAATAGGGAATTTAATAAACTTTACTTTTTTCATTGGCAAATGATGGGAGAATTAACCCCCACCACTTCACACGATTAACGTCGTGCCGTTTTATTTTTATGCAATGATGTCTTTACAAACTGCAAACGCTTTCGGCTGCAATAAGTTTACATCTAAGTAAGCATTCAAAACAAGGTTAGTCAAACCTGCAGTCGCACCTGAATATGGATCAACTGTTAACTCCATACCACCCCATGAAGCGATACCCAATTTAGAAAAATCACCAAAGATAAGAGCGCTCAAAGTTGAACCGCTTGTTCCTTTTACCAAAGTAGATGGCACCAAAGTTGAGGTTTTCATTGTGTAACCGTTCAACTCACCTGCACCACTTTGTAAGATGAAGTTACCTTCAACACCACTAGCTTGTCTTGCAGTAGTTTGCATTGCAGCTTTTACTAATGGATTAGTAATGTAAGCTTGGCCCATTCCGTTATTAGATTCAACAGATTTCATTAAGCTTACAACGTCTTTCCAAACCATTGCAGCGCCATTCGCTGCAGAAGTAGATCCACCTGCAAATACTACATTTGTATTTGCGTTTCCGATAATACCTGTTGGCTCGTTAGATCCACCGCCTAAGATAGCAGCTTTCTCCAATTCGATAGCCATTGCGTTAATCAAGTATTGACGAACATAAGCATCAATTGAATTTGAAGATTGTCTCAATAACTGATTTGAAACTGAAATAAATGCAGCCAATCTCTTAGGAGAGAAAGTGATTTTAGAGAACGCTGGCGATTTCTCAGTCGCAGTTCCGTTTTCAGTGTTCCATCCTGCAGCAGGTTGAGTGCTTGCAGTAGGTAAATCTAAGTTACCAGTCAAGCCATCAAAACGAGTTACACCCAATGTAGCTAGTACAGTTGAAGGCAATAACACGTCAACAATTCCGCCCACATTTGTTTGAATGTTAACACCACCTTCAGAACCAGAAGTTCCACCAGTTGCAGTCATGTCACGTTTAAAAACGTCAGACGGCAACAATACAGAGTGAGCGCTTACGCTAACGCCTGCGCGTTGAAATTCGTCTGCAGCCTCTTTGTGCATTTCGTACTCGACACCATCACGACGTCCAGTTGTAGCCTGTTCGATTGCTCTTTTAAAAGAGTAAGCGTCAGCCATTTTATTGCGTTCAGTTTTTTCGCTGCTAGATGCTGCGCCATAAACTGGAGCAGAGGCAACTTTTTCAGATGCTCTCTTCTGCAATTTTTCAAGAGTTTCAGTTTCGCTTCCGATAACGTCTAGGCGTGCATCGATTTCTGAGAAACGAGTTTTTTCGGTGTCAGTCATTGAACGCGCTTCGGTGTTAATGCTGTTTTGCAGTCCGTTCAATTCTTCGATTAAACGTCCTTTTTCTTCTTTCAAAGCTTTGATTTTCATTTATATTTTAGTTTAAGTATTGTTATTTGGTCTGATTCATTTTGTTTTTTTGGCTTAGTTAAATCTAAGCTGCGAGCCTCTGCTTCGGTGTCAACATATGCGGGATAAGTCACTGGACTCACGTCAAACAATTCGTCTACTTCTTTTATAATATGCAAAGATAAATCGCCATATTTTGAAGACATCTCCCATGATCTATCTTTGACAGTGAATGCAAATGATGACTGAGTGATGTCACCACGAATAATGCTCCGAGCAACTTGCATATGCAATGGATTCTCGTAATCTGGAACCCATGTGTATTCAAGATTGCCGTCAGCATTCACATATACTGCGCAAGTGTTTGCTTTTGTACGTCCAAGAATTGACTCACATTCATGATTAAAAAGACAACGGATGTCATAATCTTTTTTCAATGCGTTGTCAAATGCGCCACGAACTATGCGCTCTTCAAAATATCCAAGGTCCGTAGTCGTATCAACCACCGCAGCAATGCCTCCGAATTCCTTCGGCATGCCATCACCTGTCGCTCTATAGTTTATACTTCCAATTGCTCTTAAAGTTTTCATGCCTGTGTGTTATTATTGTTTCCTGTTGGATTATTATTTGAGTAAGCGCTTGCCATCAACTGCTCAATCTTTGCATTCATATAAGCCTCAAATTGGTCCGCAGGAATAAGATTTGCTTCAACATAATATTTCTCGCCACCAATAAATCCTTCAGCATCTTCAAATGCTCTTGCCTCATTAGGGCTTAACCATCCGCCTCTGATGCCTTTATTATAAAAGTCTGCGCGATCATTTGCACTGGCTCTCAATAATGAATTAAAATTAAATTTAAAATAAAAGAAAGTTTTATCGTTTTCGGTTAATAGTTTTCTGCGAAGTTCTTGTTCGATATTTATGCAATAACTCATCAAAGTCCTGGAATAAAAATCTTGATATTCCTGCTCGACGCTTGATTTGATTCCGTCCTTTGCTCCTATCATTGAAGCCGGTACACCAAAAATACGAGCTATCTCTTCCGCTGAAAATTGACGAGCTTGAATATATTGAGCCTCCTCTGGAGTCATTGATAATTTTTCCATCTCAACACCATGCGGTAAAACTGCGCTGCGTTGATTACCTTCGATTACATCGTCAAGAGATTTTCTTAATGGAGCAGCCTGCGCCTGGTCAATCTTTGAAACTGATTTCAAAAGGAATTTTAAAGTTCCATTTTTATAAACCGCGGCGCTCGACTTAATAGCAGCAAGATCAATACCCAATGTTTCGGCGTGCATAATAATCGGCGATTTACCTACCAAAACATTATCAGTTGAAAGTCCTTTAAAGTGCAACATATCACTTGCAGGAATCACAGATGGAAAGCCAGGAGCGTTCACTCTGTAAAATAATTCCCCGTCCATCATATAGGCCGATACGGTATCGCTTACAATTGGATGTATAGCCGTCGCAATAAATCTCTCGTCCCTTTTAATAAATGCATATGCGTTACCTTTTAAAACTAATTGAGCAGTCATAAAAGTCATAAAGTCGAATTTAGTCTGATAAGGATTTGGCTCGTTCAATACATAGTTAGAATAATGAGCAACGACTTGACGCTTATTTGTTCCGTCATCAAAATATAATTTAAAAGAAAGCCCTGAGATTGCATCGCTTATTACTCTCACGCAAGCGTGAACTGACGCAATACTCATTGCGCTTGTAGAATTTACAGCCATGCCGCTCGTTGTTTGACTGCCAAACAATGAAGACAATGATTGCATAAGCCAGTCAGTCGGAGCTGATAAGCTTGAGCGCTGTTGTGTTTTTGGTTTGAATATGCTTAACAATGAAGCCATGCCACAATATTAATTTACAAATATATTTTTGTTGTTACAATTTGGGATGAGTTCTCATGTATCTAGAAAGCGTCGCACGGAATACAACGTAACTGCTATATTTATTTTGACCGTACTTCTCACGATACAAACTCTCAGTATGTTCGTACGCTTCGCCGTATGTTTTGAAATTTGGCAAGTTGTTATAATAGATTTTTATAAAGTCTTCGTGACTATATATTTGTAAACCATAGTTCTCCATCCTGTACAATTTTAGATTGTTCTTGCATGTATGTTCCCAGAGCCATTACTATCGACACAGGTCCATCGACCTTATCGCCTGACTTGGCTTTGTCAATTTTAATATTTGCCGCAGGATCCTGTCGCAATAATATATTTGACATCATCCATCTTGTAACAGGATTCCCGTCATGATTCAACTCGCCAATGTTAACAAGTCGCTCAAGTTCCTTTGTTGGAGCTGACATGCTTACGAATCCTTGTCCGAATGGAAACATAGTCATTCCCTCATTGCCTAACTCAATAACAAGCTGAGTCGCATTGAACCTATCAAATGCAATCTCTTTAATGTCGTATTGGTCCGATAGTTCTAATATCTTTGATTTGATAAATGAATAGTCCGTGACGTTGCCATCTGTCAAATGAATCCAATCCTCTTGCGCCCATGTGCGAATCGATACACCGATTTGATCATTGCGACGTTGAGCCGCATTCTCTGGCAACCAATACCAAGTCTTAACCTTATAGCCATCAGATGGCCAAATTAAACTAAAAGCGCAAAAGTCACCTGTTGACGCCAAATCTAAACCACCATAACAAATTCCAGTCGGCTCATCTTCATTGCTGCACTCAATCCATTTTTCGTCACTTATCCAAGTTGTGGCAGTATCTGTCCACACATTTAATAACTTCGTTTTAAATTCAACTTGTTTATGAGGCAATTCCCGAGCTTCATTCAATCCCTCTTCCAATTGTCGAGGATTAACACTCACGCCCCAATTTGGATTTGCCTTTTGCCAGTTGGCAGAATCCGTCCAGTCGTCCTTATCATCAAGTGAATAGATAACAGAAAACAAAGCGTCATCACTTACTCCGCCATTTAAAACCTTTACACAATAATCTCGATGTTTATAACATGCCGACTCACGATTAAACCCTGCAGTTGTAATCGTAAATAACAACGGTTGACTTCTGGCACCCATTGAATTCCTAATTACATTATACAACTCGTCATTGGTGTGAGCATGATATTCGTCAATGCAACAAAAGTGTGTATTCAATCCGTCTTGTTTACCAGGATTCCATTCGAGCGGCCGATATACGGATGTGCCAAAATTTATGCGCCTGTTATTAACAGAGTTATAAACATTCACATCATCTCGAAGCCAGTCCAATTGTTTGCAAACTCGAGCGCCCTCTGAAAATACCATCATTGCTTGATCTAGTTTTGTAGCTGCAGAATAAACCTGCGCTCCTTCTTCACCATCCGCAATAAGACCATATAACATAATCGCATTTGAAAAAGTCGATTTGCCATTTTTACGAGGAACCTCGACGTATGCCCTGGTAAATCTTCGAGTGCCGTCCAGTTTTGCAAACCCGAATATATTCGCAATTATAAAATGCTGCCAAGGTTCGAGCAGAAATTTCTTTCCGGCATACAAACCGACAGAATGCTCAAGCTCTTCGATAAACTGAACAGCATGAAGATATAAATCATTTTCAAATTTTATATCCTTTCGCTTTAAATCAGCCTTAAATCTTTTGCACGCGTTCACAACGTGCTTGCACGCAGGAATATTTTTTGAAATTACATCTTCACAGTATTGGATCGATTTGCTCATCCTCAACTATTTTCGTAGTAGTGCGATTTTCAAAGTATTGCTTGTTCACGTTTGCAATAAATTCGTTTCGATACAAATGCGGCTCGTCAGACCATAGGCCCAGTTTATCACATTCCTTCCATTGCTTACCATTTGCCATCTCAATGATGTAAAACTCAGCCTGTTTTTTGATTCTGTATTTTTTTGCCATGAGTTAAAAGTTCTAATTTTGTTATTTTGGTTTTTTGTTTGTCCTGAAGTTGAGTCATTGCCAAAATCTTTGCAATCTCTTGCGTTGCTCTGAGCGATTGCTTGCGAATCGTGTACCAGGGATTAATCATTGGGTAACCGGATGGCGCTGCAGTAATCTCTTCGCTTGCGTTTATTTTCTTGCATGCCCTTTCAAATGTTTCCATCTCAACAGCATACGCCCCAATTAAATCCAAGTCGACGCAATTTTTATTTGCGCTGAACTCATCGACAGTCTTATCGTAAATTTCCTTAGCTCTTTTGTTTAAATGTTTCATATTTGCAACAAATATAATAAAAAACCCCTATTAGTTTCGTTTCTTGGGTGTGAATTAAAGA
>Ga0209500_10000783_pt1 | contig 25986 bp, 48 predicted proteins | sample S_140212_EF_Meta_FD_187323 | JGI IMG/M metagenome (GOLD analysis project Ga0209500, IMG submission 187323) | Freshwater microbial communities from Lake Simoncouche, Canada to study carbon cycling - S_140212_EF_MetaG (SPAdes) (version 2) | ecosystem: Environmental > Aquatic > Freshwater > Lake ...
TTGCCTGTAGCAATCCAAGATGAAGTGTCAGGTGACCAAGCGAATGAATTTTGTTGATCGTCTTTACCAATCCATCTCTTTCCAGCTTCATCCCAAGAAATAAAGTATCTTACGTTATCTCCATAAGTTGTAACTGTTGGATATGCAACTGGGGCTTGCCAGTCGTCATTAGAGTCTAGCGACCAAGATGCGAATGGTTGTGGTGCAATGAATTTATTTTTTGTGGAATCAAACGTGTAACCAATTCCAGCGTATTGTTTTCTGAAATTATTGTTATAAGAAGTTTGAACCCATCTAGATCCTGTTGTGAAAGGAACGATTTTTTTAACCGCTTCTTCAGCTCCAGCAGATTGATCACCGCCATTTGCGTTTACATCATTGTTATCAATAACAACAACTCTTAATACTAAACCGTAACTGTTTACTTCTGCAAAATGTGCCATATTTTTTAACTCCTATTTGTTATTATAATACAATTTTTTATAAAATGAAAGTACATAAATTTTATGTTGTTAATGTTCCAGATACTGTAAATGTCGCTACTTTACAACCTCCTGCTGGAGCTGGTAAAGTTGTTACTGTATTTGTGCCTGGACTTGCTCCTAAATTCGCTGAACCTGGGGCTCTAACTATAACAATACCTGATCCACCTGATCCACCAGCTCCGCCTCCATTTGCTTTTGTTCCCCCACCTCCTCCACCAGTATTAACTGTTCCACTAGTTCCTCCTAAAGTAGAATTAGGAATAGTTCCTAAAGGTGATCCTCCACCTGCTCCACCTCCACCTGATCCTCCTGTACCTCCAGTACCTGTAGAATTCATTCCTCCTCCACCTCCACCTGCGTAAGTTACTGGTGATCCTGTAATTGAATTTGTTGAACCTGTTCCGCCTGCTCCTGCTTGTCCACAATTAGGTGCAGCTCCATTTCCTCCTGTTGCTCCTGCACCTCCTCCTCCTCCGCTAGGAGTAGATAAACCTGGCGCTTGACTTGTTCCTCCAGGATTTCCTTGAGAAGGACTAACTGGAGGTGTGTTTCCTGAACCACCTGCTCCTGCTAATGCACCTCCTCCACCTGATCCTCCACTTACTCCCACTTGTGCTGGGGCTGCATTATTTGCTCCACCTCCACCACCTGCTGATGTAATTGTTGAAAAAATTGAATCTGATCCAGATGTTCCTTTTGTTCCAGTGCCGTTTACTCCACCAGTACAAGCACCAGGAGTTCCTTGTGCTCCAGTTCCTCCAGCACCAACTGTTATAGGTGTAGATGTTCCACCTGTTATTGAAATTTTTGTTCCTCCTGGAAAAGAAGTTCTAAATCCTCCTGCTCCACCTCCACCAACAGATCCACCTCCTCCACCTGCTACTACTAAATAATCTACTGATACTGGAGCTGGATTTGTCCACGTTCCTTGTTTTTTATAATTGTATTGTTCACTTAATGACCAGACTCCTGGTGCTACTCTATTCGCACTATATTGTTTTATAATAACTATTCCTGAACCGCCTGCTCCTCCAGCTGCAGTTGGTTGTGTAGGCGAACATACATTACCTCCACCTCCTCCACCACCCCCAGTATTAGCAGTTCCTGCTGTTGCTGCTGGAAATCCTTCAGTTGGTCCACCTGTTGTTCCAGCTCCACCTCCTCCAGCTCCTCCTGCTCCTGCAGTTGTTCCTCTTACTCCTCCACCTCCACCCCCAGCATATGTTACTGGCGAGTTTGTAATACTATTTACTGATCCTGCTCCTCCTGCTCCTCCTACACTTCCAGAAGGTGCGTTTGCTCCAACAGCAGAAGCTCCACCACCACCTCCTCCTGAAAAATTAGGTACATTTGAACCTCCAGTTCCTCCTGTACTACCTTGAGGAGGACTTACTGGTGGTGTGTTACCAGTTCCACCTGTTCCACCGCTTCTTACTCCGCCACCACCTGAACCACCTGGACCTCCTGGTCCATCTAAACCTTTTCCAGCACCACCACCTGCTGATGTGATTGTTGAAAATATTGAACTTGATCCTTGTACTCCTGGATTACCACAACTTGGAGCTCCTCCTGCTCCTCCAGCTCCTCCAGCTCCAACTGTAATTGGATAAGCTCCACATGATAATGTTAATTTTGTTCCACCTGGGAAAGAAGTTCTATAGCCGCCAGCACCACCACCTCCACCAAATCTAGATCCACCACCTCCTCCGCCTGCTACTACTAAATAGTCAGCTTGAAGTGGTCCTGCTTGTGGATTTGTATATGTTCCTGATGATGTAAATGTAGTTGTAAGATCCGCTAATGTTGGATCATTTACTGGACCGATAATTCCGCCATTAGACATAGCTTGAATCTCCCGGTTAACTTATAATTTCGTATGAGATCAAACAAACTAGATCACTATTTGCACTAGCGAGTCCAGAAATTATTTCATTTTCTTCTAAATAAAAAGAAGAATTTTTATCTACTAAATTTAATGCCGCATCAGCGGGAACTGATATAGTGCTACCAATAGCTCTAGTATTAGTACCATCATAATAATTAATTGTTACATCGGCAGCAGATGTTCCATCAATGTTTGTAACTAATATTGAATTAATTTTAAAAACTGTATTTGCTGTTGCTGTAACTAAGTTAGCACTTGTTGTAGTAAGTGCAAATGTATCTGTCTTTCCGTAGATTGAAGTTACATTTACTATATTCGGGTTTGCCATTTTTCTTTTCTCCTATTATCCAAAAATCATTGCCATAGCAATGGCTTTTCCAGTTGAAATTCCAGCTGCTCCAAATGATAATTGTCCACTACCATTTGTTAACAAAGCTTGACCATTAGTACCATCAGTTGAAGGTAAAGTAAAGTATGTTGATGAACCATTATTTCCTATTCTAGTAACATTTACGTTACCTAAATCAGCCATAACATCATACATTACTGTTCCATTTGTATATACTAAAGATTTAGAACCTTGTGGAATAATTATTCCAGTTCCACCAGTTGGTGCGAAAGTTAAATTAAAAGCTCCAGAAGTATTATTAAATACTACATATTGATTTTCTACAGCATCTGTAAATACATTAATACTTCCAGTTAATGCACCTGTAAATTCAAGTACAGCATTATGAACCTGATCATCTGTAGTAGAATCATCAGTGTTAGTTGTAGAAGTATTAGAAGTTAATGTAACGTTAGCAGAACCTGCAACGGATACAGCTTGATATCCTTTTACAGAGGAATCAACTCTATTAAAAACATAATTTACTAAATTACCCCAATTTCCTGAGTTTTCACCAGAACCTTGTCTTTCTAATTTTAATCTTGATGTATATGTTGAAGCCATATGTATTTATACTCTTAAATTTTATATTTGTAAATAATATTCATTTGTATGTTATTGTCTAGTGAATATTCGTCCAACTTTCAGCATTAGTATTACTTGTTATATGAGTCCAAACCTCTGTATTAGTGCTTGTATCTATATTATCCCAGAATTTTAGAGTAGCTACAGTTACATTAGCAGTTTGACCTGTTATAGTTAAAAAGTTGTTAGAATTAGCTATAACGTTTCCTACAAAAGTAGTAGCTCCGCTACCAGTTAAAGAAAGAACTTGATCAGCTCTAATATCTATTGTATTAGCTGTTACATTAGCCTGAGATCCAGTAATAGGAATAGTATTGTTTAATACTAAAGTAATATTTCCTAAATTTGTGTTTAATTCAAATCCTACTATATCAACTTTATTAGCAGTTCCTGTTATAACATCTCCTACAGATACATTTAAATCTATTTCAGCACCAGTTTGAATCGTAATAGATCCACCTGCTGCTATTGATATAAGACCTAAATTTGCATTTAATGATTGTCCACTAATAGTAACATTAGCTTCATTAAGTACAATTACACTATTTAAAGATATATTTGCTAATTGACCACTGATTGAAATATCAGCATTAGCAATTGTAATTACATTACCTACACTTGCTGTAAGTTGAGTTAAAGTTGAAATTGCAAAAACATTTCCAGTTCCTGTAAGAACTGCACCATGACCTATGTTCCAGGCGCCACTTGACCATTCATCGGCGTTCCAGTAACCACCAAAATCTATTTGAGTTTCTAATTCTTGACCAGTAACATTTGCAAGAGCATCGGGAGTTGTATTCCAAGCTCCTATGTTATACCCTAGCCTGCTCCAACCATCTTGCGCTGTTGGCATAGGAGTTTACCTCTCTATGCTATACGAATTAATCCGTTAGTAGCATCAGCGTTTGGAAACTGTAGCTCGAATGTTCCGTTTGTAGATGTTTTAACACCACCAAAATCTAAAACTGCAATTGCAGCATTACTTAAAGTATTATTATAAATTAAAGCAGCTTGTGCAGAAATAGTTGCATTAGCAAATGTAACGTTATCAGCATCAAATACTGCAGTAGTTCCTGATACAGTAATTGCAACGTTAGTTAATGTAGCTCCACCAGTTGTGTAATTAGTTCCAGATGATGAAATTTCATTACTTGTAGTGTATGCAGTAGTGTTTTGATCTAAAGTAGCAAGGTTTGAATATAAAGCACACTTTAATGTACTTGCAACTAAATTTGCTCCTGGCTTCATTAAGTCTTCCTTAAATGTAACCGTGATAGCTTGTGTAATCGGCATTTTTTATTGTCCTCCAGTTAAAGTGTTTTCTCCAAGTGGGCTACCAGGAAATTTAAAGTCCGTTCTTCTTCTTCTACGAGCTTCATTATTAATAGCAGTCACACTCTCAACATATTTTTTGTTGTAGATATTATAGTCTTCCATGTTCTTTGTAAAGATATTTGCTTCAGCTAGACAACCATATAAAAGAGCATCTGGAGTATTAGTAGTATAGTAATTAGTTGTATTCGTATTAGATAATGGATTAATTCTTCCTTGATATCCTAATTGAATAGAATAAGCTTGATCTGGTGTAGGAGCTAAATATAACGTATTATCATCAAAATTAGCAAAATATTTAGGTTGAGCTGTTATACTTACATTAGGCCAATATTCTTGTATAAATTCTAATGGTTTAATTTCTAAAAAAGAAACGTTACCGCTTACTGTTATATTAACATAATTAATAAGCATAGGCTCTATTGCCGATGGTAAAGTTACAAATCTATCTCCTGAATAAACAGAAGATGTCATATTTTGATTAAATCCTACTGGATCAATATCTCTTGAAAGTCTAAACTCTGTGTTATCAATAAATGTGTCTAATTGATTTGTAAAGTCAGTTCCATTATTTTCAGCCCAAAGTTGTATATCACTCTTTAGACTTGAGTACGTCATTGCCATCTTTTTTATCTCCCGGTGCTACAGTAAATTTAGACCATACATATCCTTTAAATGCGTAAGTTCCCCAATGAGTAAGAGGACTTAATAAATCAGCGTGTATTTTACCACCAATCTTTTGCCACATTCTACAAAAAGCATAATCTTCACTTAGGTATCTATTACTTTTTTCATCAATAATACAGTCAAAAAATGCATATGTATTTTTAGAAGTAAATCTTTCAGAATTTATGATCTGATCGCTAGTATATTTAAGATTAGGATAAGCTTTCATCATCTTATAAAAGACTTCTTTTTTAATACACATAAAACCAGTAGCTGCATCTAATACTTCTACAAATCCAGCTTTCATTTGAATATCTTTAGGATTTGCAAAATTTAAATTATATCCTAAAGATTTTTGCTCCATATTTTCAAAATCTCCTTTTTTAGCAAGTTCTACAACATGGTTCCAATCTACAGATTTTCTAGCATATACTCCGCAAGCTATATCGTGTCCTGAATCTAATAATCTCCAAATGTTTTTACCTTCAAAACCTATATCGGCGTCTATAAACATTAAATGTGTAAATCTATCATGTGGATCTGACTCACATAAATCTAAAAATTGTGCGACTAAAGTATTTCTAGCTCTAGTAACTAAACTTTCATTTCCCATAGTATTTAATACCATGTGAAAATCATTTTTAGCAGCAACTTGTTGAGTTTGAATAATTCCGTGAAGATAACCTTCATTGATCATTCCTCCATAACAGGGAGTTGCAATTACAACTCCATATTTTTTCTTTTTATTTAATTCATCACTCATTAAGTGACTACTGTAACACTTCCTAGAGATAATGATAACAAATTTGTTGTAGCTTCTGCAACTCCTACCGCTAATACAGCTCCTGATGTATTAGGGTATATAGTCTGTATTTGATCTGGAACACCACCTATGAGTGAATTTGGGACATTTAAACGTGCATTTTCTAATGATGTAGCATCAGTAAAATAAGTTAAATCAAGTTGTGGATGTTTTGGTTCATATTCAGAATCATGTACAAATAGACCATTCCATTCAAATAACATTTCATTATGAGGAAATTCTAATCCACTTCTATCTGATATACTTCTTCCATATCTACCACTTGAAAATTTAGTGTAAGGTGCTCTATGTGGTTTTTTAGTTCTTTCACTATTAGAGTTTGCACCAGCCATTATATTGCCCTTCCATATCCTGGAACTATCCTAGTTGTAGGAGTAGAGTCCGCAGATTGTGCTCTTGAAAATGCTTCTTCATAATCTAATTTTAATTCAGCTCTCATATTACCATCTATGCCTGGTCTTTTTTTACTTAAAAAATAAGCTAGTCCAGAACACATTGCTTCAATCCAACGAGAAGGTACATCTACATTTTGATCTACTCCATTTACAGTATTTGCTGTTATATCTTCCATTCTTCTAATTCTCCAATATCTCATTACATCTGTAGAATTAACAGGAGTTGGATATAAAAATAAAACTGGTGTAGATAATCTTTGTAAAAAAAATTGAGTAGGTAAAGATTGAGTTGATTTAACTCCAATTGCTTCGTAATCTCCTAGAGCTAAACGTGTCATAAAATAATCAGTATTAGTTCCACCTTCATTTCTTCTAATACTTGATTCAACTATATCAATAGTATCAGCAGGAAGTGTATATTGATTTGTTCCTTGTACTAATGATAAAGTTTCTAATTCTACAGTCCATTGATTGTAACCACGATTGGCCCAATCTGTGAACATTATATTTAAACTTCTTCTTGCAGAACGAACATCATAACCTAATATTGGATCACCTCCAATACGATCATATGCTTCCTGAATTACTTCAGTTACATTTAAATTAAATGTTGCTGTACCTGATAGTGCCATAAAGACCTACGCAAAGAATACAGTTAATCCTGCAACGTTAGTTAAATTAGCTTGAAGTTTAGTTCCAAATTTTATACCTTCATCAGGTAAACTAATAGATACGGGACCCGATGCAACACTCGCTGCTGTAGTAATACTGAATATAGTTACATTATCATCTGCAAATGTAACAGTTCCAGCAGTACCAGTTGGAGTTGCAATAAATCCTTTTAATCTAGTAGGTCCGCCAAATAAATCAACATTTGATCCTGTAGTAGTAGTACTATTTGCTTTTACATCTGAACCTGACATATTTTCTCCTTATAATAGATTATATTTTTTTAAGTCTTGTAATAATAGACTAACTCTGTCCTCATTAACAGCTGGTTTTCTTCTAATAGATGATAATATATCGCTAGTATATTGACTTGATAAATCTAAAAATGAAGCATTTAAATTTTTATCTAATTTACTATCAAATGCAAAATCTCTTCCAGAACCACCTCCTCCACCTGTCATAGGTTTAGAATCTGAGAATTTATTGATAACTTTTTCTATATCTGATAATTTTTTATCAAGAGTTTGTTCTTGTTTTTGACCAGTTATATAATCTGAACCTGTTTTTATATCAGTAGGTTTTGCAGCTCTATAATCTTCTTGTTCTCCTAAAATTTGTTGTTCTTCAGAAGGTTTATATTCTTCTTTAGCTTTTTGAAATTCTTCAAGTTTTTTAGTTTTACTATCTTTAAATAAATCACTTATACTAGATGAAGCTCTATCTTTTGTCTCTGAAATTTTTGTAGAAATATCTGTATTAGATAAATTGGCAAACGTATTAGATAAATTACTACCGATATTTCCTATATCATTAAAATAGTTTAAAAATCCGTATTCGTTTTCCATAGTCTTTTAATGAGGGCCCGAAGGCCCTCTAATTAATTATGCTAAATTTCTATCTTGTAAATAGTAAACAGTAACAACGGCAGAGCCAGTTGTACCATCACCACTTGCAGCTTGAAATACAGCAGTAAGTTTTGAATCTGAAGTTCCAACATCGTAAAATGCTGATGAAATAATAGCAGCATTTACAGCTGTTACTCTTCCAGTAACTTTTGCATTTGATACAGCAATATAAGCTGTAGCATTTGAAGCATTACCAATAGAAACGTTTGCAGCACCAGTATCGTTAGATACTACTGTAACATCAGCAAATATTTCTACTATTTGTGAGTTAGCAGGTATTACTGCAACTGTAGTGTTAGCAGTCGCTCCTGTAAGAGCAACAACTTGACTTTGACTCATTAATACAAAACCTGTGTTTTGTATATCTGTGCCAACTGTTGTGCCTGTAGTGTCTTTAATCGTTCCCGCTTTAATCGGTCCCGAAAATGTAGTTGTACCCATAAGTCTATACCTCCAGTATAGTCTGCTTTCGCAGTCGTTTGAGTTAAATACTAGGCGTATTGCTACGCCTAGTATAGATTAGTTATTAAGCAGCTCCTTCTGAACCGTAGATAGCTCTCCAGTCTGTGAAACCGAAAGAATATCTTTCTCTAACTTTGTATCTTAAATTACCAGTTTCAAAATCGCCTTCAACAGCTTTTTTGATTGGTGATCTTACAAAGTGTTTCATTCCATCTGGGCAATCAGTCATAACGAAGTATGCATCAGGATCAGTTAATCGCTGGTTAACAGCAACTCCGCCCGGAATCATACCCATTTGTTTCATTGCATTGATGTCATTATCAGCAGTCGCAGGTCTTAAATTAGATTTAAGAATACGCTCAGCAACAAACACCAATTGAGGTGGAACGATTAGTTTTTGTCCAGTCAATGCTATTGGAATACTTCTATCATCAACCGCAGTTGAGATTTGAATCAATAAACTTTCAAGAGAAGTTTCTGATAAATCTGCAGCTGTTGCTAATTTGTTAGAAGCTGTTCCACCACCGCCTAGTGGGTGATCAGTAGCAAGTAAAGTCTTGCCATCACCACCTACTGAACTAGTAGTTGCATTGTTAAGGATATTTGCACCTTTGATTTCTTTAGTATGTTGCATTGATCTTGCTAGTGCACGAGCATACTTAGCACCTAAAGATCCGTATAGACCATCTTCTTCAGCTTCCTCAGTTATTGAGAATGCTAAAGCTATAGTTTCATGTACGTATCTTGCGGAGTAACCCTCTTTTCCACTATCGTAAGATATTGCAGCACCTTCAGCTTTAGTTGGTGCAGCTCCGAAGCCGATCATTTGTACATCTTCTTCAAAAGCTTTCATTGATTGCTCAATAGAGTAAATATCTCTCCATTGTTCTGGGTATCTATCATACTCCATAGCAAACACAGTATTTAAACCAAGATTAAGCTGCTTGGTAAACAGCGCCCTATTTAGTGCCATGTGTCAATCTCCTTAAATACCGCTAGCACGAGTACCATATAGATGGTTATTAATAACCACTTCTAATTTAGCATCCGCACCTACAGCGTTATCTGGCGCATCGACAAGTCTTAGTATTCTTAAAGGTAACGCAGTCGTACCTAAAGTCGCTAAGTTAGCTTCTTGTTGAGATCCACCAAAAGTTGTTTCACCAGCAGTCAATAAAACATTGCAAAGCTCACCTACGTTAGCATTTGCGAATGTACCAGAACCCTGGACTTGATATGTTATATTTGGATCATCATATACAAATGCAGTCGCCGCTGTATTAGCTTTAATTGCAGTTGATGCTGTCCAAACTTTGGAGAATTTTATATCTCCACTTGCTCTGTCGATGTATTGAACACCATAGAACACACCTAGTGCGTTCGATGTATTTGTTCCAATACCTACAGTTCCATCAGATAGTAATGTTACCAAATCACCAGAAAATAGTGAAGTTGCATAAGCATTAGCTATAGGATAGGCCTGAGGTCTAACAACACCGCCAGTTAAATGCCTAAGGGGCGTAAACCCACTAGGCGCATCAGTATTAGCCATTTTATAACTCCTTGTTATAAATTATTACTCTTTAAAACCGCCCCTCGTAACTTCGGTCTTGTAAGAACGGCTTATAGGATTTCCGGCTTTTTCTACTTTGTGAATGTCCATCTCAACTGATCGCATTAAGTTCTCAGTCATTTTGGCGTAATATTCATTACGTTCATTTACCATGTGTTCTGGCATTTCGCAAAGTACCATTCCTTCCATACCTACATAACCGGCAAATTTGCCATGTTCAATCGTAGCAAATTTATTAGCATCAGGAACAGTTTTAATGTCCCTAGGTTGCCAACCTTCTCGCATACGTTTGGCCACATTTGTCGGTGTTTCCTGTCCTAATACCATAGTTGCAATCCATCTCTGTTTGAAACCAGGTCTTGGTTCAGGTGCCTCCAATAAATTAGTTGGGCGCCACTTTGAAGCTACAGTTGATTTCTCAACTCTAGTTTCATTTTTTATTTTATTATTCTTCATGTCAGGCTCCTATAGTTGTCCTGTATCACTAAAGTTTTTTACTTCTTTAGCAAAACGTTTTAGTGCCGCTTCATCATTGATGTCAATACCGAATTTTCTCGCAGTATCTAAATCATCAGAAGTGAGCTTAACTCGGTTACTGTCGATTCCTTTTTTACGAGAAACACCAGCAACAGGAGATTGCACTCTGTTAGCTTTTTGTACCACATTTTTGTCAGTTTGAGAAGAACTTTCTTCAGATTTACTAAAATGAGGTAAACTAGAAGATTTTAACCTTTTAGTCATTTCATTATAATACTCTGGATCATTTACATCCCAACCTTCCTCTGTCAACTCAGCATCAATTCCATAAGCCATAGCTGTTTCTTTACGATAGCCAGGTTTATTGAACCAAGTACTGTTTTCTTTAACCCAATCAGCTGCTAAAGGCGGTACTTGTTTTCTAGCATCAGCTTTTTTAGGTATTTCAGAAGCATATTCTTGCGTCTTATTCATCTGATTACGAATATCAGCCATATTTTCATACAACTTGATTTGTTCATCAGTATTTCCTTCTTCAATAGCTTGTTTAAGCTTTTGAGAAACTTGAGAATATTGACTAGATAAAGATTTACTTGCCAAGTCAAGAGTTTTTTTCTCCATATTTGACAATCTATCTTCTAGTTCAACTATTCTTTGTTCAGCTTCAGCTCGTTTAGCAACTTCTTTTTGAATTCGCTTACGAACTTTCTCTGAATAAGGAAGTTCATCTGAATAAGGCGGAACGTTTGGTTTAGTTTCAACCTTTTCTTCGATTTTAGGTTGTTCTATTTTTTCTTCTGCTTTCTGTTCTACATTTTCTTCTTTGTAGTCGTTCATCAGAGCTTCAAGTGGATTTTGAGGAACTTCTATTTCTTTTTCAGAATTAGGTTCATCTAATTTCACTTCAATCTCTTTCTTTATTTCTTCTTCGTTAGGCATAGTTATCTCCTATGTTGGCGTTATTCTTAACTCAATAACGTATATTTATATTTGCTGAGATATTACTTCAGAATTTTCAAGTGAAGCAATAATCTCATCATCATTTACTATCACCATTTTGACATTTTGTACAGATATGCGTGCGCCTGCGTAACGACCAAACAAAACCCAATCTCCTACTTTACACCAAGGTGATTTTCTATCACTATAACACTCTGGTCCCATTGCTATTACTTGACCTATACTATTTAAATAAGATTGAGTATCTTTATTATTATCAGATAAATAAATACCACCTTTTGTTTTAGATACTGGACCTTTTGGTCTTATTAAAATTCTATATCCAACTGGTTGTGGTACGTTTGCTGGTGTAAGTACATCATCTTCTGTAGCCCATGCTTCATTATTAATCATCTTCTATTTCTCCTTTTTTATATTTTTCTATTAGTTCATTAATAATTTGTAGAGATTTATCTAAACCCTGACCATAGCCATAGTTTCTTTTAAACTCCTCTATGTTATCTACACCTTTTGACAACAAATTATTACCTAATTCTTCTTTATGTCTTTTTATTTGATTTTTAATTGCTTGTAGTAGTTTTTCCATTTACCATTTCTTTCAATTTACTAAGAGCATCATCAAATGATGCGTTTAATTTTTTAGAAGCTATCACAAATTGTTTTGGTTTAACCAAACTTATAGATATTCTTTTATTTTCTAAAAATTTTTTAGCTTGTCTTATTTCTTCAGCTTTAATAGACATACTATTTATCACGTTTTGCAATTCGAGAAGCTGCCTCCACTATTTTAGCTTTCACTTCAGCATCTTTTCTAGTTTGTTGTCTCTCATTAGTCTTAACACCTTCTTCAAATCTTGCTTTACGAATGTTTAATTCTTCAGTTTTTAATTTTAAATTTGCCATTTTCTCTTGCATATCCATTTGCATTTGTTGTTGTTCTGGACTTGGTGGCATACTACCCATTAAACCCTGTGCTGCTTGAGCTGCTGCAGCTGCAATTCTATTTTCTTGTTCAATTGGAAGTGGTTTAGTTTCTTTATCTAAAAATTCTTGATTAAATTGACCACTTGATACTGGAGTTCCTTCTTGAACTTGAGCTTGCATCTGTTGTTGATATAAAAATGCTAAATGTTGACCCATATGTGCTAACATTTGACCATATAGAGCTTGTTTAGCTTCAGGTGTTCCACCGAATCTTGGATCATTAATGAATTGTTGATGAACCATAAGATGAGCTTGATGGTCTTGTTCTTCAAAAACTTGAATAGGTTTACCATTTAATATAGCCATATTCTCAGAAACTGGATCTCTACGAGGAGTTTCTTTATCATCTATTAATAAATTTTCATAATCAGGTACATTTAGAGATTGTAAAAATCTTTTATAAGCTTGTTTTACATCAATAATTTGAGGAGCCTGTTGTGCTAATTGAAGTCCAGTTTGGGCTAAAGCAATTCTTTGAGCAGAAGATGAAATATTAGGATCAGATACTGGTACTACAGCTATCGCTTGATCAAAATCTTTTCTTCTAACAACTTTTCTTTCACCAATAGTTTCATATGGATATTCATCGTCTAAATACTCTCCATTAATTTCATAAATTAATTTAAATTCTCTACCTTGAGCTTGATGTAATCGTTTATGTATAGCAGAAAATACTTTAGAACCTTGTTCTATAAGAGCAATAGTAGTTCCTACTGGACCAGATCCTGCTGATTGACCTACCATCGCATCTGCTATTGATGCAAAACGTCTACCTGATTCTGTCATTACTCCTAAAAGTTGAAGTAACGTAGGAGAAGGTTCTTTAAATGGAAGTGGTATAAATGATTTTCTTAAATCATCTCCATAAGCTTCTACTTCTACCCATTCTCCTGGAGATATAGTTAAATCTCCACCTTCAATTCTTGCTCCCTTAGCTCTAAAGCCACCATTTAAATTTGCGAATGCTGCTGAGTCAAGTAAAGCTCTTAAAGCTCCAGTGCTCGCATGCTGTAGACCGCCGATCATTTGTATTAAACCAAATCCATAAAAACCTAAACCTGGTAAATATTTATAATGAATAAAATAAGTTCTCTTACGTTTTAATTGATCTTCTTCTTTCCAGTTACGTCTAATTGATAATACAACTTGCATATCATAATCAATTGTAACGATATAAGGTAAAGCAACTCCGTTTTTATCTTCTTCTAAATCTAAATCCACATGCATTTCTAAAATAGTATGTAATCTATCAGCAGATGATGGAGACATACCTTCTAATCTTTGAAGTGTTGCTTGTATTTGATCATCTACATTAGTATCAGATTGAGTTTTAGATAAAGCAACATCTCTATAGAATCCTACTACTTGGTATCTTTTAATTTCATTTACAGATAATTTCATTACTTGAGTATATCTTTCCGCAGTTTGTAAATCTGTATTTTGATATGCTATTACAAAATCTTCTGCTGGAACAAATTTTGAACAAACTCTATCTAAAGTATCATCGAAGTATATTTTTTTAAATGCTGAACCAGATAATGATAAATAAAATAACATTTGATCTAATTCATTAAAGTAATCTGGAATTTGAGTAGTAAGTTGATAGTTCATGTAATCTTCAACTCGTGAAGCTTGTTCTATTTTCTTATCAGTAATTTTACCAATGATTTGAGTTTTTACAGGTCCTCCTGGAGGAAATAACTCCGCAATAGCTCTAGCTTGAAATTGAGTGGCAGCTTCCGCAAGTAATGGGTGATGTACTCCAGAAGCTCCAGGGAAAGGATCATTTCTATCTTCAACAATTACGCCTAACATTTTTAGACCTTTAGAATATTGGTCTTCCCATTCTTTTCTTGAAGACTTATCATCTTCATAAGCAGTAACTAGTTGTTTTCCAATTCTTGAAACTTTAAAACTATCTAATGTCTCTGCAAGATTTTCATAATGATCACTTTTAAATTCTTCTTCAGCTTTATCAGTTTCATCTTCATTTATATCGACAGTAATCTTCTTACCTTCATCATCGGTATATTGCAGTTTCTGTTTATCTAGTTCTACTTCAAGTGCCATATTATTTTTTCTTTTTACTTTTAAGAAATCCAGCTTTCATATTTGCATATGCTTTTGGAGTTATAGTAGATTTAGATTTAGGTCTACTAGTTCCTGCTTTTTTTCTTTTATTTATATTTGCGTATAGTCCTTGTTTTTTTTTCATAGGTTTACTGACTTGTTGTGGAAAGTTAGGCCGTGCCATTGGCATTACTTTTTCTTTCCTTTTTTCATTTTACCACTTTTAGTTTCTATATATCCTTTTTTCTCTAATCTTGTTTCTCTGGCTTCCATTTTTTTAGTTTCTTTATTCTCATGTGCCATTGATTCGTCTTTAGCTGCTCTCATTATTTTTTTCCTTTTCTTGCTTCTGATAAAGCAATTGCTATAGCTTGTTTTCTTGATTTAACTTTTTTCTTTGATTTTCCAATGTTAAGTTCTCCTTTTTTATACTCTTTCATAACTTTAGAAATTTTATTTTGTGCTTTTGTTTTTTTCATTGTTTAATACCTCCGGGTTCATACCCTATACATCTATAGTATAGTATAAAACAAAAAATCACTGGAATAAAGCGAATTATTCCAGTGATTAAACAATCAAAAAGGATCTTATTTTGAGAAGTTTGCTTTGTAATCTTCAAAAGCATCTTTCCAGAACTTTTGAACTTTCTGATTATAGTCAGTCCAGAAGCTCTTAACTTTACTATAATCTAAATAATCTAAAGGGTTAAACATAATTATCTCCTATTGTTAATAGGTATATAATTATTATTTTTTACATTTACAGGTCTGATTCTTAAATCTTTTAGCTCTTTTTTTTAATTCATATCTCCATAATTTATATGATAACCATGAATTAAATTTATTTAATAAATTAATTATTACCGACATCTCCATCTCCTCCTAGCTTGTCTTAATCTTGAATTAGGATCTTTTGCAGCTTTAGGAAACATTTTCATTTGACCCGCTGATCTTGCACAATAAGATTTTCTTCTTGAAGCTGATTTACTACCTGGTTTTACTTTACCAGTAACTGCTGTTGATAACTTAGAACCTGGATTAGCTCGTCTATATGCCATAACACCTTTACGTGTCATACCAGCACCTGATTTAGTAGGTCTAAAATTTCCAGATTTTACAGAAGTTTTAATTGGATTTTCTTTTCTCATACTCTTCCTTGTCCGTTATATTTTTTTTTATCAAAAGATTTATTTGGACTTTTAGAATGTCTTCCAGGTCTTTTCTTTTTAGTTCTTTTATAAAATAAACCCGTACCGTATGGATTACTTTTTTTTGCCATTTTTTTTCTTTGGCTTTTTAACAGTCATAGACTTTTGTAAACGACCTAAACCAGAACCTGATCCTGCTGATATTTTCATACTTTTCTTTTATCGTAAGGATTATGTCTTTCGTTATTTTTAAATTTATCTCTACGACCTTGTGGGTAGACATCTTTTTCTAAAGGACCTTTATCTTTAGAGATTGGAACAACTTCAGCAACATCTGAATCTTCTTCATCTTCACTTGCTGAATCTTCCATATCATCTTCTCTTGCTGAATCTTGATCTTCCATATATCCATTATCATCAAATAATTTTTCTTTTGATATATTTTCAAATTCTACATCTAAAATATCTTTAGTAACTTCTTTAGTATTTTTTGCCATTATTAACCTCTTGATTTATTTTGTCCTTTTTTAAAACCATTATCATCAAATGATTCGATGCTTCCTATATATTCAATATCTGGATCAAAGTAAAGTTTCTTTCCTTTATTCTTTTCTCTTTCATCGTCTATATACTTTCTTTCTTCTTCGTTTAAATAGTAATCACCTTGAAGGGCTATACCTTCATCTATCATGTCAACAACTGGAGTTTTTTTTACCATTTTTGTTTTTCATTTTAGACTTAGAAGGCATTAAACCTTTTTCTAATTTTTTAGTATTAACTTTTTTCACTATTAAATTACTCTCTTAATGATAATACCTTGTGGTTTAATTCCCATTAAACTTTGTTCAAAGTTTTCACGATCAACTTTTTCTTGATCTACTTGTTTTACAATGTCATTTGCATTATCTTGCATTGCTCTTTTAAGCATTGCAGCATCTTCTTTAGCACTAGGAAACTTTTCGTAAAATCTTTTATTAGAAGCTTTTACATCTTCTATTCCATATTGTTTATTATTCTTCGCCATCTAAATCCTCCGGTTTCGATAATCGTTGTGAAACTATACCCTGAAAACAAGTTTGTGTAAAGCTAGGAATCATCATATCAGATATAGGATTTTCAGGATGATCTGCATAATAAGATATACAAGGAGTTCCTTTCTTATCCCATGCTACTAAAGCATAACCTTTTAGATCCATTCTATCTGTAATAGCTATAGCCGCACTGTGTAAACAATCTATAACTTTATCGTTTTCATGACGAGCTAATACTCGTGATGATGGTTTTCTATTAAAAACGTTAAGAGTAATAACGTTTGTGTTTTCTGTATTTTGTAACTTTTTCGTCATAATCTTCTTCAGGGTCATCTGGGTGTACTACTAAAAATCCTTCACGTATTCGCATAAGAGCTTGTACACATGTATCGTGTACGTCATCATGCTTTCCGTAAGGAAATTGAGCAGATTCCTCTATTACGTCTTTAGTCCATTCTTTATCAAGTGTAAAGACTAATCCTCCTTCAAACATACTTGCAACTCCATGTGTTCTTGAAACCTTATCTCGCTCAGGAGAGAATGTAATAACAGGTACACCTGATCTTCTCATATCTTGTATTAAAGATTGACCCGAGGCACGTTTTTCAATGAGCACTCCATCGGGCATCCATTCTCTATAACTATCTTGCGCACGTTTTCTTAAATCTGGATATTCTAATCTTTCTTTCCATGCGTCTAATAATATACATGCAGCATAAGGTAAGTTTTCTTTATCTCGTGCTGTAAAAACTCCCCATGTAGTACACGCACTAAAGTCAGCTGTAGATGATGTACTAAACGCCGTATCATAAGATTGAAGTACATAACTTAATACGGGAACTTTTTTATCTTCGTAAATATTCCACCAATCTCTTTTAATAATAGATCCTTCTTCATTAGAAGGTTGTTGTTGATAAAGAGATTGCCATACACGTTGACCTACTGTATTTTTAATTTTTTCTAAATCTTCTTTAGAATATGCTTCTGGCCATAACGCATTACCACTACTATCAATGGCTGGTAGATCCAATACTTTCCACTTCTCTTGAGTATCTTGTAAAATGAAACCTGCTAAATCGTCTTGATGCCATCTTGTTTGAATTAATATAATTTTACCACCAGGTTGTAATCGTGTGTAAGCTACCGATTTATACCAGTCTATTAAATTTCTTCGTTGAACTTCTGATTCAGCGTCCTCTCTTCCTTTTATCGGGTCATCTATAATTAATAAATGCGCACCTCTACCTGTAATCGCTCCACCAGCACCGACTGCACTATACGTTCCACCTTGCATTGTATGAAAACGTTTCGCACTTGTAGAATCAGATCGTAATCCTACTTGTGGAAATACTTTATTAAAATCAGGCGATTGAACTTGGTTCCTTACTTTACGACCAAAGTCATCAGCTAACTCTTGAGCATAAGTAGCTTGTATAATAAATTCGTTTGGATTATTTCCAAGATACCATGCGGGAAAGAACTCACTACATAACATAGACTTTCCATGTCGAGGTGGCATAAAGACTGCAAGTCTTTTAATTTCTCCCGCTTCTAATAATTCTAAATTTTTAGTAATGAGTTGTATATGTACAGGATCTTTGTATCCCGGGTACATATGTTTAGCATATGCTATTAAACTTTTTCGAGAAATATTATTATTTAATAAATTTTTAAAAAATTCTATAGCATTAAGCGCACGCTTATCTTTAGTTTTCTGATAAAGTGTGATCGCTTCGTTCAACTTCTGTTTTACTATCTGTTCTTGCATTTTGAAGTCCTACTCCTATAGCTCCTTTTTGACTATATATATTAAACAATTCTTTTAATTTTATAAAGGGATCTCTTTTTTGTGTTAACACTAATTCCCATGCTTCTGATTTTTGACCTATTTTTTCTAGGTACCATGCTAATTTTTGTATATCTCTTACTTTAAAATTTTGCATACGTTCACTATGAAGATCATTTGGATCCTCGGGATTTCCTTCATTGTATTTTCTTAACTGAAAAGTTTCATCATTATTATTACCAGTAATATCTGCTCTATCGTGTATTATATCTATATCCACATCTCTCATTATATCTAAGCTATAAGCTATCTCGCTGATCCACGCATCATTTTGACCATGTAGACTGATATGATCTAAAAGCATAAACCAATCTCTAGGAAAGATTGGAAATATCGCATAAGGGTGTCCAGTCTGTTCTCTTACTTTAAGCACTCTAAAATTGGATCTACGGTCCATGATTTTTCCATCCCAATTTTGAGTAGTCATTATCGCATCATCATTAAAGAACATTAGCCATTTACCTTTAGCGTGAAGAGCTAAAGAATTATTATACCTATGAATATTTTCATATCCCATAGGTTTAAATGTAAGTACTACTTGATTTGGATAATTAGTTGTCTTTAAAAATTTTATAGTTTCTATATCGTCATCGTCTATTGCAAATAAAAATTGAAGAGATTTAGGATTATTTGATTTTTTTATTAATGACTCTACAGATTTTTTTAAAGTTTCTACTCGCTTACGTGTAGGAAGTAGTATTGAAATATTAATCATGTATCTACCCTAGAGTTTATAAGCTCTAGGGTAAACAAAAAAGTTTATTTATTCTTCGTCAGTATCATCATTGTCCGAATCAAAATCATCTTGATCCTCGGATCCTGAATCAGTATCGGCGTTATACTTATCTTCTAAGTCGTTCAGAAGATCATCTATTTCAGCTTGTTTGTCTCTAATGCTTTCGATAATGCTTTCGAAAGATTTTTTCTTTTTAGCCATAGTAGCCTCTTTGTTTATGATTGAGACAGTCACTATACAAATAAATTTACAAAAGAAAAGAAAATTATTTTTTATTTATTTCGTAGAACATGTTGTCACTATCTTCTGATATAAAATCTTTATTTTCGACATTCCAGTAAGAAGTTTGAACTTTATAGTCAGGCCAATGTGATGCAGTAGTAAAACTAGGCACATTCCAAAGAATACGATTATTAGGCTGAATAGCATAATTACCGTTATCAAGTGCCAGAACATGTCCACACTTATGTTCTTGGGGTATTTCACTATGCTCAGTATCGAGGATATTAGGCTCTGGATGAGCCCAATCAATCGTAAATAAATATTCACCAGCATAAAATTTTTTATCTACCCCAAGGTATTTACATTTTTGTCCAATTAGAAAATCAAAAGTATTAACACTAGGATAATAGCTAAATGAATTCCATAGTTCAAGATCAACGAGATTTTGATTCGGAACTCCACTGCATTCAAATCCTTTTTGAATAAAAGCAGAGATAGGTAGTCGCCAAAAGATTGCACCGTTTGTAAGTAACGTATGAAATAATACAGCCCGCCCTGGTATGCTTGTAAGACCAAAGACCACACAGTCTTCAGTTTCTCCTTTATTGAGTTTGAGATCATATAGATATTCCCTCCTTATTTGACAATAAATTGGCGGGATACTAGCATTTAAGTAAGACATTGAACAGATAGTATCTTTTTACAAAATTTTTTTATACAAAATTTTCAAGAGGGTCTATTTTTACAAAATTTTTTTTTACAAAATCTAATAGATAGTATCTTTTTGCAAAATTTTTTTTTACAAAATTTTTATATGGATACCGGTTATTCATCACCCTTTACTTACTCTTTAACTAGTAAGCCGCAAAAAGATTTTAAACTTTATAGATTATTTTTCATTTAAACTTAATACGATTTTTATAGATCCTAGATCCTAGATTTATTTTTTCTTTTTTATTTATTCTTGAATTTAGGCTGACTTGCCGTGTATCATTTGCCGCAAGCATAAAAAAAGCGGCAGAGATTTATTTCCCTGCCGCTTTTAATTTAATTATTTATTTTAGGTTATTTACTAAATTTTCAAAGTGTTTTTGAGTATCGATAATTTCACTTGAAACTTTGTTATTTTTAATAAACTCTTTATTTGAGTTTAATAAATCTAAGTACAAAGATTTTTTCTTAACATCTAAAAATAAACTATCATCAACTAATAGATTACATTTTTTAAATCTATTGTTGCTAGTAGTATCATAATCTATATCAATTTTACGATATTGATTATTGAAAGCCATATCGATAGTTGTTGAGAATTTAGCGTTTTCGTAAATCGAAAATGCTTTTGTTTTTTGTCTCTTAGTATTAACTAATCTGAAGAGAATTTTTTTAGCTGATTTCTCTCTTAAAGATAATGCAACTTTATTCTCTATGATTGGTTTTTTTTCTACTTTCATTTTTTTCTCTCTTTCTGATCTATTAACTCTAATAATTATATTAGATATAAATTAATAGATTGATTCGAATATATATATGTTCTTACAAATTAGAACAAGAAAAACACTATTAATGAAATAAAAATGCTTTAACATTGTACTACTTTTGTTCTATTCGCCTATAAGTAGTATTTAAACACTTATAAGAAATAATAGAAATATAAGAAAAAATACCGTTAGAATATGCCTAAAGAAATATATCATTTTTATAATTAATTTAATTAATATTTAATTATTCTTATTCGATCCTTTTAATACTTAATAATTAATCAGTTGCTATTTTTTTTAATAATCCGGATCCCTGATGCTCCGAGTTGAGCACGTGTGTCACTGATCCTTGCGGATCCGATAGGACGGTTGCGGAAGGTTGTTGTGGCTCAACTTCATCAACCTGATCACCGATGATCAAGCCGCCTGCATCATCAATCAACAACCCGTGGTCCACGCGGATTTGTGTTAAGTATTGAGTAAGGTCATCTTCGGACATTGAATCAAGAGTGTTTGTTTTAATTTCTTTTTTCTCAACCAAGAACCCTAATAGCTGCGCCTTTAGTCTTATCGCATTCACAGCTGCAGAGTATTGACTATCTTTCAGAGCATCCTTGATCAACAAGTCAAGTCTTTCAACCTCTTTTGACACTGATTCGTTAGTCAAGCGCCTCACGTCCGTGCGCAGTCTGTCAATATACTGTATAATCTTATCCTTCTTTAAGTTGCGTGCAGCTTGAACGTGTGCTGATGTAGGACTATAACCTGCATCAACAGCCGCTTCTCTCTTACCTTTTCCTGCTGCTATACCCTCACAGAACTTCTTTTCAAGGTCCGATAAAGTAGCTTCGTTTGTTTGATTGATTAGGTCTATACTTATCGCCATATTTATCCAATATAGCGATTAATTTTTTATTGTCTATTAAGAATATGACGGTGGGTATTTAGGGAAGTGTTCTGGTGTTCCTCTATAGTAATAATTTGCTTCAAGACCTTGGTCACAAGAAGTTATTTTTTTACCATATAATTTATTAAATAAAGCACAAGCACGATTAGCTTTTCTAGGATCTTTAAACAAAGTCTTACCTTCTTTTACTCTTTCGCCTGCTGTAAAATACCAGCCGCCTTCTTCTTGTCCTCCTTCTACTCTATCAGTAGAATAGATAGCTATTTTCCAATAATTAGATTTCATTAGTATTTTTCTCCATATAACATTTAAAACATAAAGTTCCAACTTTAGTATCAATTACATAATAACATTCTACATCTATAGTTTTTTCAGAATGTTCAGTTCCGCAATTAATACAAGTCCAACCATCAGGATAAGCATAAACAGCTTTTTGTTTATAAGAAAAATTAGTAGTTGTCATGTCTATATACCTGTGCATCTACTCGTTGAATACTAGCATCAATTTCTTTACGTCTTTCACGATGTATTCTATCTATAACCTCCATAGCACGATAACGAATAGCAGCATCGTCCGTGTTAGTTTCAGTATAGTATACAACTTTATCATCTTCGAAAATAACATAACCATCAATAGTTCTATCTATAGCATGACCTCTATATAGACCTATATTATAAGCTAATTTCATTTTCATGTTTTCTCTCCTTTTTAGTTTTAGTTTATAAAATAATAGTAATAAAAATATAACAATATTAAACAATATTAATTACTCATTATATCTTTTAATGTTTCTAAATCAGAACCATCATCACTTAAATCTTCTTTAGAAAAACCAAAACAAAAAACTTCTCTTGCCTGTCTTTTAATTTCTTCTTTAGGAACTTGATCATAAGGTTTCTTATATATCTCTTCAATCATGTCTTTAAATGTAATAGTTTTAGGCATTTTTAACCTCTTTTAAATTTTTAATTTTAATGATGTAGTTATTAAATTTAACTACATTAAAATTAGTATTATGTCTTTTACAGAAACCTTTTAATTGAAAAGCTAATTCTTCATAAGTATCTGTATCTCCAATTAATTGTGCTAAGTCTTCAAAGTGTTGTTTAGTTAAGCTCATTTTTTTTATCTCCATAAATATAATCAATTCTTGCTGGCACGACCACATTGTCATCGCAAGGTTTACAGCACTCTCCATCTTCTTTTACTGGATAAGGATTATTACCCCAACCAATAAATTTTTCGTTACAAATACAACAAATTTTAGCTTCAGTCATATTTTTTACTCCTTATAATAGATTGGCGTAATTGTTCATTACGCCAAATTCTATATTCTTCGTTGCTGCGAGAGAGAAAAAAAGCAACTAAAATTCCTGTAATTATTAATCCACTAACTATTAGCATTTTGACTTTCTAAGAGTTTATAAATACCAGCATCTACTAGTTGTTTATAAGCTCCTTTTTTAGTTTTTTTTAGTCCTATAAAATATCTTGATAAAGTTCTTACTGTAGAACCTTTACTTGGATTACACATAGTGTGACCAGTTTCAACTTCTGATTTAAGCATTTGTAAACACATAGCAATCTGAAAGTTAATTCTTTCTTCTTGATTGTTAAACGTTATCATTGTCATATATTCTCGCTTTCTTTTAATTTTATAATATTTAAAGTTTTAACAGATTAAACAATAAAAATATAATTAATGTACACTATGAATTTTAGATGCAAAAGCTTCTTCTAGTATATTACTTTTAGCTAAAACCTCATCTATTTCAGGAAGAGATAATAGTAATAAAATGTATCTAATTTCTTGACGTGTATAACCTTCTTTCTCTCTTAAAAATTCAAGTCTTTGACCAACTTCTTCTGGTAAATTAGGAGATTGTGGATTTTTTAAGTGTTGAGCATAGAGAAAAGCTACTCCTTTAAATATTCTCTCTGATAAATACTCAGGCATTTCAGCATATTTTTCAATCATTTATTTTTTCTTTCTAATTTAAAGATAGGCAAGTATCTAAAAAGTAACTTGCCTATCAAATAGACTACTTTATTAATTTAATTAATAAAATATCAAAATTATACAACTATTTTAAAGTATAAGTTGATTTAGGCGATTTAGCTGCAGAAGTTGCTTTATCTTTATCTTCTGTTGCTATAAAACCTCTTTCTCTATCCCAATCTAAATCGATTGTTTTACCACCAGCAATTAAAAAATCTCTGATAGTCATACCTGTTTTATATAGACCAAATCTTTTGTAACCAGCGGAACCTTCTCTTTTTGGATTCTTAGCTACAACAACTTGTATCTTACCATCTCTATCGTATTTGTATGTCCCTTTAAAATCTTTAGGGTCCATAACTTTTCTAGCTTTAGGTTTAGCTATAGTAGGTTTAGTTTCTACTTTAGCCGCAACTTTTGGCTTTTGTGCTATGTTTAACATAACTTTCTACCTTTCTTTTATTAGTTTAATTAAAAATATATTATACAGCCGATAATATTATAAAACAATAAAATATCCTAATTATCATTTCTACTATAGAGAAATATTAAATAATATATTAACACTTCAAAATTAGCCTTGCGAGCAGCCTCGGGAAGGTATTGGCTCTATCTTTAAGTTAGATGACTAGAATCATTGGTATTAAAGGAAAGGTATTGGCGGTATTGGCTCTAGAAAGAGTGCCAATACCACTAGAATCATTGGTATTCGCTGATAGTAGTGAAAAGGTATTGGTATTGGCTCTTTTTCTAAATAAATATTTTATAAAATTATTTTTAAAATCCCCTATAGTAGAAATCACTATTAGATACTGATCAAAAACAAAAGTAATATAATCAAAAATAGATATATAAACTCACGAAAAAAATAAATCACTTGAAAATCCTTTAATTATTTAATATTTACTTATTATATTAGTTTATATAGAGGAATTACAAGTATCTTTATTCATTCCTATTTATTTCAAGTAAAGATATAACTGCTGATATATTACTAATTGAACTAGTTTGAGCTTTAAGTAAATCATTCTCTTCAAGAATAATAGGTCCTTTTGCAAAATTACAAGTAGTAGGTCCACTTATTGATCCATGAGCCACGATATAAGTCGTGTTAGCACTTGCATCAGTTACAAAGAATTGAACAGTTTTGTTCCCAGTTTCGTTAACAACTTGTATGTTTTGTATAATAGCTCTACTATTATTAGGAGTTGTATAAATACTAATTACATCAGTATTCGCTGGATCATAAAACGCATTTTTATATATATTTGCCATAGTATTATTGTGTTAAATCAAAAAAAGTTAAAAGTCCAATTCCACCACCTGTAGAAGTAAGTGTTCTAGCACAAAGTGAGTAAACATCACTAACTCCTGCAAGAGAAGCACCTAATTGTAAATCAAAATTAAAAGAAGCAGCAGCTCCTGATAAAGAAGATCTCCCAGATTTAGAAGTTAAAAATTCACTATATATTAAAGTACCTCCAGTTATAGCGGATGCTGTAATATCAAATTCTACATTTGCATCTGATGCAACAGCTGAATAAGAAGCGCTTGTTAATGTACCATTTTTAAATAAACCGATTTGATAATTGTCTGTAGTTGTTGGTAAAAAATTTACATTATAAGGAATAACAACAGCACCTAATGAACCAGATGCAAGTCTAATAGAAACAAGTGGTTTATAAGTTGTGGTTATATAATTTCCAGCTGTTGCACTTGTCATTGTAGCAACATGTTCAATAGATGTTTGTTCATAACCAGCTTCTGATAATACAGTTGAACAAATTTGTTTTAAATAAGAAGCTGATCCAGTTGCCGCAGTATTTGTTATTTCATATCTTACAGGTAATATAGCAGTTGTCATATAAACAGAAGTTCCAGTAACGTTTGCAGTTTGATAAGTATGACAAACTATATACTGACCATTAATAATAAAACCACATCTAACATTACCAACACC
>Ga0209500_10000784_pt1 | contig 25937 bp, 42 predicted proteins | sample S_140212_EF_Meta_FD_187323 | JGI IMG/M metagenome (GOLD analysis project Ga0209500, IMG submission 187323) | Freshwater microbial communities from Lake Simoncouche, Canada to study carbon cycling - S_140212_EF_MetaG (SPAdes) (version 2) | ecosystem: Environmental > Aquatic > Freshwater > Lake ...
ATTTTCTTTGCCTGTACCTTTGTCTTTGGCACTAACATTAAGAATACCATTAGCATCAATATCTAATGTAACTTCAATCTGAGGAACACCACGCATTGAAGGTGGAATACCCTCTAAATTAAATTCACCTAATATCTTATTGTATGCAAATAAATCACGCTCACCTTGTGCAACCTTAATAGTTACTGCAGGTTGATTGTCTTCCGCTGTACTAAACACTTGTGAATGTTTAGTTGGAATAGTTGTATTCTTCTTAATCAACTTAGTAAAGACTCCGCCTGATGTTTCAATACCCAAACTTAATGGGGTCACGTCAAGTAACAATACGTCTGTTCGTTCACCGGCTAATACACTACCTTGAAGTGCTGCACCTGCCGCTACTGCTTCGTCTGGATTAACATCTTTGCGAGGTGCTTTACCAAATAATGATTCAACGATTTCCTGTACTTTTGGCATACGTGTCATACCACCAACAAGAATAACTTCATCAATATCAGATGTTGATACACCGGCATCAGTCATTGCTTGTTTACATGGCTGAATACTACGTTGAATTAATTCGTCAACCAATGATTCTAATTTAGCACGACTTAACTTAACATTCAAATGTTTAGGACCATTAGCATCGGCTGTAATATATGGTAAATTAACATCTGTTTGTGCTGAACTTGACAATTCAATCTTAGCTTTTTCAGCCGCTTCTTTCAAGCGTTGTAGTGCTAACATGTCTTTCTTAAGATCAACCGCATTATCTTTCTTAAACTCATCAACCAAATAATCCATAATACGTTGGTCAAAGTCTTCACCACCCAAGAATGTATCACCATTTGTTGATAATACTTCAATTTGTGTTTCACCCTCAACGTCTGCTAATTCAATAATAGATACGTCAAATGTACCACCACCCAAGTCATAGACGGCAATCTTGCGATCCTTCTTGTCTTGTTTATCTACACCGTATGCTAATGCAGCCGCTGTAGGTTCGTTGATGATACGCAATACTTCTAGTCCCGCAATGCGTCCGGCATCTTTAGTTGCTTGTCGTTGACTATCGTTGAAATAAGCTGGCACAGTGATAACTGCTTGAGTAACTGTTGTACCCAAATAGTCTTCCGCAGTCTTTTTCATTTTACGCAAGACTTCAGCACTAATTTGTGGGGGTGCTAGTTTTTTATCTAGTACTTCTACCCATGCATCACCATTCTCGTTTTTAACGATTTTATATGGCATCAAATCAATATCTTTTTGAACAGCGTTTTCTGTAAACTTGCGTCCAATTAATCGCTTGGCAGCATAGATAGTGTTTTTTGGGTTAGTAACTGATTGGCGTTTAGCACTTGCACCTACAAGAATCTCATCATTAGCATATGCAACGATTGAGGGTGTAGTTCTTGCACCTTCTGAATTTTCAATTATTTTGGGGATTCCGTTTTCAATAACGGCTACACATGAATTTGTGGTACCTAAGTCGATACCGATTACTTTGCTCATTGTTTTCTCCTTTGTAAAGCAAGATTTTTTATCTATAGACCCCTTAGGCATCTACAGAAAAGTATTTATTATACTAGATTGTGTAAAGAAATATATTATTTAGGGAAATTAGTACAACTTTTTAGGTAATTGCTGGTCACGCAAATATTTGTCCCAACGTCTTTTAGCCTGACTTTTAGCTAGTTTACGTTTAACAGTAGGTTTCACAAATTCTTGTCGGTCACGGGTTTCCTGCAAAGTACCATAATCTGTAATCATTTTCTTGAACTTACGTAAGGCCTTTTCTGTATTCCCGTCATTAACTAAAACTTTGCGTCCTCTAATCATATTGCGGCTTTTGGCTGTAAAATTTGCTCCTGATTAATATTTATCTTTTTAATGTTGTTTTCACGGTATTTCTTAGTGTTATACATATGCGGCATCAAAGCCTTTTCAATCTCTGTATGTAACCCACGAGCACCAGTCTTTAATTTCATTGTATTTTCAGCTAACTGTGAGATAGCATCTTCACTAAATTCTAGTTCAATGTCGTCTAAACTCAATAGATACTTATATTGGTCAATGTAGTTATTTTTAACTTTTGTCAGAACCTGAATCATTTCATCTTTAGTCAAATTATCTACATTTACAGTAGTTGTAAAACGGCCAATGAATTCAGGAATCATTCCAAATCGGGTAAGATCATCCGGACTAACCATAGACAAATCACCATCTTTACGGGTGTCTTTGATTTCTGCCCCAAATCCAATACTTGTTCCATTTATTCTATTGTTAACAATATCTTTTAATCCAACAAAGGCACCGCCGGCAATGAATAGAATGTTCTTAGTATCAACTTCAATCATATCGCCACTTGGATGTTTACGTCCACCACCTGCTGGGATACGACATACAGTACCCTCAACCATTTTCAATAATGCTTGTTGTACACCCTCACCTGATACATCACGGGTAATACTTGCACCCTCACTCTTACGGGCAATCTTATCAATCTCATCAACAAAGACGATTCCACGCTCTGCTAATTTACTATCACCACCGGCTGCATTAACCAGCATACTAATCATTGATTCAACATCATCACCTACATATCCTGCTTCTGTTAAACTTGTAGCATCAGCAACAATGAAGGGCACTTTGAGATATTTTGCAACTGTCTTAGCAAGCAATGTTTTACCCGACCCAGTTGGTCCGATTAGTAATACATTACCCTTATGAATTTCTAAATCTTTGGGTGGATTGTTAATACGTTTATAGTGATTAGCAATAGCTACACTAAGAACCATTTTAGCATTCATTTGACCAATAATATGTTGGTCTAGAAAATCTTTAATAGTTTCTGGATCGTACCTAAGATGGTCTTTTTCAATAACCTCTTCTGATGTATTATTTTCATCTACCATTAATTGGGTACATAGTTCAATACAGTCGCTACAAATAGCAACATCTTCTCCTACGATTAATTTATTAACGGTATCTTTATGATTACCGCAGAATGAGCAATGACTTAATTTTGTTTCTGTTGACATACTAATACTTATCTTAATTATTTTTCACACACACTTTTTTAGGTACTACTGACAATTCAATTTTAGATAAATTTTGCATAATATGTGTTAATTTACTATTTTGATGAATTTTTAATTCAATTTTATTGCTCTCACTGGAACTTTGATTAATACCTACATTAATTGTCTTTACATAATTAATGTTATAATAATCACCTGTTCTACTATGTAGTTGTTTAGGTACAAAACATTCACTATATTGTGTTTTGTTATGGAGATCTTTAATTTCCATATTAATTCTAAGTTCATTCCAATCCATGATAGCATCTAATAATTTATTGGGAATAACAAACTCATTAAAGTAATACTTTTCAGATCCTACTCGTACAGTAGAAGGATATTGTTGAGCAATTCCTTTTTCTACTGTCCAAAATGATGGTTTGCCGTCTGCTACTATTTTTATGGCATCATTCAATGATGCTATATAATTTGGATTCCATGCCAATGTATATGGAATAGTTAATGTTAGATTCCTATAAGTATCTAGCTTAACAACATAATCACTTTGTTTAATATCATATGCCCGTCTAGGGTAGTCATTCAGTACACTAGCAAGAATCATATCACCGTTCTGTTTATTTTCCAAGAACGATTTATATTGATTATCATGTTTAGCACCGTCAAGATTTTTGCTATCCTTACCCTTAGATAGTATTCTATCACTTAATCTAAGTAAAGATAACTTAACATCTACAACTACCTTAACTTTATTGCCAATAATTTCCTGTGAGATAATTTTATACTCATCAACAAAGGCTGAACTATATGCTAGTATTTCATTCTTAATAAGTTTTTCGTTGTATGATTCACGTTCACTAGCAATCACTACACCAACTTGATATTCAATTGCTTCTTTAAAAGCATTATGTTTGGCTTCTTCGTAAGTGTTACCAACACCAGTAGTACGAATGTAATTGTCAGATTTAGAGGTAGACGCACATGCGGTAAGTATGAAACATACCGCTAGCAACAATAAACGCATAATCAATTACCGAATTTTTTACGCAGTTGATTAGAAACTTTTTCGGATTCTTTATCCCAACGAATTGTAACAGCAACTTCTTGTGAACCAACTACTTCTTGTTTAGTGACCTTGAATCCACGTAAAATACCCTGAGCATTAACTCGAATGGTTTCGTTTAATTGATAGGCAGTATCGTTACTATTTTCACGCACAGAATGATTTGTATCTTTTTCTGCATCGGTATCACTCATTGCAACAACTTCTCCTGTAGTTGTACGTGATTTCATACGGTCATTTGCTTTTTCAATATTCTTAGCAAGTGTATTTTGTACACGGGTACTAGAAACATCTTCTTGTATAAAGTGACGAACATTTGCACGGGCACGATCACCTGCACGAATCAATGCTGTTCGGCGGTTGTTTTCACTATTGCCATTAGAACTAGCAGTACCTACCGACTCAATACTAGTAATTTCACAATTTGATTTGTCCCATGTATACCAAGCACAATCAGTTTCAATACGGATTGTATCTTGTTTGAATGATGTGGATAATTTTTGATTACGAATTTGTTCAAATTCACCCTCACCACGTTTCATGCCAGAACAGCCCGCTAGCGAAAGAGCAGTTACTAAGGCTAATAATTTGAAATTCATTTCAATCTCCAATAAGTTTAAGATACGTGTATATTAACACACTATCCAATTATTGTCAATTAATTTTGGTTCTTTAGGAACAATTCTATCTGTTCTTTTTCAGTTTCGGATAACAACTCAAGGTCATACTCGCCCTTTTCTATCTTTTCAACCAAATATTTGATATATTTTTGGTTATGTAGATAGGTATCAGACTGTTCCTTTTGGACCTCAATCCATTTGCGGCTATCATATTTATAGACACGGTTCGGTAATGAATCTACTCGTACAAATACATCACCTTTATTAGCAACATCTGGAAATTTTATTCCAAAATTTGTACTGATAGTACGTTGACTATCAGCCGTTACCATGAATATATCTGGGCGCAAACTTTTTAATGCATCCATTTGGTAATGCTTATCTTCAAACATTACATAACCACCTTCTAATTCCTTATAAGGTTTTGTTGATTCAAGTAATACTTCTGTATCTATTTCTTCTTTTGGAGCAACCATTGGCTTAACATCAAAACTTACAAATGGCTTACCTAAGTAAGGATGTTGTTCTAATATAGTTTTAGGTTCTTCAATTATTTCTTCTTCAAACGGACCATCTTTAACATCACACAATTTATTTGGACAGAATAGACCAATGCCAGTAGCACTCACCAACTCAGTCCCACACATATAACAATTAATAGGATGTTTAGGAGTTCCCGCCATTGCAGTAATCTGTTTAATTTGGTCATCAGTTAATGGTCCGTCATCCGATTCATATTCAGGTTCTGTGACAGCGGGAGTCAATGGTGTTTCATTCCCTAGAGGGCTGTCACCCTCCTCATCTTTTTCTTTATCCCATTCTCTACTTGCATTGGCAGCTAACACTAATGCGATAGCTAATGGATCAAATACAATAACCAATAAAATAATAACCCAGCGTACCGCTGCCTCTAACATATTGTTATCAGCATTGTCACCATAAATCAATGCGGCAATATACTTGACAGGACCCACTTCAGCTTCTATCTTACGATTATCAGCCGCAATAGGTGCTCGTTCTTCATTTAGTTTAGCAATTTCTTTTTGAGCATCACCAATTTCTTTTTGTAGTTTAGTACGTTCACCTGCTTGTTGTCTACGAATCTGCACCGCACGTTCAGCACTATTCTCGCTATCACCTCTGCTTAAACGCTGGTCAACTTGATTGTCCATTTGAGTTAATGCTTTACGTGCTAACTCAATATTGTCTCGTTGTGTTTTAATCTTTTCATCGTAAAGAGATAGCTTGGCTTGACTATCACCAGTACTGATGCCATGTTCCATGTGTGCTTTACTTAAGAAGCCAAATATACCCATACTAGTTAATAACGCTAACGCAATAACGGCAGGCACAAGATATAGTTTTAATAACCAACCTGCTCGGTGCCAATACTTACGTAACCAAACAGTGGTAGTAATCTTTCCTACTTCAAGGATACCTCCCATGATGATAACAGGAATAACCGCACCTGCAAAGATAGCGGTTAAGCCAATGATACTGTACCAGGCAGCTACTGAACTAAGTGATAGTGCTACTAATAGTGTGAGATTTGAGAATGATAAAAAATTAAGGCGCATCTAATATTTAGTCTAGTGTTACGTCAAATAAGTGACTATAATAACTAAGAAATTCTGCCACAGGTAAAACAAGTTTTTGAGGTATACTGGGTCCATGAGTCACATGATAGGTAACTAAATAATCCCCACGATTCTCATCAGTCTTTTTTACCTGTATTATTTCAATCTTGTTACCATCTTCAAATACATAAGATTGTCCTACTAAAGTATATGCGTTCATTTTGTATTATGGTGTACATCAAATTGTGCCCACTGACCTCGCCAGTTATCATGTTCACTGTCCATACCATCATCACTAAGTTCTTCACCGTCATATACTAATCGTGTGACAACACTTGTACCCTGAACATCCCAGTTCAATACTTTAAGTTTGCGAGGATCAAATTCTTCACCTTCTTCAATAGTGATTGTAGTTTGAATACAACTACCTTTACCACCTTGTGTCCACATCAACCAATAACCTTTACCTAAGTATTCAGGATATAGTTCTTCTAATTCTTCTGTAGCTTCCCAACGACTATCTTCTTCCCCATGTGCTTCAGCAATAAATGATTCTAAGTCACCTTCATAAATATTCTCGCCTTCATCATTCTCAATAGTCATGTGAGTATCATCTTGGTCAAATCCCCAGAATGAAATCTTACCCTGATACTCATAGTATGGCAAATCAAATCGTGCCGCTTTAGGAGTTTCATTCTCATCATAATCATAATTCTCATTAAGAGCATCACTCAAATCATCTTCATGATCCTCATCACTCCAATACTCGTATTGAGCTTTCTTAATTTTGTGTACACCGATCTCACGTGTACGACCCCAAATACGTATTGTATATTCACCAGCTGGATAATTAGGCAATAAATCTGGTTCTGCAACAAGTGTCTCAAACTCTGCCTTAAGTTCTTCTAATGCTGCCTCTAGTTCAGCTTCATCAACTGGATCTTCCTCTTCTTCCTCAGTTTCCTTAGCCCATCGTGCTGAACGTTCTGCACTTTCTTTTTCTGCTATGACACCGGCTTCTGTTAACTCTGTGTCACTTTCACAGTAAGGACATACTTTTCTAGGATCATCAATTTCATTTCCGTCTTTATCCATCCAAGACCACTCAGCATCATAACTCTGACCGGTCCACTTGCACTTAGTGCATTTGTGAGTATGTGGTGGAGGCTCGGGTTCACTATGCCAACTAGACTCATCACCTAGTTCGTAGGTAACATCGTAACCACCTTTGCGGTCAGTCCAACAATCATCATATTGAAATTCCCATTCAATCTCTACATCATTCTCGTAGGCATCATTAATAATATCTTCATAATCATATGTGCCATCAGCAATACCATCCAGTATTACTTTAATCTCATCTTCTTCCTTATCAGGATAAATTTCACTAAGTAATGCTTCATCAATTTCAATAGCATATTGTCTATCGTGTTGATGCCATTCGTGTTTAACTATTGTTACCATTTTGCGCCTCCTTAGCGTTTTTATAAATTTTTGCCGCTACATCATATAGAGGCTTAATAATAAAGATGCCCCAGATTACTCCGGAGACAAACATTGCAAATTCATTTAGTGTCATTGTATCACTTATCGTCACGGAAACGAACAAATCTGGGGAAACGCAAACTATATGTTCCGTCTTGGTTCTGTGTAATCACATCACATAAGACTTCAGCAGTACGACCAATGACCAGATTACGGTTAGTCCAATAGTCATCTCTATCAACATCACTAAAGCCACTACCCACATTGACTGTAATTTCTTTCCCGTCGTCAACTCCATGACAAACCAATGCTCCAAGTCTTCCCAAGTTTCTACCAGTTCCTTCTTCAACACCTACGACCTCCAAGTCTACAGTTAATGTTGGCTTCCATTTCATCCAATCTGTACTACGTTTACACAGATACGGGGCTTCTAATTCTTTAATCATAATGCCTTCAAACCCTGCATTGACATTATCCTTAGCATAACGTTCAAGTTGATCCTTACCTGCGGCTGTATCTAAGTCAACCATGATATGCGGCAACAACTCTACACTAATCATTGTATCAACGACAGGGCGCATACTATCAAGCAATGCAATACGCTTACGCAGTTGTGCGTTCCAATGTCCTGCACGGAAATCACTTAATGGAATAATATCAAAGATATTAAATACACTATCTTCTGCTTGAACGTTATCTTTCCTACGTGCTTGACGCATTAGTTCTTGGAATGTATTACCAATCACTTCACCGTCTAATACAAAGCCGTCAATCAAACTACGACCTTGATCGGTACTTTTACAAGCACGAACAATCTTAACAAAGTTATCACTAACTTGTTGTTCAATGTGACCAAAGTTGTCAAACTGTTTACCATTACGACTGAAACATATAGTAGTCACCCCCTCACTTGCACCGGGAATAACCATCAACAATACACGCACACCGTCTAACTTAGGCTCTAAACGTTTAGTGCCTTTCATCTCTGGTCTACCTTCGCTGTTAGTAGCAAGTTGACAACCGAATACAGGAATCTCGTACTCTGTTTTCTTACAGATTTTATTGATTGTCTTTTCGCTAACACCTGCACGTAAATCTCTACGAATAACAGGAGCACAGAATGTATTCCATTCACCGCTATCAAATCGTTCGCTCATTCTATCAATGGCTTCTAATGCGGCATTGCCTGTCAGTTGACGATGTCCTAACTGATTAAGTAATGAAATAAACTCATCCCAGGGATTCTCTGCATCAACAATACCAACTGTATCCGGTACTTTACGCACTCCGAATGTAACATAAGGATTGTATGTAAGTTTAGACAAAAACAAGAAATTGATAGCATTACTGCTACCTAGGACACTTGCTTCTAATGCTTGTTTGATAACATCTTCCTTGTGCAGGCGGCTATCTGATTCGTTTAGTTTATTAATCCAACTTGCTGACATATATTATCCTGAGAATGGCCACGCTGTAGTTGCTACAAAAGGTGGCCGGGGTTTAAGTTCTACTGTTTCAATAGTCTCATTATACACGTCCTCATCAATTTTGTCAACTACAAACGGACCCAAAATAGTAATAGTATCTTCTTCTACTTCCCATTCACTATAGTCATATAGCCATGCCGCACCACTACGTTCATACTCATCATTTGGGTCACCGTTTGCCCAAAGTTCTTCAATTTGTTCTTTTTCTTCATCAGTAAAACTATCGTCAAACTCAAAGTCTACTGCACAAAGGTCCTCAAGTTCGCAACCCCAACCAATCGTAGGATCAACTGAATGATATCTATCATCACTAAAGGGAAGTTCACTCTCATCCTCAACAAATCCTTGTCCCCATCGATACAGTTCAGTTACACTCCAACCACGGATGTTACCTTGTTCATCTTTACTATAAACATCATAGTATGCCTCAATTGATTTTTTATCTTGTGGTTTGATGCGATATAAGATAGCCATTATTTTGCCTTACGGTTATTACATTCTTCAATTACTTCGTCAGGTACATGCTCATAAGTACCTAGTTTGGAACACTGATACTCTAGTACAACATAATCAGGATCGTCGGTACCCTCTCGTACAAACCAAATCATTCCTACGATTACTAGCATTGTTATAATTGTTGTTTTAATAGTGTCCATGATGTTACCCTTACGGGGTATTTAGTTACCAACTGCTATTGTAAAATACTTTTAATCCCAGGAACACTTCTGCCTTAGCGTTGTTTACAAATTCAAGGTCTTGTTCATAGTAATGATTGTCTGCAGGATTACCAAAGAAGAAACCTTCTGTATCCGGAAGTTTACCAGTACGAATAGCTCGTTCAAGATTATCCAAGTCATCCCATGTTAGTTCAAGTTCAATGCCGTTGAATATAGGCCAACCAACACTTTGTCTTGGACGACCTTTACTAATCCATAGTTGTTCCATCCAACCATGCAAGTTGGGATGTTTACGCCAATAAGCAATTTCGTGCGGCTTAGTAACTGTTTCACTTTCAAAATCATTTGTTGTTCCATCAAACTCTGCGGTTTCGTAGAATTCATTATATTGCCCTCTTTTTTTAGCAACATAAGCATACATATCTAATCCCATAATATCCTCCACCTTTTTACGTTTATATTTCACTTAGCTTGTTCAACAGTTACCTGTTTAACTTTTTCCACACCATTGTCAAGCATCTTAGCAATGCCACTAAATCCTACTGTAGCAACAATGATGCCAAATACTGTTCCAATTAAAAAGTTTTTCATTCTTCAACTCCTATATGTTTCTTAAAAAATTCTTTGCTTCTTTGTTCTGCTTGTTTAGCAGTAACGGGATTATGTTCAAGATATTGTTCTCCGAAACTACTTTTATATTTTCTAGGTGGTACATCTATGTCAAAACTATGTGTTGTGTTTTCATAGGAATAAAAGTCATAGGCATTTTTTATTGGAGTACAACGTGATATCGGAGTCCATTCATCGGTTAATCCTATGTGAATTTGTACGGGAACCTTGGGCATACCTAGTTCAACATCACACCATGGATAATAAGCAACCATTGCAGATATTTTATCTGTAAGAGGGTTATTACTTGCTCTTAATATAGTCCAGCCCCCGTGACTAAAACCAATAACACCAATTTTTCCTTTATGCCATTTTTGAGTGCTAACCCATTCTGCAACAGCAGAAACATCTATATTTCTTTGTTTAGTAGAAACTGATCCAGGTTGCATACAAATATTGCTAGGACCTCGGTTACTAAAACTGTCCGGAAAAACTGCATTATATCCCCAATTATTAATAACTATACCCCATTTTTGGTAATGAGGTCGTAAACCATCACATCCGTGTAGTACAATTATAGTAGGAGAAGCATTCCATTTTGTAGATTTTGTAATTTCAATTTTTACTTCATCACCAAATGGGGGATCCGCAACTTTAATAGTATCATTAAAAAAGGCGTTAGCATTACAAATAATGCTAAACAAAAATATTACACTATACTTTTTCATCATTCAACCTTAAATTAGATTTTTGGAAATTCGTATTTTTGCCAATCTTCAGCATACTCTGTTTCTAAAACAGTTGCCGCATCTGTATAGCCATGATTGACTAATGTTTGAGTGCAAGACTCAATAATCAAACTAGCAAATTTCGCAGGATCAAAGTCATGTGCATAGGTAAAAATATTACCCTCCTCATCAATTTCAATATAACCACCTGCTTGCTTAAACATAATTTGCATATCTTTATTCATCACTCATCTCCTCAACTCCAAAATGTATTAACAAGTCTCTACCTAACAACGGACCATGTTCCCACACGCTACGGGCATAACGGTCACACTCACGTACAATCAGTTCTGCGAACTTTTCACTATCAAACCGATCTACCATATAATTGTCAAACGCATTAGTACCACGCATTTCACGGACGATACATTGCGACTTCAATTTTTGAATTAATTCTGTATTCATTAAATAACCTTTACACGATTAAGTTGGGTACTGTTATCTCTATGTGCCTTAACAGTACCTGTAATGTTTAATACTTTACCAATGTCTAATGCTTCTTTATAAGAAAAGAACACTACCTGGTCATCACTAGTAATGCCAGTAACATAGTTTGTATTCCATTTCATTGAAAATACTGATTTCAATACTTCAATAGAAGCATTCACCTTGTCACTAGCTTTACCAATGAAACCACCTGTAGCAAAGTTGATACGTTGGTCTGCTGTTTGACGTACAACACCACGCTCATAGCATGATGGCAAACTAGCAATAACAGCAACATCATAGTTACCAGTAATAACTTCTCTGTTAGCAATCAACATTGCGGTGTTGTCAAAATCACTTAGTTGTTTACCTTGCAGGATCTTGAATGTATATGCCTGATAAAAAGCACGAACTTTTTTACCTTGTTCACGATCCTCGTCGGTGATACCTGATAGGTCTGCCAACAATTGTTCAACAACCATACGATTAGATAACTTTGTTGTAGCAGGATCTGATTCGGATACTACACTCAACTTAATGTAACTTCCGTTGATACGTTGAGCCGCACATGCCGCACTCCACACATCATCGGCATTGTAGTTAACTGTAACCTTTTGTGTTCTAGTTTTAGAACGATAAGGAGTAGAATCATCCTCGTGACCCATACGTTGAATTTGACGGCTAGTCATATTTGATACGTTAGTAAATCCGGGCATTGTCTTCTCCTTAAACTTCAGTTTCGTATTCGTAAAACTTAACAGATGGATCCAACTGTTTCAATTGTTTAGCGGCGGTCATCAATTCTTTGTAACGACGGTTAACTTCTGCACGGGGCAGTTCTCCATCACAGGTCAAATTCTCAGGGCTAAGAGCCGAGTCAATCATATCTGCTAAACGTTGACGACCAGCTTGAGTAGCAATTTCGTATTGCTCACCCTTAAAGAATGAGTTCCAGTGATTCTTCTGGTCAATGTATTTCTGTAGTGCTTTCATGTTTAACTCCGTTGTTTAACTGTTTAAGATTCTATTATATACCCAAAGCCATTTATTGTCAAATATAGAAATCTGACGTAAAGCCCAATTTAGCGTAGACAACTTCACGGACTTCTGTATCCATTGCTTCACCAAACAATTCATAGTCGCTATCGGCCAAGTCACGTAAATTTTGGTAGACAACGGGCCAAGTGCTTTTTTGCATTCTGTGGAATTCAATGATATCTGCAATTTGCTTGTTACCTTCATCGCTAAACATTCCGTATGTCATTTTGTGTCCTTTATCTAACTGTCTAAGATTCTATTATAAGCCCAAATCCATTTATTGTCAAATTTAAGCGGCCAATAGTTGTTGCGTTTTAGCAACATTATCTTGGACCAACTGCTCAAATCCTGCTTTAGTGACTGGGTAGCCCTGTGCTTTGAGCATCTTTTTGATGTGGGGTTGAATAAAACCCTTAGATTGCAAGATTTCAAGTGGTGATTCACTATTTTCCAAACGCTCAAAATATTCCTCAACTGTAAAGTTCTTTGTAAGGAATGTAAGGAAACTTGCTTTGCTACCTTTAGCGTATTTGAAACGTGCTACAAACTTTGTAGTACCATCGACTGGGTTTGTGTAGTCAACGTACTCTGTACCGTAGAAATTGCCCTTGATGAATTTAGTCATAATTTAGTCCTTTTCTTTACTGTCTATATATGTATTATATAGCCATATCCATTTATTGTCAAATTTTGGGTAAAAAAAAGCCCCGTTTTCGGGGTAAATTTTTGAATACTAACGTACTACTGTTTTATCGGAGGCATTACCCCCTCCAAATTTACTTTCCCAGTCCTTGTCCATTAAAATATTATAGCCCTTTATATTTGCCATCCAACTAATTAAATCTCGTTCCATTTGTCCCACCTTACCTACATTGTTTGGAACTTTAACTGTATTGTTGGGTAATAGAATTCTGGATTTAGCGTGATGACCTACAATATTATTAAAATTTATATCTTTATGCCATATAGGATCTAAGTATTCCATACCAAATCTAGTTGCTACATTTAATGGTGCAAATTTATAACCACGTGATGCTAATACTGGTCTAAGTAGTCCTGTAAGTTGTACATCTTCATTCCAATTATGAATCCAGGGTTTAGCTTTTTTCATTGAATCATTTTTTAACATGATTGGATCAGGGCTAGTGTGTGTAATTCCTAGAACGTTACATGCTTCTAAAAATCTTTTACTTCTCAATGAGAAGCCACCGTTTTGTACAACCAATGTGTTGGGTTTATCAAGCCAATGAAATTGTAAAAATAAATGTTCAATATTAGAAGCATCATCATTAAATTGAAATCCGCAATGTGTCGGTGGACCAATGTAATCATATTCATAAAATTCTTCAGTAAATTTATCGCCGTTAAGTACCCAACCATCATCTTGCACCACTAGACAGTAATCTGTTTTAATAAATGCATATAATGAATGCATCATAAAAACAGTATATTGTTTATAATTTAGAAAGTAGATATGATTCCATTCTATTTCAGGTGGAAGATTTTCTGGCTTTTCTATTGAAAGAAGTAACCCTTTACTGCCAGGCAACTCTTGCATACTTTTCATAATAGAAGGTATGGCAACAGAACCATTATTGTGACCAACTACGGACACAATGGTCAATCGGTCATGTAGCATTATTTTTTACTAGAAGCTTGATTAACAAACCCGTACATTTTTTCAGCAGTTTCTAGTATCTTATCTAATCCTGGAAACTCTGGCATGTTTACTTTGTTAACAATTTGTCCAGTTTTTTCATCACGCTCGGCACTGACTTCCCAGCCCATATACTTAGCATGATATTCTTGACCTACTAAGTCTTTGGCCATTGATAAAATATCGGTACGAATTTCGTAGCCATTCTTATTGAATTTAACTTCCGGTAGTTTTGGTGTGTAGTCTGACATTGTGTTTCCTTACTGTGTTAATGTTCATACAGTATATATTACTTTTTTAGGTTGTTCAAATCTTTCGGGGAAATTCAGTCGTTCCCATTCTTCATCTGATACCGGCCACCAATTAGTCATTTTATCTTACTCGCTTTGTAGTCTTTGATAGACTGAATTGCTTCTAGTAGGCTATTGAATAGTTGTTTAAGTGTGTTCATAGAAATCTCCAATTTGATTGTTTGCGATGGAACTCGTAGGTCAATCGCTCAATGTCGCCTATATCTTGTGGATTGCGGCCGACTATATATTTTTCTAACTCAGTGCCATAGGTGTCTGTAGAGAAACCCAGGAACACTAATAGTATTCCTAGAAATTTCTTCATATTACTTAGTCTTTGTAGATTTAGCAGATTTTGCAGTATTGAAAGCAGGTACCATTGTTTTAATCTGGTCGCCCATTTCTGTATAGAAATCTTTGCTTGTGAAAATCATACCCAAAGCCATCATTGATTGCATTCCTGCATCTGCGGCTGATTTTGTGTATTTTGCTTGTGCATCAACGAATGAATTCATTGCTGTTTTGATGCCTTCGTGTTGAACTGTTTGTTCTACGAATTTCTTTTTAAAGTCTGAAACGCCGTCAATAAAGGCGTAAGTTGCTGTGTTAAACATTTTATATCTCTGTGTGTGTTTAAAAGTGGGTTTTTATGAAGAACCCTTAACTTCATATATATTTATGCCGTCTGATAGATTTCTCTATATTTTGACATAGCCAATTCTCTGGCTAAAAACAATCTTAACTTGATATAATCAGTCAATTCCTCATCGTTAGTTAAAGATGTTTCAATCTTTAATATGATACGACGGGAATTGACTAATATATCCTCATCACCAATTAGAACATTATTAGGATCAAGACCTAAAGTTCTAATCGCTGTAAGTCTGTATGGATTACTTCTTAGAAGCTTCGGCTTTTTTATCGTCGGCTTTGGCAGGCTTGGCTTCACTTTTAGAGTCTGCCTTGGGAGCATCCTTTTTCTTAGCCAATTTCATTTCTTCTTTTGGTGCTTCTGCTTTAGCAGGTGCTGCCGGCGCTGTAGCAGCCGGAGCAGGTGTCGCTGGCTTAGCGGCGGGAGTTGCAGTCTGGGCAAATGCTGTTAGTGACAACGCTGATAGGATTACGATTGCTAATGTTTTCATTTTAAGTTTCCTTTATGTTTAATGAAGTAGATTTTACAGTCTACATATATATAACGCAGTAGCCAACTGTTTCGTTGACATAAATACATTATGTTATATATATCTTATCAAGGAATCTTTGACGGAAAAGACTATGAAGATGCCAATACCCCCGACCAAATAGGAAGATCATTTAATAATGGTTTCTCTTGTATGGTTGATGTTTGGCGCATAGATGATACATTGTGTGTTGGACCAGAACAAGCACCTATCCCAGTTACTGACAAATATCTACAGGGTAATCGTTTTTGGATTAAATGCGGGAATCAGGAAACATATGATTGGTTTACTACACAATCATTAAGACAATATCCAAACTACTTCTATCAACCTAATAGTATGGTCAATGCACTAACTAGTAGTAATAGATTATGGACACCCGGTACAGTACCAGTTAATGATACTAGTATCATTGCGCTTCCTGAAATTAAGGACCGCGGATTACTTAGTACAGTACATTTAAGATGCTACGGAATATGTAGCACCTATTTGAATTTCATTAAACGTATGCGTAATGAGGGTCAGTGGTATTAACCACCCCTACCCGTTCTACGTACAACACTTGAACCACCAAATCCTTTATTAGGTTTAGGGGCTTTTTGTTCTGTTTTCTTTCCATTAATCATTGGTGTATTTTTCTTTTTAGCTTCGTTAGCTAAATTAATGAATGGATTTGGGTTTTTCTTTTCTGTCATTTTTTTACCTTTATGCTATCTAAATATTCGTTTACATTTCCATACAGACTTATCATCATGGCAATTTTACTGTCATAAAATCGTATGTAGGGAAAACTTTTCTTTCCGTCTTTATTTAATCCCATATAATAGGGGCATTTGATTTTTTTATTAAGTTCTAGTATGTAAGCATGATATTGAGTTTCAGGCTGCATTTTAAGTTCATACTGATAGAATTCTATTTCTGCTGTTCTGAACGCTAGATCACCTACATCAGTTAACCGTAATCCATCTTGGCGCCCAGTCATCCACCACTTGAAAAGTAGTTTATCTACCGAGCTGTTTTTTTCTTGGATTAATGAATCAGGAAGTTGAGCCAATACAACTTCTGTTATAGTTTCTTTAAGAGTCTTACGCTTACTCATCTGGGTAGACAACTCTACCGGAATTCATAAACACTACGGTAAACTTATCTGTTTTGAATTGTACATTCAATTTACGACATAGATTACGTGCATGTCCTGGGTTACTAAAGCTAGTTTTTTTATACTTAGGTGTTGCTTCATTATCTAAGTAATGTTGGCTTTTTAGATTGATAGGTTGGCCGTCATAAAATACAGCCCATATTCCTGCGGCTTCTACAATTTGATCACATTTGTATGTTACTTTATCTACTAGTTCAAGTAATATTTTTGGTTGGGTTCTACTCATTAAAATCTACCACCATTCATTTCTACTTGAAATACTGGTTCTACTGATGTTTTATTTTGTAACAATTCATAGTTATCTGCAAGTAGTTTAGTTAACTCATCACGCAATCCGCGGGCCTCACCTATAGGAATAACCACATCTCTACCCTGTTTGCCTTCAATCAGGGTTATTTTGTCCACGAATCGCTTAATATGTATCATTAGTTATTTATCATGCTTTTTGCTTCATCTTCTGTTTTATACGGACCCTGATATGGATAACGTTGAATAAAGATATATTTAGGGCAAAATATTGTTGTTTTTTCACTTCCCTGTTGTATTACAAACCATCCTGCGGCATGATAACACTTGCTTTTAGCGCCTGTTGTAAACAAATGCAATTTACGTTTAATATCTAACATACTATTAAACACTTTGCCTGTTGTGGGATATACCTTAAAGGGTAAATCGTGTTTAGTTTTATCTGCTTTTTGTACAGTTTCAAACTCAATATTTGTCTTACGTTTAATAGCAGTAGTGTTTTTATAATGGCTTTTATTACCATTCAATTTAACTTCAAAGCCAGATCCATCAGCTAATACATTGCCAACTTTTTCTTTACCATCTGTAACAATCCAAAATTGATTTTTAACTACGGGTTTTGCAATTAGTGTTTTAGTCATTTTTATTCCTCTGTGTAAGTATAACATCATTAAATGTATTTGTCAATCTTTGTACCCAAACTATATAGATATTGGTACTCCTGGTATTCTCTTGTGAGTTTTAACGATTCATATCGTTTAACTTCCTGTATGCTTTCTAAAAACAGTCTATTTTGATCCAAACGTTTGTCTGATTGTATACTTAATATTTTATCTTTTTCCCGATTATCATCCCTTTTAATATCATTTTTCTTTGTTGTTTCAATGATATCTTTTAGCATATTATACCGTAAGGTATAATTAAGTAAGGGAGTGGGTGCGGACACGGTGCTCACGTGAATAACCTTATATCTTTATGTTTAACAATTAAAACGTTATATACTACATTTTTGTATTTGATGGGCAAGTCTAAATGCACACTAATTCTAGGACCTTCAATTTCATTAATTAATGTGTCATTGCCCACTGTACCGACAAAGGGAATTTTATTCCATTTACCAATAACACGGTCACCGATACTGTATTTACCTGAGTATCGGTTAGCTTTGAAATATTCTGCTAGGGTTGGCATTATAACATAAACTGTTTAAGTACACTATGTGCTAAAGACAAATCCTCTACTAGTGGTTCATCTAGCATTTTACGATATTCTACAATGATTTCCATAGCATATGTTTGATCCTCATCATCTAATGTATTCCACCACTCATATAATTCATCTGGTGTTTTGTTTAAAATATATTGTAAATTTTTATAATCTCTTGTCATTATTCAACTCCAAAATGTTGTTTAATCAAATCCGAAGCAAGGAATGGTTCCGCAGTATCAGCAATATCAGCACATTTCCGAACAATCAATTCGGCGAACTTTTCTGAATTATCAACGTTCATCCATTTACCACTTACGTCGGTCCCTACTTGTTCAATCAATTCTTTAATTCGGTTATTCATTTTTCTTGGTCAGCCAATGTTGTGAAAAAGGTTTTAACTTTGGTATCATTATCCCATGATGTAGTATAATCATTATCTTTATCAGATAAAGCAATAGCCTCATCATACGTAAGTACACGATGGCTTACAATCTGTTCACCCAAATACTCTTGGCTAAACTCTTTTGCTTCTTCCATTGTTACTGTATCTAACGCCCACAATGATTTGTCTTTACCATAGTTGTCAGTACCTTTGGGCACTTCAACCATATAACGATTTCTAAATGTACTAACACATTCTACTAACACCCATTCTGTTTCTTGTTCACTTAACATAAAACTTCCATCTCCGTTATCTTTCCAAATTAATGAATCGCCCTCACGCCATCCTACCTGCTCTAACACTTCGGGCGGAAACTCCAATATCATGTCTGATGTAATTGGATCTTCTTGTAAATCAACAGTCCATACTTTTTAATCATTTTACTAAACTTCCTGTATATGGTGAATTTAACCATGCCGCATACGAATCCGCTTGTGAACTAAGCTTGACCAAATCATACCGACCGCAGAATTTCATAAAATGAATTCCTACGTGAGGTGTAGTCTCAACTCGTACACTTTCACGGATACGTTGATCCACAGCATCTTTGATTTCTTGGGGTTGTGCTGTCAAATCTATCAAGCCTCGGTTTCTTTCAAATGCGTCCCTAACTCGTATTTCATTGCCCTCATGGTCAATCCAGCGAGAAAGCATAAAATTATTGTGGTTGTAGCCCATCTTATGACGATCTTGAAACGCTTCAAGAATGCCAACTTTATTCTTAGTGCCCTTTTCTCTGGCTCCAGGATAGGCCGCAAAAATATTATCGCCAGGATCCCCCCGGCATAGCTTGCGAAAAAGTATATACTCAGGATCTTCTAGTAGTTTTGGTTCTTTAGTTTTCTTATCAATGACTGGCTTACCATTTTCTTTGAGATAGCCACGCAACGTTACTAACTCGTTAGTCACTCCATTAACCTGCGAAACTTTTTCGGTTATTAATTGGTGATAGTCGCTATCTGTACTCAGTATGTAGTGTGTGTCTTCCGGATGCAAGTGGATGAATCTTGCAATCATGTCATCTGCTTCAGCACGTTCATGTCGCAGGACGCTTACGTTGGTCCTCTCACGAATGTAGGTTGTAAATTTTTCGTAAGTTTCCCAAAACATTTTTGACTCTTCGGCCTCTTCCTCAGTAATAGACATAGCATCAACTACACGATTCTTTTTATATGGAGCATACATGTCCTTACGAAAGCTCCTACCCTCGAGACAAAACACCACGTGGTCAATACCAAACCGTTTTACTGCTTGATTGACACTTGCTAATGTCAGATGAAGGGCCATGCCTATCTTCTCCTCAGTTGTACTATTGCGTGACGCAACATGTCTTGCTCTGAAAAAAGTATTTGCGGTATCAATTAGTGCGTATTTTTGTGTCATGTGTCTATTATATACTCCTATTTAGTTTTTGTCAAATTATAAGGCACAAATCTTGTCTGCATAGTCAGTATTTGGTAATTGCATCAACGCATCAACTACGTTAATTTGATTACCCAATCGATTGACATATACATAACTACCTCTGGAACCAGTAACTATCCCCCCTTTACTCAGATAATCCTGATAGATAATTTCTACAACTGCCAACAATGCATTATCTTGCCCAGAAGGCTTCCAGTTTTCATTAGTCAATGCCTCCATTTTATTCATAGCTTTTACTGTAGCAGTCTTGGCACCTTCTAGTGATCCAAAGACCGTATCAATAATGTAATGATAATCATTCATTTGAGATTTAGTGATGTTCGGTAATTGGTCAAAGATGTTACCGTAAAAACCAAACATACCCGAACTTCTCTTATCCTGAGGCCAATGATTGTAATTTTCTCCTAGAATATATTTTAACCTATCAATATTTTTATTGCTAGCAATTGCATTGATATGAGTGATAGCTTCTTTGATCTTAGTGTCCTTATGTTTTTTAACTAGCGGTACACTATGTCCATCATTCAAACATGCCGAAACTTGTTCAAGTGCCAATTTATCTTCGTGTTTAGCATACTTGGGAAACAATCGTGCAATAGAACTCTTGCAACGCAAATGTTCAATCTCTCCCCATTCAAGCTGGGCCCCGCCGTTAATTTCTAATGCAATACGTAATGGGAAACTTGCATCGTCGGTAGTCCATACCATTGTTGGTACTGGGAACTCTCTCCAGTTCTCCGGATCCCATCCTTTAATATTACCTGCTCTGATATTAACATATAGGGCCAGTAAATGATGGAATCCATCTACTGTAATTAAATGATTATTCCAGCTGTGTTTTACTGCATAAACTGTAGTGAACGAACTAAATCTAAAGTGCTGGGCAATCTTTAACAAGTTAGCAGTGTCAACTAGACGTTGAACCAATTCAAGCCAATAGTGATCTCCCAATTTAGTTTCACATGCTTTACCTATGTTTGCCGGATCATAGTTAGGGTCTTTATTAGCAACATTATTTGCTTTACTAGTTTTCAAGGCATTCTTGAGTAGAGTATTATTCATCAACTCATCTCCCTTGTCGGAAATACTAAATTTCTTAAATTCGTTGAGCAATTTAGTAAAGACATTATCAATCTTACTCAAGGTAGATTGGCCTTTGCGTGGTGTAAATATGCGTTTCTTTTGTGCCATGATATTTCCTTGTGTGTGAATTATTTTTTACGATTGAAGTTTTTTCTTGCGTTATCAATTAACATCTTTTGAAAGTTTTTAACCATTTCGTTGATATCAATTTTTTGAGTTACTGCTGTTAAGTTTTTTGGTCCTGATATTTCAATGATATGATTAGATGCCACTACAATATCAATCTGTTTGTCTTTTTGCACTGTATTATGAACTGCGATATTTTTTGGAATGATAAACGAACCATCTTTCATTATAACTAAAATAACATCACAAATTTCATCAGGTCTAATTTTACGTTTGGATCGTAGACTACATAACTTTACTGAAAAAATGTCTTTCAGTTTGCCTCGCCTATCGTACATTGTGTTGTTGAGTAGTGACTTACACTCTAGTGTAAGTTTTCGTTTTGGCATGGGTCCATCAAAACGATCCCATCTAAAGTCTTTGTGATTTTCACCTACGAACACTAGCTGGTCATCTTGTTCCCCAATAACATCTTCTATCAATCCTCCACGTAAAAAATTGTATTGATTCCCTTTAATTTTGCCTACATGATTCAATGCAAAATCAATAATAAAGTCCCACTCAAATGACTTTAACGTTGAAATTACATTAGCATCAATTGCTTGAATATTTGCCATTGCTCTCCCTGAGTTAAGTTGATAAGTCTCTATTGTATAGCCACATCCATTTAATGTCAAATTTTTCTGGTTTATTCAAACACAAACAAGTCACTATGTGCCATTGTTGTAGTAGCGTCATATGAATAATATGCGTGTGAAGTTGTATTTTTGAAAACATAGGTTAAATCAAATCTATTCAATTTCTTTTTATAGTTCTTAAAAGGGCTATCAATGCCCAAATGATCCACTAAGTCAAAACCCATATCTTCATGTAACTGGATAGTACGTTCTACTATATTTTCGCATCGTCCATTCATTACGTTATAACAGCTTAAACCGTCTTTTTTAAGTATAGATAGATTGCGGGTAATCATTGGTATATACCAATTATCCATCCAGCTATTATATTCAGAGTATTTCTGATAACTTTGATTACTATTTGATGCGTAAATTTCTATGTCAAAATAGGGAGGACTAGTCAATACAATATCAACCTTCTCAACAGATTCCAAATCTAAATCCTCATAGGGAATATTGTAAAGTGTCACCTTATCTTCAATATTTAAGAATGTAACCATTCTCATTAGATTGTTATAAGTTTCTACATTGGGTTCACATCCTACATATTTCCATCCGGAAGCTACTGTACCTAGTAATCTACCTCCCCAACCAGCACAAGGATCAAATAGAATTCCTTCTGTTTTTTGTGTTGATAGGATTATTTGTTTAGACAAGTGAGGTCTATAAAAGCTAGGATTGTGCATTCCCGATGCCATATAAACTGCTCTACGTATCCATGACAGATACAATGCAGACATTTTTGATAGACCCCACAATCTAACTTTATCCATTAGTACAGGGTCATTCCATGATTTTACAAATGACTTTCCCTTTTTTGTTTCAATATCAAAAAAATTACTACAAAAATGTTGACACAGTTTTAGACCGGGTTTATATTGTGATCCAGTCTTAAAGACTGTTTCATTTTTTAACCAGTTCCAATCTTTCAATAGTTCTTTATCAGTATAGTTATAATGAAATTCAACCTTCATTAGATCCTGTGTTGTAATATCTTGCGGTAATGTTTTTTTTGATTTAGTTGCCATTATTTTTAATCCATTTTTTCTTTCTATTCTCTGTTTTTGTAATCAATTTAGAATAGAAAGAAACTGCTTCTTGACCCAAACGATGAAGCCATTGTTCTTTTGTCAATGTTGTACGTGGAGATTCAAAAAAATTAACCATGTTTTTAATTTGCAATTGACCCACTCCCAAGTTCTGAATACTGAGATGTTCCCAATTTAATTCGTACACATCCAGTACAATGATATCTATAATTTTTTTCTCAATACTATCATATTTAACAAAATTATAGATAAGTGGTTTATTTAATGTACGCAATCTATCAATGCTAATCAAGTTAGGCATTTTGAATTTCAATGCTACATCACTAGTCTTATGGTCAACATAACAATCATTAACTGTTATGTCCTCAATACTTCTGCGACTTGTGGCAGGAACCACATTGGGAAATACTTCCGTAAGAATATTATTACATTCTAGTTCTATCTTATCTGCTATGCCACGTTGCTGTAAATGATTGGATTCGGGAAAAGCCAATTTTTCAGACAAACATTTCTGAATTTCTTCTTTAAGTTGTTGCATGTGATTTCCTATCATATAAAGATATAGTATAACACATTACCCGATTATTGTCAATTTTTATTTTGTTGCATTAAAACAACACCTTTTCAACTTACCTCAGTGCGGCCATTGCCGAGGTCCTTAGTACGGATTACTCTGGAATCACGGTTTTCCGGATCTGCAACCTGCTGTTCATACATCTCTAAGGCTACATTGCGACATACTGTTTGAAACCAACGATCCACAATGATAACATCAGTATCATCATCACGTTGTTTATACCCCGCTCTAATTAAATTCAATACAAACTTGTCATTAAAATCTAAATCAAATGCACCATCATTAATATTCTCAGGATTGATTTCTACTTTAGTAATAGCAATGTAGGGTTCACCTGCCGCTGTTGCTTTTTCTTTTTCAGTAAGTTCGGGTGTTGGGGGCTTTTGTTGTTTAGGCTTAGGCTCTTTCTTAACAACAGGCTCAACCTCTTGCTTTTTGAATAAGTTTTTTAATTTTTCAAACATTTGTATCTTTCGTATAATTTAAAGCTGGCAAGATTCTTTGCCTTTGATTCACACATCATATCAAAGTTATCTAAGAATGTCAATGCCCAATCATTCACCGCATCATTCCAATAGTAATCACTATGTGCCCGAAGCTTCTGTTTACTATGTCCTGCTTCAATCAACGCACCATGAGAGGGTAACTGTGATCCGGGATGGCCGACAAGTACATCTTCACGACTGACGGAGTAATGGAGAGTAGGGCGAACGCCACGCCAACTATCCCTAACCATTTTAACACGGTCGTCAGTAGGTTGAATATATTCACCCTCTCTAATCCAATTATGGTGAATGTCCATGACCGTAGGTACGAGGTCAGATAATGATAAGCAGTCTGTAAGTCCATGTGTGTATTCCTCATTTTCTAGTGTTAGTGTGTTTCTCGCTTCGGGGCTGAGTCTTCCGTAGACATCTCTGATTCCTTGTGGGCCTCTACGCCCAGATATGTGTATATTAATCTTAAAATCCTGGAAATTTCTACCGAACCCCATCCATCTGGCCATATCTGCATGATATTCAAATTCTTCTATACTCTTATTTACTACCTCGTCACGGTCACTCGCTAAAACTACAAACTGGTCTGGGTGAAATGACAAACGAACATCGTTGGCCCTAGCTGTTTCACCAATGGGTGCCATCCAACGTTCTAAGCTGTTCTGTACATCCGTACTATGCCAAAATTCTTTGTACCCATCCATTGTATAGAAACTGAGCATATCGCTAGTAAGACGAACCATACGCAATTCGGGTTCTAATGTAGCAACACGCTTAACAAGTGCATGAGTGTTCATAATGTTACGTTTAGCAACATCCATAATCTTTTCTTCTACTACATTGCGGCTATTACGCTTTGCCCATGCTTGTGTAGTGCCACCGGTGTTAAGGCCTTCGGCTGAAACTATCTCACCTTTGTGATTGATTTCTGCCCACTTGCAAGCAAAGCCGATGCGTTTGATAGATTGATTTGTCAAAGTAATAGTCCAAAGTGATAAATAATAGATATAGTGTAGCATACCTACGCAATAAAGTCAACTATTTACGGATAACAAAATGAGATTTACTGAAATTATATCTGAGAGTGCAGGAACCAGACTGAAAGACATAGCAAAAATTGCCACCAATATGCAGGATGCTGACTTTTGGTTAATCCGTAAAGGTAGTGATAAGACTGTAGGTAAGCCTGTTAAAGAATTTGATCCTTCAAGGATTGGAGTTAAAGTTGTAAAAACTGATGTTCTTGACCCAAACTATCTGTATTACGCAATGATGAATTTACACAACCAAGGACATTTTGCTCGTATAGCAAATGGAACAACCAATTTAGTTAATATTACTGTAGCTGATATTGCTAATATTCCACTTGGGCAACAAAACGAATCATTAAATGAATTTGCTCCTAGTAATGGTGATGACCATGAGCCAGATGAAGAAGAAATTCTAAAACAACTGGCTGCTCAATGGTGGCATGGAACAGAACAACAAATGGCAAAAGCACAAAAAACATTAGCTTCAATGGGTTGGGATAT
>Ga0209500_10000785_pt1 | contig 25919 bp, 22 predicted proteins | sample S_140212_EF_Meta_FD_187323 | JGI IMG/M metagenome (GOLD analysis project Ga0209500, IMG submission 187323) | Freshwater microbial communities from Lake Simoncouche, Canada to study carbon cycling - S_140212_EF_MetaG (SPAdes) (version 2) | ecosystem: Environmental > Aquatic > Freshwater > Lake ...
TTAGTGGTGTTGTTCCCGCATCTGATGGTACATAGAAACTCTCGTTTATTACTGTGACTTCTACGCCTGGTGATGTTAATGCCATTTTTAATTCTCCTTGCAAGTATTACTGATGTATTTATTGTTCTGCACTGTTTTTAAGGCGTTATCTCGGTAATTTTGGTGCCTATATAGGGCACGTAAATAACGTTATGAAAAGGCCTTTATGTAAAACTTGTAGGAACAAACCCAGAGCGTATGGCTATCGTAAAGGCACCAAAATCTACTGGCGCAGTCAGTGTGATACTTGCATACGCAAACAAAAGAACTTAAAGGTTAATGGACCCGCTCGTTGGTTTCTTTCTGGGTACCGTAAAAAAGCTCGTTGTGAGTTATGCGGGTTTAAGTCAGTTAATGAGCAGCAAATGGATGTGTTTCATGTGGATGGCAATAGGAACAACACGTCGATTTATAATTTAAAAACTATCTGTGCTAATTGTCAAAGATTAAAAAGTACTCAAGATTTAGGGTGGTCTATTGGGGATTTAGAAGTAGATGCTTAATCATAACATCCACTTGTATCTTTAAATCTTCTAAGTTTCCAGAATTATCTATTTCATAGTCAAACTTTTGTCCTATCCAATCCCATTCGCTTTGATGCACTGCTCTATCTTGCATTTCTTTTTGTGAGGGTATAGGGCCTCGTCGAACCAGTACAACCTTGCCTTTTAATGTTCTAATGGTTTCTATTTCATTAATAAATCTTGTGTCGCTGAGTACTATTTTTCCACCTTTGTAACGAGCAGTGAACGAGTCGATCCAAATGCTGTCATGAAAATGTCCTCGCATAATTTCTGTGCCCCAATATTGCAGAATATATCGTGGAGTTACTGCTCTATCAAGTTTGTTACTCCAATAAGGATCAATTCTTTCTCTCCACATTCTGCTCTCTTGTGTGGCTCCTTCTAATAATTGTCTATCCCAACCGAATATTGCACTCACAGCATCTTTTAATGATTTGGCAAAACTGTCTCTTTGAAACTCGTGCTCTTTAACCAAAAAATCTGCCACTGTGTCTTTGCCAGACCCAATTAATCCTACTAATCCTATCAGCATGTAATTATATTATAGGTTTTTTAATCTTTTTGCAATCTCTTGCTTGACTCTTTTAACGGTGGTTAATATCTGTTCTTGCATTGCAGTTTTATCAGCTACTCTGCTCATATTTTCCAATGCTGTGACTAGATCTTCTAGTTCTTGTAATGTTAGATCGCAAATTTTTTTAATGCCTGTGTTAGCCATAATCGGATATATTTAATCTGAAGTGTTAAAGAATTAAAAGATAATAAAAAGAATTAACCGATAATAAAACTAGTTGCGTTTCCGCCTTCCATGTTAAGAAGAATTTCTTGATCTAATTTTTCTATCATGGCCATGCCTTCTTGTTTTAGTGTTTCACCATTTAGAGTGGTTCCACCTTGCGGGCCATTAATTGTTCCAAATTTACTTCTTGCTTCACCTAACATAACTTTACAAACTGCAAGAGTATAATCTCTAACCCACGGTTTAACATAAATGTCATTTAATAAAACAATGTCTGGTCTATAATTATCTGTGTGTAATAAAACTCTTTCGGTATCAATTCTTGGACGCTGTGTTATAGTTAAAGTATGAGTGGCATTATCGTAATGAAATTGTATAAACGACCCAAACATTTTTCCTACCAATTCCTGATAAGATGCAAAAGCATAATAAGTGGCCAATCCACCTGCGGCACCCGCTCTCAACAGATAGGTATTAGTATAGGCTAAATTGAAAGGTTCAAATAATGTTCCTCCTTGACCGTCACTACGAGAACCCACTGTGGCTCGACCTATCTCTCTAACATTAATAATTTCATCTGGTAAAATATATTTGTTTTGATTTTCTTTAAGATCCAAAAATGCATAACTTTCTTCCACAGAATTATTAGATCTCTGTCTAAATCTGTTTAGGGCTCTTTCCAGTGCAATTTGATAGTGTTTTGGGTCTAATTCCACCTCAATCATACCATCGCCTAGCATGATCTTTACGTAATCAAATACTTGTTGCTGTGCTGTTTGTAATTCTGACATACGTATATTTATTGTTAAAACTTTTTCCATAAATATGGCTATATGCCAAGATTGTCAATATACAAGCCAGAAAAAGGCAACGATTACAAGTTTTTTGATCGCACTATGAATGAGATGTTTCAAGTGGGCGGAACTGACGTTTTCCTGCACAAATATATAGGAGTATACGATCAAGGCGAAGAAGGAACCAAAGACGGTGATGCTAGTCCCTCGCAGCCACACTATAGCGGTAGTAGCTTAAATGATAGAACCATACAAGATCTATTATTTTTAGAGAATAGAGACAGAAAATATGATAAAGATGTGTATGTTATCAGAGGGATCTATAATGTACAAGACACGGATTTTAATCTCAGCCAATTTGGTATGTTCCTACAAAACGACACTCTGTTTCTAACAGTACATCTTAATGATATTGTAGAAAGATTAGGAAGAAAACCCATGAGTGGAGATGTGGTAGAATTTCCTCATTTAAAAGACGATTACAGTTTAGATGCTAGTATACCTATTGCTCTAAAAAGATTCTATGTTATTGAAGATGTGAATAGATCTGCAGAAGGATTCTCCCCCACCTATTGGCCACATCTATTAAGATTAAAATTAAAAACTCTAGTAGACAGTCAAGAATTCCGCGATATAATAGGAGATGCTACCACAGAAGGTTCTCTTGCAAGTTATATGAGTACCTATAACAAAGAACGAGAAATTAATGATGCTATTGTTAACCAAGCTGAAGCAGATGCTCCTAAATCAGGATTTAATTATAAACAATTTTATGTTACACCTATCGATGAAAGAGGTAATGTTAGACTTGAAGGAGCAAACTCAGACGAATCTATATCATCTGATCAACCCATTAATGCTGTAATAGATACACCAGCCAGCAGTCATTATGGATTCTATTACAATGGTGATGGCATACCGCCCAATGGATATGTAGCAGGAGCAGGAACCAGTTTCCCAACATCAAATGTCAACAAGGGTGATTATTTCTTAAGATTAGATTTCTTACCTAATAGATTATTCCGTTTTGATGGAGTGAGATGGCTCAAAGTGGAAGATAGCGTGAGATTAACCACAACTAATAATAATACTAGAAATACATTTAAAACTGGATTTGTTAATAATAGTAGTACTTCTACAATTAATGGATTAACAGTTGAACAGAGACAGTCATTGACCAATGCTCTCAAACCCAAGGCGGATAATTAATGCTTCATTTTTACGACGGTCAGATTAGAAAATTTATGACTCAGTTTATTCGAGTACTGAGTAATTTTTCTATTGAGTTAGGCAAGGGCACAAATGGACAGGTGCAATTGAGACAAGTGCCAGTAACCTACGGTGATATGACTCGTCAAGTGGCTAACATTATTAGAAATAATAGTGAAAATGCTCTACAATCTGCTCCTAAAATTGCTTGTTATATTTCAGCATTGGAATACGATCGAGAAAGAATGCAAAATCCGTATCACATAGAAAAACAACATCTTAAAGAAAGAAATTATAATGATGCGACAGGAGAGTATGATAATACTCTAGGTTCTGGGTATACTATAGAAAAAGTAATGCCAAGCCCATTTAGATTAACAGTTAAAGCAGACATTTATAGCACCAACACTGATATGAAATTACAGATATTAGAACAGATTCTATATCTTTTCAATCCAGACTTTGAAATTCAAAAAAGTAACAATTATATCGATTGGACCAGTTTAAGTTATATTGAATTACGTGATATTGTTTTCAGTTCTAGATCTATTCCTATAGGTGCTGAAGTAGAGATTGACGTGGCGTCTATGACTTTTAGTATGCCTATATGGTTATCTCCTCCTGTAAAAGTTTCTAAATTAGGAGTAATCCAAAAGATTATTATGAGTATCTACGATGATGACGGTGGTATTACTAAGGGATTAATAGATGGTACGTTAATATCAAAATCTTATGTAACTCCCAACAATTATGCTCTATTATTAACAGGAAATCAATTTAGGATATTGGGCAGCACAGGTATTAATGTAAGTTCAGGTAGCGACGGGTTCTATACAGGTGCTCGAGCAGAAACAACAGTGGATCCTTTTGAAACATTTGGTCCTCCGATTAATTGGAATATATTATTAAATCAATATGGAAAAATTACAAACGGATTGAGTCAAATTAAATTAACACAAGAGAACGGCAATGAAGTTGTGGGTACTATATCAACATCGCCGCTAGATGAAACAATTTTATTATTCAATATTGATAGTGATACAATACCTACCAACACAATACAATCAGTTAATAAAATTATAAATCCTTTGACATTTGATGCCAGTGCTGCTCCAGCAAATGGCACAAGATATCTTATCACAGAAGATATTGGCGACAGTACACAATATTGGCCAGGAGATTTAAATGCTCAAACCAACGATATTGTACAATACAACAGTGCTACTAACTCATGGAGCGTGGTATGGTCAGCAGCTGATTTTGACAGCACAGTAGAATATGTTACCAATCTTAACACAGGTATTCAATACAAGTACAATGGCACGAACTGGGTTAAGAGCTATGAAGGAATTTATATTGGCGGCAAGTGGACACTTGTGCTATAATTAAATCATGCAAGACAATATCATATGTTCTGGTGCGTTATTCTACGCTGTTAATACTAAAAGATTCCTGTTCCTACAACGCAATGATGCCAAGACCCGCGGCATGTGGGGATTGGTGGGTGGACGCATGAAGTACACAGAAAGCGCATTCGAAGGATTGAAGAGAGAGATAGAAGAAGAGGTGGGCTCAGTGGCGGCATTTAAAAAAGTCATACCATTGGAACTGTTCACCAGCAACGATCAGAAGTTTTTCTTCAACACCTATGTGATATGTGTCGCTGAAGAATTCCTGCCACGATTGAACGGAGAACACAATTCCTATGCCTGGTGTGCATTTGAATGCTGGCCAAAGAACCTTCATGCAGGATTGAGAAACACCCTCAATAATAGATCAATAAAGGGTAAGTTACAGACCATATTGGATCTCATAGTTTAATTTGTTGAGATTAAAATCCGTTGGTTGCAGGATTGTAGAATACCTTGCCGGTCACATCTGTTGTTTTGGTTATAGTGGCTGTGGAGTGATTAAAAGTCATTGAATCACCACCGCCTCTTTCTCCAAACTGTATTCTTATGGGATAATAAACTCCAGCCGTGAGAGCAGCAGTGCCTGACGTTTCTACCACACCGTGCAATCCTCCGTTGTTCACTGTGGCATTGGCAGTGGTGAATCCTGTGACAGCATTGGCACCGATCCACATGTAGCTGGCGTCATCACTGGCTGTGAAAAAGGTATAAGTTTCTGTGGTGGTGGGCTTGAAATAACCCAACCATTGACAGCTGAAATCAGAACCATCATCTGTGGCAGGTTCAAAAATTGCAGTGGTCTGCACCGACGTGGCAGGGTTTGCTCCATATGTTGTGGGAGTGGCTGTGGCAAAAAAACTCACGTTATCAGCAAAATAACCTGCATAGGTGGTTTTATATAACCCTGCTGTGTAGGTGCTGGTTACGTCTCTTGTCCTGGTTATTCTTTTTTTAGATAATCCCAATGGCATAATGATCGCTCTCTATGCGTAGGCCTTACCAATGTCGCCGTAGTAGTTGGTGCCGTCATTGAATATGGTCACAATGTCTATAGCACCAACAGCAGTAGATAATGTGGGAGTACCACCTGCAAACTTAACTGCTGTGGAAGTGTCAGTGCCCCACGTGGCAGTGTAAGAGCCCGAACCTCCCTGTACCACAATGACAGAGACTGATCCCCCAGTGGGCAAACTGGTGATAACAAATCCTGTGCTGGCTGTTAGAGTGACTTTATGCACAGGTGCTAGAGCACAATTGATTGTGATGGTTGTACCAGCAGTCAGTGTATTAATTTTTTCCACATAGCCTGCATTGAATGTCACTGTGCCATTAGCAGTTAATCCATTAGAAGTTATTAATCCGGCATTAGTTAAAGAGAATATGGTGGCATCATAAGCACTGTTAATAATCTCCAATGCACCAGTTGAGTTAACACGGAATGATTTGCTACCATTAGTCACACCCGATGTGGTGTTGGTTGCTTTTAAGAATTCAAAGTAGCCGATGCCACCATTGGTATCTTTACCTGTGGCAAATATTGCCACACCAGCAGCTGATGCTGGATTATAGGTAATATTAACAGCATTGTTGGTGGTTGTGGTGGTTACTGATAGCGTGTTGGCAGTGAATGCTCCACTGACATTCATTGCATCATCTACTTGTATTGCAGATGATTCTGATGAAGAAATATTATTGGTAACGAATGTGTTGGCAGTCAGTGTTCCACTGACATTCATTGCATCATCCACTTGTATTGCAGATGATTCTGATGAAGAAATATTATTAGTAACGAATGTGTTGGCAGTCAGTGTTCCACTGACATTTAATCCATCATTGATTTGTACAGCAGTGCTGTCTGCTGAAGAAATATCATTAGTGACAATAGTGTTTGCAGTCAGAGTACCACTGATTGTGGCAGTGCTATCAGTTTTTAATGTATTAGCAGTCAGTGAGCCACTGACGTTTACAGCATCGTTGATCTGAATAGCAGATGATTCTGATGAAGAAATATTATTAGTAACGAATGTGTTGGCAGTCAGTGTGCCACTGACATTCACACCATCGTTGATTTGTACAGCAGTAGAATCTCCAGAACTGATATCGTTGGTAACAAATGTGTTAGCGGTCAGTGTTCCACTCACATTTAAAGCATCGTTGATTTGTACAGCAGTGCTGTCTGCAGAAGATATGTTGTTTACTGAAATGCTGTCAGAACTAAATGATCCTGCTGTTAGTGCTCCTGTAACATCTAAAGCTCCGGTCACATTGGTATCTGCCATTAATTCTATTACCCCTGTGCCATTTGGATTCAATAGTATATTAAAATTAGTTGGTGTGCTGATTGTAGTGTCATTGAATATTAATGAGTTTATGGTAGCAGTGCCTGTGATTAAGGTATCACCGACTACTTCTAATCCATCTCTAACACGAAACTTATTATTTGCCACAGGTTTCTTCCTTTATACTATGTCTATGACTTTCTTTTTATAAAAACAATTAAACGAGCACACACTCGCAACGAGTTATTACATTGAAAGAACTAAACAATATGGATATTTATGTTATAATTGTGCTTTTTACCACTAATTTAAAGTTCTTTTAACTCTGGGTCTAGGCCAAACAGCACCCGAAGATGGTCTTGGTTTATAGTTTATTTTTGGATATACACTGCCATCCACTTCACGCTCTGGTTTGTAGTAAAGATATAGATTGGGAGCTCCTTGTAGATCTTGACCATCTGTAGGACCACCCGAAGTGGCAGTTAATTGATTAGATTTTGCAATTGCAGTGATATATTCTTTGGCACGCTCTTGATTCATTTCAGGATAAATTTCCAATGCACAAGCAATTACACCACATACCTGAGGAGAAGCCATACTGGTTCCAGAATATTTGCCTAAGTAATATGTTACACCGCCCGGTGCTCGAGTTTCACTTACTCCTGAAGGCAACGAACTAATAATGTATGTACCAGGAGCCCATATTGTGCAGGCCGGTCCGCAATCACTGTATAGAACTTTTTGATCTGGATTTATGCTGTCTACTGATCCCACGGTGATGGCTGGTAGATCGTAAGTGCCATCGGTAGTATTATCAAGAGCTGTTGGACTGGTACCTCTCATATAGTAATAAGGACTAGCTACAGTGCCGGGATATCTAATGGCCATTTCAAAAGTGTTGTTCCAATCGGCACCACCTGGCACTTCGTGTTTCCATCTTCCGTTACCAGCAGCACCTACCATGATTATACCTTCATCATATGCATCTTCTATATCTACATCCATCATAGCTACTCGAGCAGGTATACGCTGTCCTGCTATGAATCCCCAAGCATTCAATTGAGCAGTAGTGAAAGAAGTTCCTGACACAGTTTTACGATTGTTTGCACCCAGTTGTAGATCTATTTGTGTTGGAGAAGCTTCATAGAATACCCATTCATTCACCATTCCAGGACTGCCTAATGTACCTGTAGAGTTAGCATTTCCTTCCATTCGAATCCTATAAGTTCTATTAGGAGCAGTGCCTTCAGTACCATAATAAATTCTCTGCACAGAGTTATCATCAGAACACCACATGATTTTAGGTATGTTAGGATTAGAAGCACTCAAACTAGAATAATTTGAAGATCCAGAACCAAATGTTACATAATGGTTTGTGCCCACATAGACGGTACTATAAGTCACTCCCATAAATTTAATTGAAAAAGGCAAGTTAAGAGTCCAATATCCGTCATCGTTATTGCCCACAGTGGGTGTAGTAGAAGCAGTCAAACTGGCTGCACCCAATAAACTACCAGTTAGTGTGGACACTGTGGCAGCATCTGTTATGGTTGGATCATTGTCTATTAAGATATCCATATCAAATGCATATACACGACCAGTAACTTCAGCATTGCTGATTGTGGTACTGTATACTATTGAATAATTGCCTAATTGAGCTAGCGTTGCTGTATCATCGATCACGTTTGTAGCAGTGCCTCCGTCGGATGACACAGTGGGTCCTACAGTGTATGTATTAACCACAGTGTTGTCACTCTCTCTTCTGATTGTTATTGTGGTGGTGAGAGTGGTTACTCCACTGCTGCCACCGGCTGATACATCGCTTTGAACCCGTACACCCGCTCCTACAGTATCGGTGCTCATTCGAATTGTGTAACTGCTCGCAGGCTGTGTTACTCCAGCGATACTAGCATGATAATTAGAGTCTTTAGTCCATGAAGAAGGATTTGAAATTAGAGCTCCTTCTCCTTGATCTGCTGTACCTGTAGTGGTGATTCTATTTCCATTATTTTCAAAATTAATCAATGTGGCCAATCTTGTGGATGCTGTACACACTCCACTGAATCCATTATAAGTAGTGGTTCCACCAGTTGGAACGTATCGAGTGCCTCTGTAGGTCACTGCAGTGATATCAGTGAGAGCCCATTCTCCAGGAAATATACTCATTCCCCAGCTATTATTCACTATGGTAGGGTTTTTTCTACCGGTAGCGGCGTTTACAGATTTATTTCTATGAAATTCTCTTATATAGTCAAATGTATATTGAAAATACGGATACGTATTACCAGCATCATAATAGATATTGTAAATATTGGCATCTCTGGCCCAACCTTGAGTGTTGCCTGCCACAGTGCCTGATACGTGTGTGGAGTGACTTCCTGTGCCATATGCATAGTTTCCTGGAGATGTCCCCCTCACTGCGGTATTGTGTTGTTCCCAATTGTACTGAACAGTTCTATTAGAACCGCTGCTGCCATCTGGGTTGGAGTTATATTCTGGATGACCCCATACAATACCATTTTCATCACAAATTACACAGTCTACATTTCTACCGGTTTGAGTTAATTTTATTGTACCACTCACTGCAGGAGTACCTGACCCAGTACCTTCATATCCTGTACCTCCCCATCCGGATCGTTGAACTCCTTCTGTGCATCTTAATAGAGCAAAATTTTTCATAGTATTACTGGTGGAACTGGATTTATCCCATGCAGCGCTGGTTTGTTCTGTGGCATATAATCCGGCTTTGATTCCTAATTCATCAGGATGTAATTCTACTGATTTAACTCTGGGATCTGTTTTTAATTGTGTGGCTTCCCAATCGGTCAGTCTATAAACTGTGGCACGACTTATAGGTTTACGTTCCAAACATTCTATTTTTCTAGTAAGTTCAAGTCCTTTTGGGGTGCTGTCTAACGTTTCTAATTCACTGTACAAAGATTCTAAATCTCCATAGGTATGAACCATAACGCAATATTTTTTAGTATTAACATATGGTGCTGACGTCGACGCTCTAACAGACATCTTAAACCTCCAATTGTACTGCGGTCAATGTAATTGTAATTGCAGCAGTGGAACCACTCTTGTTAGTCACTGCTAATGATATGTTTGTGCTAGGAGATGTTTCATTGCTGAATCCTATTGCTCCTGGACTGATTAATATTGTTTGTGATGCTGTAGAAATTACTTCAGCAATAACTCCAGAACCTGGCGTTGGGTCAGCACCTTCTGCTCTACTAGCATCTGCTGTTCTAGCAGCAGTGCTGACATAGACTCTTACCCATGCTGCAGCTGATGTTGCAATTTTATACAGCATATAGCCTTTGTATCCTACGATAGTTAGGTCACCTGTGGCACCATTGGCTAAACTAGATGTTGTTCCTGCAAGACTGGCTCTGCTGGCCATACTTCCACCACCGCCTGTGGCTGTGATAGTTAATACATCTCCGGCTATTGCTGTGGTGATACCTGTACCACCTGCAACTTTTAATGTTTCTCCATTGTTAAGTGTGGTACCCGTGCTGTCATCCCCCACAAATGTCATAGTGGCTTGAGGCACACCTGTAATAGTCAACACATCGCCCGACACTGCTGTGGTGATACCTGTACCACCTGCAATTTTAATAGTTTCTCCTGAATTTAATGTAACTCCTGTAGAATCATCTCCTACCACTGTTATGGTGCTTGATCCTCCCCCGGATCCTGTAATAGTTAATACATCTCCCGACATAGAAGTAGTAACACTACCTGCTCCTGCTATCTTGATTGTTTCTCCATCTGAAATTCTTGTGCCTGATGAATCATCGCCTACAAATGTTAATCCTTGTGCTGCTGATAATCCTGCAGCAGAAAAATAAGTTAGGTTTACCCAAGCTGATGAACCGTTACCAATTTTAATTTTATATGTGTCTGTTTCAAAACCAAGTTCTCCCTGACTTAATGTAGGATTGGTTGAAGTCCAGTTTGCTGCTGTGTCTCTTCTTACTTGTATTTTATTTGCCATATTATGCTCCGCCTCCGTCTACTGCTGTTTCTCCGGCTCCATATGTTGAAGAACCAGATCCACCATCTAAGCTCAAAACTGCTAAATCATAAACAGTTGCAGTTGCGCCACCATCTATATTTAATGTCACAAGCGTGGTTCCACTTATAGTAACATTACCTTCTGCGTCTGTAGCAGTGCTTATACCATTAGAACCAACAAATTTAATAGTATTTCCTGTGGATATTGCACGTTGTGTGCTGTCATCTCCTGCTACACTAAAAGTAAATGCTGTGGGACCGGTAATTGTAAGAGTATCGCCACTCATGGCAGTAGTAATGCCTCCGGATCCGGCAATTTTAACAGTTTCTCCATCTGAAATTCTTGTGCCACTACTATCATCGCCCGCAAATGTTAATCCTTGTGCTGTGGCTTCTCCGGTAGCAGTGATTGTTAATACATCACCCGTCATGGATGTGGTAATTCCTGTGCCTCCTGCAATTTTAACTGTTTCGTTGTCAGAAATTCTTGTGCCTGTAGAATCATCGCCTACAAATGTAATGCCCTGAGCAGATAAACTAGCATTGCTATTACCTGCTTCTGGTCTATATAAACTAATTCGATATCCTGTAATTTTTATTTCACCTTCGGAACCACTAGCTTGTAAGAAAAGTTGATTGCCTCGAATGTATGCAGACCATTCTATATGAATTGTACCATCTGTAGACAGTTGTGGACCTACTGTAATACTTACATCATGTCCATTGTGTACTACAACAACTTCGGATACGCTCGATTGACTATTGTTTGTGTCGTGTGCTGAAAGTGTATAAAAAGCAGCGGTAGTATCGGTTAAGTGGAAAGAATCTATAGTGGCAGCTGCAGACGATGTGGTAGTAGTGCCAACAATTTTTTGATAATCAGTTTCATCGGTTGATTCTGTGTCTGATAATAATAATTTGTGCAGTTTTAAATTTAATGTTCCACCGGTAGAACGTGCTCTTAATCTAGCAACACCATCATTGATGTCAGCAGTGAATATTATAAAACTCTCATTACTACTACTCACTATGTTATATGTGGTTATGTAGGCATCGGTGCCATTGTGAACCATGGATATTTCTGCATTAAGGTAATCGTTGGATATCGCTGCTCCTTCATCAGATACTGATACAAAATATTTTGCTGATCTATATTCACCTATAGACCAAGTGTCTATTACTGTTTCTGCAGTGGATAAATTTTCGTATCTCAATGTGGATGTTCTTCCGTTATTTTTTAATCCTGTGTTGTCAAATAATGGAAGTCTATAACATTGTATACTGTTTATTGCAGAATCTCCTGTGACTTTATATAAAACATCATCTCCAACCACTCTTGCAGATAAGGTATTGTGTCCTGCATGAGGAAGAACACTGGTTGAATTAACCACAGCAGACACAGACATAAAGGCTTCTAATCCATTGTGTACAATACTAGTTTTTGAAGCAATTACTTCATTACGTATTTCATCTCTATAAACTTGATAATATAATGATGAACGTATATCAGAAGTTGAAACACGATCTATTGTTTTTTCTGATGTGTCTATACCTATCTTAGAAATAATTTTAGCACTTTCATCCAACATTGAAGATGGAGTGTTAATTCTTCCACTGAATATTAATCCTGTTTTGCTGGAACTGATAGTTTGATCCCCTATATAAACTGTGCCAGATCCAAAGTATCCTTTTCTAAATCTTTTGGTTAATGATCCTAAATCTACAGCATCATCTGTGGTAGGAATTATTGAAGCATTGGTTGTGATAACACCTGTGCCTGAAGTGCTGATCTCAATATCTTCGTTGGATCTAGATCCAGTAATTTTATTGTCGTCTATCAACAAACCGCCTGTGTTTAAAGAATCTATAGAACTTGTGCCAGTAATGGTTAGAACGTTTCCAGATATTGATGTATCCACAGAACCTGCACCCACAATTTGTAGAGTTCCACCATCTGCAACAGCAGTGCCAGTAGAATCATCTCCGATAAAAGTTATACCCTGTGCTGGATTAGATCCATTGATGGTCAAAGTATCTCCTGATACAGCAGTGGTAATATTAGAGCCACCTGCTATTTTAAATGTTTCTCCGACGGTTACAGCAGTGCCGGTGGAGTCATCACCCACTATGGTGATTGCAGTGTCTGTTTTTTGTGCATAGCCTGTTAAACTGGGACCAGTAATGGTTAGAGTGTCACCCGACACTGCTGTGGTTATATTTTGAGTGCCTGCTATTTTGATTGTCTCACCAGAGTTTACTGCGGTTCCAGTTGAGTCATCTCCAACAAATGTGATCGATTGTGCTGTGTTCTGTGCATCGATGTAGGCCTTGACAGCTTTAGCCGAGGGCACAGTGTCATCGCTCGCAGACACCGCGGATAGGTCAGTGTCAACCACTCCAGAGGCAAAGTCTGCCACTTCAATGTTTGTAATAGAATTTCCCGTGCCGTTGGCATTAAATGTCTTGTTGGTCAATGTGTCAGCGCTTGAGGCAGTGATGAAAGAAGTTAAATTTGGACCTGTTATGGTTAGAGTGTCACCCGACACTGCTGTGGTTATATTCTGCGTGCCTGCAACTTTGATTGTCTCACCAGTGTTCAATGTGGTTCCAGTACTATCATCACCCACGATGGTGATTGGAGAATTGGTTAGATAAGATGATAGATTGGGACCAGTGATGGTCAACGTATCTCCACTCACTGCTGTGGTTATATTTTGAGTGCCTGCTATTTTAAATGTTTCTGCTGTGTTGATGGTGCTGCCTGTGCTGTCATCACCTACAAAAGTAATACCTGTGAAAGCACTTAAACTTGTGAAACTTAATTGTCCAGAACCATTTGTGGTCAATACTTGATTGGCAGAGCCATCTGCTTGTGGCCAATACAATCCATCTAACACAATAGATCCTGTGCCATTGGGTGTAATTTCTATATTGCCATTAATTCCATCATTGATTAAAATACTCCCACTATTTGAACCAGAGTTGGTATTCAATGTTAAATCACCCGTGCCATTGGTAGTGATGGTGGCATTGGCGTTGCTGTCTCCCACCCTAACTGTATCTGTAGTAAGATACACATCACCCGTGCCGTTGGGTGCTAGTTCTATGTTGCCGTTGGCACCATCGTATAATCTTATCGTGCCCTCTGTGCCAGAACCCTCATTGGTTGTGAGTATCAGATCACCAGTGCCTCTGGTGGCAATGGTGGCATCACTGTTGTTGTCACCTATGCGAACTGAATCTGTGTTGAGATGCACATCACCCGTGCCATCTGGTGCTATGGTCACTGGTGAGTTGGTGTCTCCCGTGATGGATCCCAAGAATGTGGCATCACCCGTGAACCTGCTGGTGCTGGTTACTGCCAAGGTGTTGTTGATTGTGGCAGCACCTGATACGTTCACAGCATCGTTGATCTGAATGGCAGATGAGTCTTCTGAACCAATAGTGTTAGTGATTAAAGTTTTAGCATTTAACGTTCCGGATATGTTCACACCATCATTGATCTGTATGGCTGTGCTGTCATCTGATTCAATGGTATTGGCCACTAGAGTATTTTTTAATACTATTCTGCCTGTGCCCGCGGCTTGAATGACAATGTCTTCGTTGGATCTAGATCCTGCAATGGTGTTGTCGTTTATAGATATTGCACCTGTGTCTAGACTGTTGATTGATCCTGCTTCAAATACTATGTTGCCACTCACAGAAAGATCTCCTGTGATTGTGGTGTTGCCGACTATGTGTAATGTGGTGTTGGGTTCAGAGGTTCCTATGCCCACTCGATTGTTAGTGACATCGAGATACAACAGGTTTGTTTCAAATGCTAGATCGACGCCGTTACGAGTAAGATTACTCTTCAACACCGATCCAGATATACGGCCTATGGCCATACTGGTGGATCCTCTCTATAAAAATATTTCAACGAGCATATGCTCGCAGAGCTCTATTACATTGTGAGCCAAACAGTATAGATATTTATGCTGTAAATGAGAAAAGGGCCTTGCGGCCCTTTTCAACTACTGAGGAAGTGTAGTACTTATTAGTTGTTAGCTTGGACGAAACAATTTACCATGCCAATACCTGTATCGGATTTGCTTTCTAAAGCTCTGCCAATTACGTGGAAAGGATTGATAGATTCACCAGTTTTAGCAGCTCTAGCTGTGCCTTTTACGCTGGATGATACTAATCTGTCACCTTTGTTTACCACACCAGTAACTCTCACAGGAGTTCTACCAGTCATAGCCACAAAAGGATGTGATTGATTATTACCCGCACCTGCATTCATCATGTAGGCTGGTTTTGAAGAGATAACACCAAAAACTTGATCAGAAAGTTCTTCACCTGTTTCTGTGATCTCTTGTGCACCACCCAACATAACCACTGCGCCTTCAGTCATTGGAGCATCTGCTGCAAATCTCTCTGCGATATCCGCATACTGAGCCGAAGTTGCTGTGGCATTGATAACTCTGCATCTGATATCCACTAATTGGAAATCATCATTGGGAGTACCTGTTCCCACGTTGTGAGTGGATCTTAATGCTGTGAAAGTACCACCTGATGCTGCTGGAAATATTGTGGATGCATCATCGTTGTATGCATCATCCCACACCCAATATAAATCCTGTTCAGTTGGCACTGAAGTGGATCCTCTGTGAATTTGAATTCCTGAGAATCTAGGCATTTGTCCTGGTTGTGATACGTTGCTGTTGACACCAATTAGGTTGTCCGCTACTTCGAATGTTTGTGTGTTAAGAATAGTTTGTGTTCCGCTCACTGTTAAAGTACCATTAATGGTCACTGATCCACCAAAGTCTGCTGTGGAAGTAGTGGTTAATGTAGAGAACTTACCTGTGCCTGGAGTGGTAGCACCGATGTTCATGTTATTGATGTTACCGGTCGCCGTTGGATTGATAGAAACTGCTCCAGCTGGTGCAATTGTCACAGTACCACTTCCAGTTGGTGACAAGGTCACTGTTTGGTTGGATGTGATTGCTGAAATGTTACCTGCTAAAGTGGAAGTAACTCCTGCAGTACCCAAAGTCAATGTGCTGGCTGGTGCAATTGATACTGTACCTGTGCCAGTTGGTGACAAGGTCACTGTTTTGTTAGATCCTGTTAAGCTCAAATCTCCAGATAGAGTGGTGTTACCTGTTACTCCTAATGTGCTGGACGCTGTTAATCCGTTAGCCACTGTGGTAGCTGCTGCTGCCACTGTTAAGTAAGTGCTGCCATCTGCTTGGATAGTTACTGCTCCAACACCTGCATCTGTTACTGTAACGTTGGAGTTGCCTTGAGTGATTGAATTTTGTGATAAACCGGCTAAACCGTCATCCACATATTTTTTATTGGCTACATCTCCATCTGCTGTTGGTGCTGATGTAGATAATCCTGTTATTTTATTTGTTGAAGCGTCGATTACGATATCACCTACTGATATTCCGTTATTGACTCTAAAGTTTCTTGTTGTCATGGTTCCATATCTCCCGCATGATTGTTATTATTTTACAATAGAACGTTCTATTGCACGAGTATTTACCCAATATTGGTAATTTTTATGGTTTACAGCTCAATTATACTGCAGCCAATGAGTACTGTACGATAGCAGATGATGTGCCACCAGTGCTGATCGCTTGTACATTCACTGTGCCAGATGTGTATGTAGCAGTCAATGTTGCAGTGTCAGATCCACCTGTGTTAACAACACCGTAAGTGTTGATGTAAGCAGTGGTTCCGTTGTGTATCACGTGAGCTTTCATACAAGAGTATTCAGTGTTGGCAGCATCAGTCACTTGAACATACAGTTCAGCTGATCTGTAATTGCTAGCATTGAAACTCATAATAGTGGTTGCAGAACTTTCAAAATTCACTGATTCAGTCAATGTTCTAGCCACACCGCCTGTTTGCACAGCAGTGTTGTCAAAACCTTCAATGGCAAATATTCTAGCACCTGAGTGAGGAGCAGAAGTAAATGTTATGTTGTTGGAAGAAACTGTGTAGTTTTCTGTGGGTTCTTGATAAACGTTGTCGATATACACCATGACGTTGTTGGCTGTGGCTGGTGCTGTTGAGAAGAAGCCATTAAATGTTGATGTTGAACCATCACCTGTTGTGGTAACTTTGTTGATAGCAATTGTGCCACCTGTTCCCATAGTGAACTGTATCCATGTGGATCCATCCTGTGAACCTTCATACACACCCAATTGAGTGTTGAATCTAATTACACCTGTGTGTGCAGTGGGTCTCGCAGCAGTGTTGCCGTTTGGTACTCTGATAGCACCTGTGTTCGAACCTGCGTCTAATATGTAGGTCGGAGTGCTAGTACCAATACCAATTTTGTCAGCTGATGCGTCCACGTAAAATAAAGAAACAACTGTGTCTCCTGAAATTTGTGTGTCCACGTCGGCGGCTGCAGCATTGATCTTGATCGAGCTAGAAGCGGCCCCATCTATTTTTAATATTCCGGTTTGGTTGTTAATAGTGGTGTCTGTGCCATCGTGTGCTATTTGTAGATCTCCACTTGCACCAATTTTAATTGCTTTGCCGTCAGCTCCTATCACGATATGATCGTTGGTGTTAACTGTGGTAAACGTACCTGCTGCTGCAGTTGTGGCACCAATGCTCATGTTGTTGATCGTGCCAGCTGTGGTTGGGTTTATGGTCACTGCACCAGATGGGCTGAGAGTTGCGCTGGTAGATGCGCTTAAAGTCGTAAATGCACCTGCTGCTGCTGTCGATCCACCGATCGCGGAACCATTGATAGTACCACCAGTGATTGTGAAGTTTGATCCTGCCACTTCCACTGCTCCTGCTGCTAATTTTTTGCCTAGTGTGATCTGTTCTGAACTATTTGTGGTAACAAAAGTTAGATATGCGTTAACGCCTTCTTTGATGGTTAATGCTGCTGCTTGGTTGTCATCTAATACTAAAGCAAAATCTGTGCCGTTGTCTGAGCTCACAGAGTCAACGTTGATGTCACCCACGTTGGTGATATCGTTGTCACCGAATGATGTAGCACCTAGTGTGGCTGAACCTAATACAACTTTTCCTGAGCCCGAACCTGATAACACTAGATCATCGTTGGATCTTGTGGCAGAGATGTTGTTTGATCCAATAGTGATACCATCTGTTACAAATGAAGTACCATTGACTGTGGTACCATTAATTGTGCCTGCTCTAAAATTTGCATAAGAATCGATAGTTACGTTGCCTGCTGTAGCACCTGTTTCTGATGCTGTGACAGCAAACACAAATTCGTCAGCTGATTCATCCCAAAGGAAAGATACGTTGCTCAACGATCCTCTGTTGAATAATAAACCTTGATCGTATGTGTTGCCCGCTCCACCTGAATTATTTTTTGCTAAAATAATAAGTGGATCTTCAATTGTTAAAGTTGATGATTCAATTGTTGTGGTAGTACCATTAACAGTTAAGTTACCACCCACTGTAAGGTTACCTGATGATTCAATTGTAGTAAATTTTCCAGATGCTGCAGTTGCAGCTCCGATAGCCACGTTGTTCATTGAACCTGTTGTGGTTCCTGTGATAGTGATCGTGCCGTTACCTGTTAAGTTTGTAAATGTACCTGCTGCTGCGGTTGTGGCACCAATGCTCATGTTGTTGATCGTGCCAGCTGTGGTTGGGTTTATGGTCACTGCACCAGATGGGCTGAGAGTTGCGCTGGTAGATGCTGTTAAAGTTGTGAATGCACCTGCTGCTGCTGTCGATCCACCGATTGCGGAGTTATTGATGGTTACGCCAGTGATGGTTCCACCAGTGATAGTTGCACTTGATGAACTGAAAGTGTTGGCAGTCAGTGTGCCGCTGATGTTTGCTCCATCATTGATCTGTATAGCAGTTGAATCTGTAGAAGAAATATCATTGGTAACAATGGTGTTGGCAGTTAATGATGTAGAGGCAGTTAAAGTTGTGAACGTACCTGCTGCTGCAGAGCTAGCACCGATCACAGTACCATCAATGGCTCCACCGTTGATGTCTACTTTAGTAATTGCAACAGAGCCTGTGCCGCTTGGAATAATGTTGATGTCTTCGTTGGATCTCGCTGAAGTTATGTTGAACCCGTTGATGTCTAAGTCGCCACCCAATTGTGGTGTTGTGTCTTCAGCTACTGAATCAATACCTTGGTCTGTTAAATTCTTCCATGTGCCATTGCTGTATCCTTCGATGTAGCCTTGGGTGGTGTTGTATCTAATATCTCCGTTGGCTGCAGATCCTCTTTCACCGTCTGTTCCAGATGGTAATCGTATTGCACCTGTGCCTGAAATGTGTAATTGTCTTGATGGAGTAGCTGTACCAATACCCACGTATGAGTTGGTAACATCTAATACTAATAAATTTGTTTCGAATGCTAAATCAACGCCAGACCTTTGCAGGTTGGCTTTGAGCATCTGTCCTGATATACGTCCGATAGCCATTGTTAAATCCTCGAGTTTTTGTAATTGTTTTACTAGTTATTTATTTTTTTTGTATATAAATCCGTTGTTAAATACTCGTAATAACAACATATATGCCAAGTCATTTGATAGCAGTAATAGGAGAATTGGGTGCAGATGCAGTGGATTCTGCTGTGATAAGCTGTGCTAACACATTGATAGTATCAGGCATGCAAAAACAGCATAACATTGCAGATTATGTATGCACCAACTCCACAGAACAGTTGGACATCCTAATGAAACAACGCAGCGATAACACCACAATTGTGGCTCCTCGCAATCTCTATGCCAAATATGTGTGGGAAAAAGGCATAGAATGTTTGCCGACTTTTGAAGACCTGCGGGAGTATCAGTGGAACCCCAACACTTGTTCTCAACAGCTCATGAGTCTTGCACTGGCCTGTTGGATCGGCAGCCCCGTAATTGCTGTGTTTGATTATCTATTAGATCCTGCACAAGAAACACCGGCATTTAGGGCACTACTAACATTGTACCCCGGTACTCGATTTCTCTACGTTAGAGCTGCCAAAGGTAACAAAATTAAATTATTTGAAAAAGTTACGAATTTTTCTCACATGGATCAAAAAGAATTTTTAAATTTTTATAAAAAATATGCAGAATCAAAATAAGATAGGACTGTTAAAATATCACGTGGTTGTAGAGTGGTTGCCCACTTGCCGTAACAGGTCACCTAGAACTCTTCAACATCGTCCGGATCTTGTGCATAAAATGAATGAATATGTTAAAAAAATAATTTCAATCTGTGAAAGTTATAAAAATCCCATTCAAGTGGATCAAAGTTATAATATGTTGGGTGTACGCACTTGGTGGCTAGAAGGATCAGATCTGTATCATTTTTTAATGACTCAAGAGCAGAACAAATTAAATGTGATTCCGGAAATTGGGGTACTAAATCAATTAACTGGTAAACTTGTAATGTTTAAATTCTCCGTGGATAAAAACGGTATTACTCTATATTAAATCGTCAGCGAATCCACTGATTACCACTATTCTAGCACCTATGTGCGGAGCTTCATCTGTAATGGTTATTGCAGAAGTTGTTCCGTCGGTGATGTAGTTCACATCTGGTTCTTGCATAACACTGTCTATATAAACAATTAAATTTTCTGGTGCTGTGGTTACGTTGACAGATATAAAAGTTTGTGTGCTGCCATCACCGGTGAACACATCTTTTAATACTGTTTTTGATGTGGCTTCAGTTTTTAATGCAGTCCATGTGCTGCCGTCGAGACACACTTCATATTTGCTGGTGTCGTTATTAAATCTTATAATGCCTGTTTGTCCTGTGGGTCTCTGTGCAGTAGTCCCTTTGGGTAGTATCAACCCTGCTGTGCCGGACAGCACAAAATTACCTGTACCAGCAGTCTCCATCTCAAAATCAGCATTGGTCGAAGTTTGTATAATGGTGCTGCTTGAAAAATCAAAATTGCCCAAAGCGGTCGACGTTGCAACTGCAATGGCAGTGTTCATTGATTGCAATGTAACAAAATCTTGATTATCTACTGGATCGGCACCTGCCAATCTAGTATAAGCGGTGTCATCAATATTGGTCACTGTGCTGCCATCAGATGTGGTGGTCACTATTTTAAATTTGTCTGCACCTTCATCCCAATAAAATGCTGCATTGTTGCCTGAATCTTGTCTTTTGATCATTATACCAGCATCGTTGCCCACGCTGCCACCGCTGTTCAACAACAATATGTTGTCTTCAATTTCCATGTTGGTGGTGTTGACCACAGTGGTAGTACCTGTGACTGTTAAATCTCCTGTGATTTCAACTGAGTTTTGGAACCGTGCTGTGCCGTTTACATCCAGAGCAAAATTGCCTGGGGAAGCCGTACGTATGCCCACTCGAGAATTGGACACATCTAGATACAATAGATTTGTTTGGAATGCTAGATCCGTACTACGAGTCAAGTTTGACTCAAGCATTTGACCTGGAATTCGTTGTATAGACATAGTTTTACCAGTTATTTATAACTTTTTTTACTGAATAATAGTACCTATAAATATGTGATAATATGTCCATAGAACTCAGCATCAAACAGATTGTAGAAGAACAGGTACAGAAAGTTACGGGTGATTATATAGAGCAATTAAACAGTGAAAATTACTCTATTAATCAAAAATTAAACAGTCAAGATTCTAATAATCAAACATTAGCAAATAAAATTAATTTAATAGAAAAAGAAAATGAAACAATCAAGAGTGGATTAATAAAAATAGAAAACGAATTAGAACAATCTATAACACTTAGCATAAAACAGGGGGTGGAAGATTTAGTACAAAAAATCACTCGAGCGTATATCGAAAGATTAAACAGCGAAAATTATTCTATTAATCAAAAATTGAAGTGGACTGAAAAAAAATTAGAAGAAACACTGAGTAAATTATCCAGCCATAATAATATCATCAGTGATCGAGAATTGTCGGGAGATAAAATAGATAGCGGAACCATAACAAATTTTGCCAGCACAGGGATAGACGATAATGCTTCCAAAAAAAGAGTTACTGTGTCTGATGATAAAATCATGATAGAAAATGATGTGGAAATCAAAGGCAAAATAACATGTGCCACGCTCTATTACACCAGTGCCAAAGCTGATAATTTAGATGTGTTAAATTCTGTAAGAATCAACAGCAATGAGGTGCTTTGGAAAGATCGATTGGGCAATTCTGTAACTAAATCTAAATTACAAGAAGTGGGAGTATTAACTGATTTAAATGTTGCAGATACTTTTTATGCCTATAAAAATAAAGTAGGAATAAACACAAACAATCCCACAGGAGTATTGGGACTAGTAAAAGATGGCATAGAGATAACCACAGATGTGATAGGTTCTGTGGCTTATGTAGGCACAGTAAATTCAGATGATTTTAGCATAGGCTCTAGCAGTCAACCCACACTGTTCATATCTCATGATAATCGAGTGGGAATCAAAGTTAGAAAACCCAAAGCTGATTTAGATGTGGCTGGTCCTATTAGATTTCAAGGTCAGATACATCAGTATGATAGCGAACCCCCTGTGGCTGGCACGTACAGCCAAGGTGACATAGTTTGGAATACTCGGCCTGTTACGGGTTCTGTATTGGGTTGGGTGTGTGTCAAGGCCGGTTCTCCTGGTACTTGGATCGACTTTGTTTCTATAGAATAATTAAATTAAACTTGATCAAAACCGTGTAAAACGGTTAGTGTTTTCCCTGAATCACCTGCTAGGATTGATGCCAATGTTATATTAGTTCCAGATATATCATATAGATTATCTTTTTGATAAACGCCCTCAATGAATACTAAAACATTTTGATCTGCAGCTGGTGTAAATGATAACGGACCATACGCTAATGTAGATCCATCTAGTGTAAAAGAATTTCTAGTAACAGTGCCGACTCCACCAGTGCCACCTTGTATCTGTTTCCAACTAGAGCTATTGTAATATTCCAACATGTTCAATGTGGTATTGTATCTCAACATACCTGCCACAGCACTGGTTGGTTGTGATGCTGTGCTGCCTCTAGGCAATGCAACAGAATTTACGCTGCCATTTAAAGATGTGTTCTTTAATGATCTACCCATGGGTTTATAATCCTATCGTTGATATGGTGGCCACTATCAATCCTGACGAATCTGGAGTCTCAACATAAATCTTGTCTCCGGTTGACAGTATTAATTTTTCAGAATCGACTATGTAAGTATCTAGTGCTCTCACTGTAAGGGTGTTATAAATTTTATTATTTTGTGTTGGCACTGTGGTCGATCCATCATAGGGCAACAGGTATATGTTCACCGTAGCGTCTCCTGCAGTGATGTTGCAGAGATGAATTGTGGTCACGGCCACGCTGGCTGCGGCTTCAAATACGTGTGCTCCAGCAGTCAATCCTGAATTGCAAAGTTTTTGTGTAATGGCCATATCTTTATCCTAGAGCAATCGCTAATGCAGTTGCTTTCTTCTTACTTATCAATTCGTCTTCGGTACCTGAACCTACTGCTGAGTTGATAAAAAATACGCCTGTGCCTCCGCCGCCCACTGTTTTGCTGTATAATTTGGTAATTGCTGTAGCAGTTGGGGTACTTGCATTACTATTGAATGTTAAAATGTTATTAACGATTACACTGCCCGTGCCATTAGCAGTCAGCGTTAGTTCTCCGTTGGTCGATCCGTTGCTGATAGAATTAATGTTGTTTAAATTTTGATTTAAATTAATTGTTATGGTGTCTGCAGTTGACGCTGCTGTGCTGATGTTCGTGCTGCCCGCTATGGTTACTGTGTTTGCATCCACCACTGTTTGTGTGGTTCCAGAGTCACCTGCTAGAGAAAAGCTGCTCATGCCTGCTGCACTGTTATCCACATAATATTTTGTGGCTGCGTCTGAATTGTTAGATGGTTCTGCCACTCTTATGTTTGTTAGTGCTAGGTCAGTGATGGTTGTGCCCAATGCACCACCGCCACCTGATGAGGTAGTCACTGCTTTAAATAAATTTAAACTTTCGTCCCAATAAAAAGCAGCATTTATTCCTACTTCTCCGCGATTTATTAATATTCCTGAATCTGATCCTGTGGTTGCATTACTAGAGTCATTTCTATTCAACACCAAAATAGCATCTTCCACTGACAGTGTTTGTGTGTTGATCACAGTCTGTTCACCATCGATGGTAAGATCTCCGGTTATTCTTACATATCTAGAATCTAAAGTTATATTATGTTCTCCGGTGCCTGTGTTGAATCCGGCTCCAGCTTTTATTGTATAATCCCCTGATGTGCGTAATGTTTTTGCCATATGTTACTTGTATTTATAACAGTACAAGGGAGAGTTAAAACCCTCCCCTGCACTGTTAATACCGTTATTAGATAACGTCGATAACACCCTGTCCAGATACCGGTGTAGAATCTGCACCAGCTGCTTCTGAGCCTAAAGAGTATTTTACCCATCCTGATGTACCATCAGTAAATCCGTCTGTAGAATTTACACGATAGTGTACAGTGTTATTGTAGAATTTTTCTACGTAAGCCACTGTAGAGTCATCCAGTATTACTCTCACGCAAAATTGGCCTGCTGCCAAACTTGCTGGAGCAACTGCTCTTAAATTTAAAACAGCATCACTTGAATCGTTTTGTTGATGTATTTTAAATCTTCTTGATGATCTTTGGCTGATGATAAAAGAATTATCATTTTGCTGTAAAGATCCGCCAGTTGGATAGTAAGCAATAACTTCAATCTTACCTGCTGTACCTTCTGGAGTTGTTAGATCACTAAATCGTGATTTGTTTAAGGGTCTTCCCATTTGTTTTCTCCTTTGTTTAGGAGTCCAATACCGGTTCTACCAGCTACGCGGTGGTTATCCGCATAAGTCTCCACACCATTGTGGAGCACAATTTGAACTGCTGTTATTTATTGAAATTTGTAAAGAATTAAGTGATGTGATAAAAGGGCGATGCACGTCTACACCGCCCCCAGTCGCTATTACCTCAACTACTTCTTATTGTAGATGCCGTATAGAACATAGATTGCTACTAGTCCCACAAGACCCTCTGCTGAGAAGCCTTTGATGATCGCGGTGATCGAACTAATGATACTGCCTGTAGACAAGAAAGGTATTGCTTGTCCTTTGAACAGGATCTCTAACACGATCCCAAGGGCGATTAGGCTCACACCCACTTCTGCAAGTGTTGCAGCCCATGCTTTTACTTGTTTCAAGATTTCCATATTTTGGATTTCCTTTCACATTGTTGCGAACATGATTGTCCGCAGGAATATTTAAATGGTATCCGAGCGAGTTAAAACTCTGTATTTGCTCTGCGGGTCGTATGACGGTGAAAAAAATTGGTTATATGAGTATAGAATACTGTTCAGTCAAAAAAAAGGGCCACCGAAGCAGCCCTTTTTTCGAAATTCTCTAATCTTACGATTATTTGAATTTTAATGTTGTTGAGTCGATCGTTACTGTACCTAAATAGTCAGCAGCATTACCAAGAGATGACGCAGTGTTTGATAACTCTACGTAACCGTATCTTGTTAAAAAGCCCACTACTGGTTCAAAAGTAGACGGATCTAATACAACGCCTGAAGACATTAAAGGTATGTAAGGACAATAGAACGCAGCAGCATCAGCTTCTGACGAACCTTTGTATCCTACTAGTACCGAAGCGTTATCAGCAGCGTAAGCGTTAACGTAAACTCTCATAGCTGAGTTTAAAGTTCCAACAAATTTAGTGTTAGTTGGAGCTTCGAACGTACCTTCAGTCGATCTTGCGAAAGCTGAAGTTGTAGCTGATTGAAGTATAGTTAAAGCAGTTGGTGATACAACAGCCCAGTTACCTGCACCTCTTCTAGTTCTTTGTGCAATTGTGTTAGCAACTCTGTTGATCAAGATTGCAAGTGCCGCATGCTCATCGCCTACGAAAGTTGCAGTTCCAGAAACAGCTGATTGGTCGA